>Ga0224523_1001418_pt1 | contig 10224 bp, 9 predicted proteins | sample CFST50metaG_FD_182732 | JGI IMG/M metagenome (GOLD analysis project Ga0224523, IMG submission 182732) | Peat soil microbial communities from Stordalen Mire, Sweden - C.F.S.T50 | ecosystem: Environmental > Terrestrial > Soil > Wetlands > Peat | place: Sweden: Norrbotten County, Stordalen Mire...
GCCACCCGGAAAATCCTTCCCCGACTAAAACTACTTGCTGATTCATTGAACCGGTTGGGGCCGGCATCTCCTCGGATTACACCAGCTGTCATTCCTGAACACATTCTGATTAAAGAAATAGTTTACAACGGGCTGGTAAAAGTGCCTTGGAGGGTAGTCCAGAACAGGTTGGGTATTGCCATTGGGGATACTATCTCGCTGAATAAACTAACCATCGCAATAGACCGAGTCTATGCAAGCCAGTATTTTGATATGGTTACATATAAACTTGAACCTAAAGATGATGGTATTCGTCTGATCGTAAGACTGGTTGAGAAAGATTATGGAATGGTTCGGATAGGTATTCACTATGACGATGACTTCCAGGCTTCATTGCTCTTTAACGCCGAATTTCGGAACCTCCTTATTAATGGTACAAAGCTTTCTGTCGATGTCGGGCTAGGACAAAACCCCCGGTTTTCTTTACTCTATTATTTAAACCGAGGAAGCTGGCCTAATGTTGGTATGTCATTAAAGACAAATGCTTTAGATGTCTACAGCTTTGATAATCTGGGTGACCGGACTGCCAGTTTCAGATATTCTGAATTACTGTTTGATCTTTATACCGAGACTATTTTGAATAATTCCACTTCAATAGGATTTGGACCCCAGTTCGAATCTTCTGAACTCAGTCCCTCTGTCTCAGCTCAAAGAACTGTTACTGTTGAAGAGTCTTTTTTGAATTTATCTGCTTTTTTGAAGGTAGATACCTACGACAGGGCATTCTATCCAAGCAAAGGTGGCTCGCTATGGGCAGAGGCAAAAATTGTAAAAGGCTTAAAAGAGAATACGGTATTTAATCCCTCGTTGATAATGGCGCTCAGGTATCGGAATGCTTTCAAAATATCTCCAAAAATCTCTATCATTCCATCTTTAAATATCGGGGTGGCTATTTCAGACACCCTGCCTTACCAGTACAGAAGTTTTATTGGAGGAGCCAATTATGGACAGTTTCATAATCTGTTTCCCTTTGTTGGGATGAACTTCATGCAGCGATCAGATTATTCCGCACTTGTTGCAGGATGCGACCTACAGTATGAATTCCATCATAACAATTTTCTGATACTGAAATACAATATTGGAAAGACAGAACGTAAACCCGAGAAGTTATTGTTGTTGGCCAATTCAATTCAAGGGATTGGAATAACATATGGCTACAACAGTCCCATAGGGCCCATAGAATTCACCGTGATGGCTTCAAATTATACCAATAAAACCTTAACGTTTATCAACCTGGGATACTGGTTTTAGATGTTAGCAACCAGTTTAAACCCGATTCCATGAACATTGATAAGTTCAACGGTTGGGTCATCCTTTAGATATTTACGGAGTTTGGCAATATAGACATCCATGCTTCTGGCATTAAAGTAGGAGTCATCGCTCCAGATATGCTTTAACGCTACACTGCGATCGAGTACATCATTAAGGTTTTCACAGAGCATTTTTAAAAGATCGGCTTCCTTGGCAGTAAGCTTATGCTCCTCGTGTTCGAACATAAGGATATGCCTGTTGTAATTAAATGTGTAGTTACCAATCTTGTACATATTGGCAACAGCAGGCGGGAGATCATTTTGCTGCGCCCTCCTGATAATCGCATTGATACGTACCAGCAATTCTTCCATGCTAAAAGGCTTGGTCAGATAGTCATCACCGCCAATCTCAAACCCTTTTAACTTGTCTTCCTGTAAAGATTTTGCTGTCAGAAAAAGAATTGGGATCGTTTTATCCAGCGCTCTTATTTCACGGGCCAGCGTAAATCCATCCTTGACAGGCATCATAACATCAAGGATACAGAAATCAAAAATCTCTTTGTTATAAGCATCAATAGCTTCCTGTCCATTGATAAACAATTGTGTATCAAATCCTTTAGCCTCGAGATACGCTCTGAGAATATTACCGAGGTTACGGTCGTCTTCAGCCAGTAATATTTTAAGTTTTTCCTTGTCTTCCATATTCCTGATGTAATTAATTAATCAAAGTTAATATAAAAATGCAGTTTTTTTAATATCCAAAGGGAAGGAAAATTTTAAATTTCGTTCCCTTGCCTAAATCGCTCTCCACCGTAATCTTCCCACCATGCTTTTCGACCATGAATTTCACGTAACTGAGACCCAGTCCAAATCCTTTCACGTCATGGATATCACCGGTGGGAACCCTGTAGAGTTTTTCAAAAATTTTCTTCTGATGCGCTTTACTGATTCCAATGCCATTGTCTGCAATAGAAATCACTATACCCCCTTTAATGTTTTCAGTAGTAACCACAATCTGTGGTTTTCTTGGTGTATATTTATTTGCGTTATCAAGAATATTGTAGATGATATTGGTAAGGTGAACCTTGTCGCCAAGCAAAACACTCTCCACGGCTTTCAGGTTAGAGGTCAAAGAACCATCACGTATTTCAACCTGAATACCAATGTTTCGGATCACATCGGTAATGACCTTGTGAATATCAATCCGGTCGCGTCGTGGTTTTAATTCCCCCTTCTCAATGATCGCAGATTGCAGGATCTTCTCTGCCATCTGGCCCAGCCGCTTATTCTCTTCGCTGACGATGGTGATATAAGAACTTGATAACTCCTCCGATTTTTTAAATTCTTTATCCGACAAGGCTTCGCAGGCTAACGAAATTGTTGAAATAGGGGTCTTGAATTCATGGGTCATATTATTGATGAAGTCATTCTTCATCTCCGAAAGTTTCTTTTGTCTGAGAATGGTGGCAATGGTATAGCTGAATGAAAAGAATAACAACACGATGAGAACGATAGAAGCACTTAACATCCATGATAATTTCAACAACACATATTGAGTCTGGTTTGGGAAATAGATCATGAGGTAATTGGAAGTAGAGGACGAAGTATTGGGATATAAATTATACCTGTATCCCTTTGTTCTAAGGTCATTGCTGTAGAGACCGGTTCGTTCTATGATCATTTGTTTCCGTTCTGTACTCCAGATGCCAAATTCAAAAGGAGTATTAATCCCCCTGTTTCTGAATTCATTTGATAATATTGAATCCAGCAGTTTGGTGTTGAGTCTGTTTTCAATCTGTTCCGGGTAGCGTGATTTAAAAAGATCCAGAAATACCTCGCTCAGTAGTGTCGATTGTTTTACAAGTTCCTCAACATTCTTTCTGTTCATAGTAGGCTTGGCAGACAGATGGATTTTTTTTGACCTTACCTTACCGGGCTCTTCTCCAAAGGAGCTCTTTTCATCATCTCTCAATCTGTTTCCTGCAGCGCTATCCGGAATAATGCCTTCCGTTTTGTTCCGAGAGGAATTTGCATCAAAATGAATTCCTTTCTCTTCACCCCGGCTGATCGAATCCACACCTATTATCGGGTGTTGTTGCGAATAGAATGACTTACTCAATGAATCTATCGAAGAGTAGATCGATGCCCCTTTTTGAAATTTAACCAGTTGGTTGGTCAACTCCAGTTTTTCCAGTTTGTAAACAGCTGTAGAGACTGCATCGTTTACACTTCTCTCGAATAGCGTTTGCCTGACGGCAATAGCATTTCGTATCCAGAAGAACTGGATACCGACAAGCGTAATCAATGTCAGGATTACTAAAGTGATGATAAAATTTAAAAACTTTCTGTTCATTCCCGCAAAAGTACAAGGCCATTAACCTTATTTACATGGTTTAACAAATTTTAACTTAAAAGGTTAAAGCACATCGGTCATATGTTCTTTAATCAGATTATTTTTGTAAAGCCATTCGATTTGGTGTTTGTGTAAATGTAATATTTGTTTTTATTATTTATTCTGACCATAAGTCAAACTTATATTTACCGATTTTGTTGTTTGTTTGTATAAAAGTGCGACCATGTCGCACTTTTTTTTATTATTAACAGATAAGAGACTAATTTTGTAAACAATATTCAAAAACTCATTTTATATGATTGATTTAAAAGTAGATTTCAGCAATATCCTTGGATTTGTTGATAAGAAAGAAGTTGATGCATTGCAGGCAGAACTTAACCTCAGTCACCAGAAAGTAGTAAATAAGACTGGTGAGGGTAACGATTTTCTTGGATGGGTTGATTTACCTGAAACCATTGAAGAGTCTTTATTACAGCAAATTGAAAAAGATGCAGCACGCATCTCTGCCATGGCCGATATCTTTGTTGTCATTGGTATTGGTGGTTCCTATCTTGGCGCCAGGGCAGTGAACGAGGCACTCACGCACCAGTTTTCTCACCTGCTTAAAGACAACAAACAGAAATACCCGCATATTGTTTTTGCCGGTAACAATCTGAGCGAGGATTATCTTTCAGACCTGATCGACGTTTTAGATCAAAGAGACTATGCCATGGCAGTTGTGTCTAAATCTGGTACAACTACTGAACCGGCTATTGCCTTCCGCATCCTGCGCGCTCACATTGAAAAGAAATATGGCAAAGAAGATGCCCGCAATCGCATCATTGCCATTACCGATAAGGAACGTGGTGTCCTGAAGAAACTCTCATTGGACGAAGGATATGCCTCATACGTGGTTCCCGATGATATCGGTGGCCGTTATTCTGTACTCACTCCTGTAGGTTTATTGCCAATTGCCGTTGCCGGTTTCGATATCCGCAAGATGATCGAAGGAGCAAAGGCAATGCGCAAAGTTTGTCTGGCCGATGCAGCCATTTCAGACAATCCGGCTTCAGCTTATGCTGCTGCACGTACTGCTCTTTACCGCAGCGGTAAGACCACAGAGATCATGGTAGGCTATCAGCCATCACTGGTCTTCTTTGTCGAATGGTGGAAGCAACTCTTTGGAGAGAGCGAAGGGAAACAAAACCGTGGGATCTTTCCTGCCGGAGTAACCTTCACTGCCGACCTCCATTCCATGGGACAATATATCCAGGAAGGGCTTCGCATCATCTTCGAGACCGTCATCTCTGTTGAGAAGCCAAGAAGAACACTCTCTGTTCCAGTAGATCCTGAAAACCTCGATGGGCTCAACTTCACAGCCGGTAAACGGTTGTCAGAAGTAAACCGTCAGGCAGAGCTTGGAACATTACTGGCACATGTCGACGGAGGTGTACCCAATATCATTATCAACGTCCCGGCCATCAATGAAAACGTCATCGGCCAGCTGGTCTATTTCTTTGAGTTTGCCTGTGCCCTTAGTGGATATATGCTCGATGTCAATCCATTCGATCAACCCGGCGTAGAAGCATATAAGAAGAACATGTTTGCACTTCTGGGAAAACCCGGTTTTGAAAAACAGGCTGCTGAACTCCGTGCACGTTTGAAATAAATCTTTTTAAGAAGTCTGTTATATTCACTGTAGAGACGCAAAATATTGCGTCTCTACAGTGTTTTAGCATCCCCCCTCCCACCATAAAATCTATTTTAATATTGATGTAAAAATCCCTCTTTTCTATTGTATCTTTATTATGTTATAAAGAAAAGGAGGACACCATGAACGACTTGTTCTTAAATTACATGTCTAAACGTTTAATTGCTGAATACGAAAAAGATCCTGTTCATGCACATAAAACGGAACTGGGTCCGGTAATTACCATTTCACGTGAAACAGGATGTGCCGCCTCTGTGATTTCCAAGAAACTTTACGACAAAATTCAAACTGCTTACTATCCGGATAAACTTAAACCGGGACCCTGGCAGATTTTAGATAAGGAGGTTCTCCATCTGGCAGCCCAGACGCTGGAAGTCAACCCTTATGAACTGAACTATGCATTTAAGGGTATCGAAAAGACTGCAATCCATGAAGTGCTCGATTCATTATCTTCAAGGTATTACCACAGCGATCGAAAAGTAAAACGAACCATTGTAAGTGTTATACGCGATATAGCCGAACGGGGTCACGTCATCTTTATCGGTCGAGGTACTGTTGCCGTAACCCGCGATATGGAAAATGCACTTCACCTCCGGCTGATAGCTCCACTGGATTGGCGCATCAATCAATTTGCAGCCCGTTACAACATGACTCCAGCCAAGGCTGCTGCCTTCATTAAAGAATCCGATGTCCGACGTTCTAAGTTGATCGAGTGTTTCGGAGGAAAGGATGATAACACGCTGTTTGATGTCATTTACAACACCGCAACCCTTTCTCCGGACGAAATTGCAGATCAGATCTTCGCACTAGCCAAATACAAGGGCTTCTTTAGATGATCTTTCTAAGTATCGTATTGATTTAAAGGATTAATTGTGGCGTACTCCTTTTTTCCATGACCCCATTTTTGCTCTAAAATCAGGTCCTTTGTCCTTTTGCTTTCATGAACTACACATACCCTAAATGGATATATTCAGTTCACAACTGTAGTTATGGTTTGATCAAAAAGATGATTAAATGGAATCAGCCACCATTATTTCTCTTAGTAAGTATCGGAGAAATTTAAAAATAAAATTTAAAGTTGAAGACAATAAATCTATGGAGTAATCATATGTTGTGGATACCTCCAGTTATTTCATTATTAAGTTCATACAAACTTTTACCAAGCGATTTGTTTTTACTGATACCCAAACCATAATAATAACATCTTGCAATTTCATGAATAGCTTCTTGGTGACCTCTAATTGCAGCAATTAAATAGTATTTAAACCCTAATTCAAGATCTTTATTAATCCCTTTACCTTTTTCATAAGCAACTGCTAAATCAAAACAAGCATCAACAGAACCTTTAAAGGCTGCTCTCTTTAATAAGTCAACTCCTTTCTGTAAGTCCTTTTTAACATACTTCCCAATCAAATACCAAGTCGCCAAAGCATAAATAGCTTTGTGGTTTCCAAGTTTAGCCGATTGCTCTAAAAAAGGAAAAGCTTTTTTATTATCTTCTGGTTCAGATGAAGCCTCTAATAAAGCTTTATTATAAAGTCTTTCACCCTTTGCCATTTTCGTACAATTGAATCTTTAACCTATCAAGCAACGTTTCGCAAAAATGAATAAAAGCATCTATCTCTAAAATTGTTGGTTTACCATGCGGCAAAAGTCCTAAATCTCCCGGATACCGGGAATCAATATATACCTCATTTATCGTTTTCAGCAGGATTGTTTCCTCAGCAGAAAGCTGAATATTTGCATTTAATTGAAGTCTCAAAAGATCATGAGATTTTATGAAAGGTTTATCCAGTTCTTCAATTACTGCCTTAAAACATTTTTCAATGCATTGCTGACAATGAAAAGATACAAGATTTGAAAGACGTTCTTCGTTAGCAAGCTTTTTGGCAGCCAATAGATCATCTTCAGCAATGAATAACCAATCTTTAGTTGTTTGCTTCATAAATTACAGTGCCAGAATCAAGTATTTCCTTTTTAAAACCGCTGTCTAACTGAATGAACTTTTCATACATTGGTTTGGTATGAACGATAAGGTCGATATCAGCATATTGTCGTAATGAATTAAGCGCGTTGGCTATTTTCAGTTTGACTTCCATCTTTTGAGCAAAGGATTCAAATACGAAATCGTCATTGGTGACCACCAGTAAATCAATATCACTTTCCTCCGTTTGCGTTCCTTTGGCGTATGAACCAAACAAAATAACCTTGCTCACATTTAAATGTTGCAACGAAAAGTTTATTTGAGCGATGATATCAGTTTGAGTCATAACACAAAAGTAATCAAAAAACAGCGAAATTTAAACATGTAGTGTGTCATGATTTCTCCATTAAAAAATGCTGAGAAAAAGGTTCTTGAATATTAATTTTGCAAGATAATGTGGTCTGATCCCATTGAATCTTAATATTAACAAGCATAAAAGAGTTTAATTATAATCATGTCTTTATCTTTCCATTTTATCCAGCCTTTCAATATCTTGTTTTCTGGACATCCTTCACACTCCTTAGAACACTCGACTTTAATCCAATCCTGTTTTACTTCTAATACTTTAAAGCTATATTTATCATTGTCATTTACCACCAAAGATTTTTCATTACTCTCTTTATATAGGGGATGCTGTTTATTAGCCGTAACATAAATACGCTTTATATATGTATTCCAATCTTCATACACCACCGATTTATTGAATTTAACTATTTTCCAATTCCCGTTAATAAATATCTTGTAACCATTATCAATTTTTAACGCATCAAAAACAATAACATTTTCATCGGTATAAAATGCCCTTATCGCTATTTTAGGTAACGGAATTCTAAATTTAGTATACTCTAAATAATAATATGGATAGTAAGTTACAACACATTTAAGTAACACACTTTCTTGAATTGGATGTTGATAACTTACTTTTATCTCTCCTTCTGAAGACTGAATCAGTTTCAAATAGTTAGATCTATCGGAGTTAAGTATGTTTATTTCTTTAAAATCATCCTTGGGAAAAAGAACACCTGAGCCTAACATCTTAGTTTCTTGGGCAAACAGTGAATTAAATGATACTGATAACAAGGCAATTACTATTAAACGATGTATCATATTAATTAATTATTTTAGGCAATTAATGAGGTCAACCACAATGGAATTAGAGATTTTCAAATTACTGTACTTGATCTTTTCCCCTGTAAAGATAAGATATTACCCTTTACATCAAAGGAGAAGAATTTATTTGCTTTTTACCTGATTTATGACTAATATTGCATTGAGGGTGTTCATAAACAGCGGGTTTGAAATTACTCAGTAACTTTAAAATTCACATTGGCAACAAACAGGATTTTGAATTTCCTGAATGAAATGAAGTTTGAAGCAAACTTTAAATATTTTTTGACAATTATCAGACTATTATAGAACATTTATGATCGGAGTGGTAAAGGTGGAAGGTTTGATGGATAACTGATGGGTACTTCCTTCGATTACAGCAAACCAAAGTGGGTCGAAAGAAATACCCTTTAGATACCAATTAGCCATAGCTCCGATCATAAATGTTGGATAATAGTCAAGAAATGGTCATATTATTATTAAAAATGGGTGGCTTAGTTGCTGAAGATTGCGTTAATTCTACCGGACAGTGGGATTTTTTCTGAGCAGGTTATCGGCGGCCTGGAGTATTTTCATCCTGAGGTCGGGGGGATAGTTGGGATGGGTTTTCAAAAAAGTACGGACTGTTTTTGCAGCTTGGGGGGAAAAGTGACCAGACAAAAGGGCGTTCAGCCAGTCGAGTGGGAAGAAAATATCACCCGTAGCCCGGATTTCTTCCAGGATATTCAGTCCGGGTAAGATGTATGCTTCAGATTCAGCCTCCCTGAGTGGGTGGTTGAGATATCCCAGGGCCTCTATGGTCCAGGGCTCATGATTCCTCATTTCGGGTTTCATGAGCTGTTTGAAAAAGAGATCGCGCTCTGCTTTATCGCTTGACAGCGAAGGCAATAAATAGACAAATCGATCCTTCAGGTCTTTGTCTCTGATGCGTTCAAGTTGTGTAGCCAGCACCTTTTTTGCATCGGGATAATTAAGTAATGCCAGCTCGCAAGCAATGATCCGGTATTCGGATTCAGAAAGTTTTAATCCGGGGATGGGATGTTTACCAGACCAGATGGCATAAAGGGTATCCATTCCGATACAGCTTTCCTGGGTCGTAAAGATCAATGCCTTCAAGTATGTTGCTTTCAGACTCTTCTTTTCCGTAGTATTTAATTTTGTCAATAGCAACTCGGGCAATGAAAAAGCAACAGTGGTTTTTTGCGAAGAATTCATGTATTTCCAAAAAGTCATCTGGATATCGGCGACGATAAAGTTGATCAGTTGTTCTTCGTTCTCCTTTTTTAACGCAGAACACAGGGCGTTCATGAAATCGGTCGAAGCTATTTTATTGTTGATCATCATTTCGCGCAATGAAAGCCAGGCAGTACCTCTCAATAGCGGATCCTGAATGGTTTGAATATTGTGAAGCAGCCAGGCCGTGCTTTTCGGATCGAGTTCAAAATAACCATATCCCCTTTCGGTGCTGTTGGGCAGGATACACAAAGGCTCATTTTCCGCGGGGGTCGTGATCAATGTGGACTTGTTTGCGAAGATCGTTTTCGAGAACTGATCTGTTTTTCCAATCACCGTGATGGTAAGCTCCTGCGGCCAGATGCGGTTTTTGCCGGCGGGGTCTTTTTGATTGATGTTGATATGATAACTATGATCGGCTGACTGAGTGGATGATACAACGTAATGAGGCATGCCAGGCTCTTTCACCCATGCAGTGCTCCATGCTTTCAGGTCTTTCGTTGAATATTTTCCAAGGATGGAAATCAAATCATCCCATGTTGCGTTGCCAAAACGATAAACATCTAAA
>Ga0224523_1001420_pt1 | contig 10205 bp, 8 predicted proteins | sample CFST50metaG_FD_182732 | JGI IMG/M metagenome (GOLD analysis project Ga0224523, IMG submission 182732) | Peat soil microbial communities from Stordalen Mire, Sweden - C.F.S.T50 | ecosystem: Environmental > Terrestrial > Soil > Wetlands > Peat | place: Sweden: Norrbotten County, Stordalen Mire...
TGCTTTCGGTGAATTCTGGACCGGGATCCCCCTCGGTTGGGACCTTACAGATAATAAAACAATTATTGCATTAATATTCTGGATTATTGCTGTCATTCTGAACCATAAAAAAGAGAAGCCTCTCTACACAGTACTGGCCGCATTCGTACTTCTTGTAATCTTTTCCATTCCCCACTCTCTTTTTGGTTCCCAGCTTAATTATGCAACCGGACAAGTCACTCAGGGGTTAATCCTTGCATTTATTACGGGAATTAAAAAAAATTCTTAAATTGAGTGCAGCATTAATATGTTCCCCACGTCTTTCTATCAGAAAAGAAAAAGAACGTGGGTGCAGTTTCATATATAACTACAAGTCTTTATCCGAAGATGACAAACGTTGAAGCGGCATTTAAGAATCTGCACCAGAATTTACTTGACGGATGTAAAGAAGGCGACCAGAAAGCCCAGTTCCAGATATACAAGTTATACTACAAGGCAATGTATAACACAAGCCTCCGGATTGTGAGCGATACAATGGAAGCCGAGGATGTAATGCAGGAATCGTTCCTGGCGGCCTTTGAAAAGATTGATACATATTCCGGAACAGTAAGCTTCGGGGCCTGGTTGAAAAAAATTGTGGTCAACCGCTCGCTCGATGCACTGAACAAAAGGAAAGCGGTCTTTGAAGATATTGAGTTACATGCAGGCATTAAGGATGAGAGCCACGAAGAGTCAATGAGGAATGAAGAGGTTGACGTCAGGGTCGGAGCAGTAAAAGAGGCGATTGAAAAACTGCCAGACGGATATAGGGTTATCCTCTCACTTTACCTCCTTGAAGGTTATGACCATGACGAAATTGCTGAAATCCTGAAAATTAACAGCAGTACGTCGCGGTCACAGCTTTCAAGAGCCAAGCAGAGACTCATAGCAGAATTAAAAAAGAATGAAAATTATTAAGTCATGAAAAATATAGAGGAATTAATCAGTAGTAACCGCGACTTTTTCGAAGATGAAGAACCTTCGAAAGGTCACTTCGAGCGGTTCCAGATGAAGCTGGAGAAGCGGTTCAGCACCGGCAGCATAAAAAGGAGCATCGTTCCTTACCTGCTTAAAGCTGCCGTCGTCACGCTGCTTTTAACTCTTTCTTCACTCTGGACATGGGATCATTTTATCAGGTCTGACAGAGGAAGAATGACCCTCGGCGATGTTTCACCGCAGTATAAGGAAGTTGAGAACTATTACATACACCAGGTGAATCTGGTGGAAAGCGAAATTACAACCGTCGATATTTCAGGAAACCCTGAACAGAAGATCATGCTGAAAAAAGAGATGGAAAGCATGGATTCAGTTTATATTCAGCTTCAGAAGGAACTAAAGGCAAACCCAAACGATGAAAGGATCATTAATGCCATGATAGAACATTACCAGACCAAGCTTGAAGTGATGTCCTTCATAGTTAATCAGTTAAAAGCAATAAGGAATGAAAACCAAAATAGCGTAAAACATGAAAACACAAGCATATAAAACAGGAGGGCTGCTTCTGGCCTCTATCTTCCTTCTCTCTGCTTCACTTTCAGGTCAGGAAGAAGTAAAAAAGGAGTTTAACAAGGAATATACTGCAAAACAGGGCTCAAGAGTCGAACTTAATAACAGATATGGCGATATTGTAGTTCAGACATCTGAAACAGACAAGGTTGTTATAAATGTGAAAGTTACTGTAAAGTATCCCAACAAGGATAAGGCAGAAAAACTCCTGAGCTATATAGATATCCAGTTTGATGAAGGCTCTGATTTCGTTTCTGCAAAAACAGTTATTGATGATAAATTCAACTTTACCGGTTGGGGTAACGATTCAAGAAAATTCTCAATAGATTATGATGTAAAAATGCCGGTCTGGATGGACCTTAACCTGGTGAACAAATACGGCAACACTGACCTTGATATCATGAAGGGACTGGTTAATCTCGAAATCAAGTACGGCAACATTACAGCCAGCAAGCTCATCAGGGGAAATGAAAAACCCATAAACACTTTAAACCTAAGCTATGGCAAGGGAAACATTGACGAGGCCGGATGGATGGATGCCACAATAAGATACTGCGGAAACTTCACAGTATCTAAATGCCAGGCTCTTCTCCTTGACAGCAAATATTCAAGCGTTCAGATAGGAACTATCAGTTCGTTGGTAGGCGAATCAAAATATGACAAGCTTAGGATTGATGAGATCGGTAATCTTGTTCTCGACGCCGGTTATGCTGATGTTAACGTCGGATCCCTGACAAAAAAGCTGGAATTCACCGGCGGATATGGTTCATTGAATGTCGATAGGGTTCCTGCAGGTTTTGAGTCTGTATCAGTTGACACTCACTATATGGGAGTAAAAGTAGCAATCGATGAATCTGCAAGCTACTTGCTTGATGGGCATGTCTCCTATGGCAGCTTAAAATTCAATGAAGATAATTTCCAGAATCAACGGCGCATAATTGAAAACAATTCTACTGAAATAAGAGGGGTTGTCGGAAAAGAGTCAAATCCTTCTGCAAAAGTTACTGTAGAGTCCTCCTATGGCGGGGTAAGACTTTACTGATATATCTGAATTTTATATATCCCGCAGATCACGCCGATCTCCGCAGATTTCAGGTCTGCGAACTTCTACGAAATCTGCGGGATATTTTTTCTTATCTGCCTGTTTTCTAAAGCCTGAAGCCTTTTAAAAATCGAGTTCTACTACCGTTATTCCAGATCCCCCCATATCTACATGTTCGTCACGGAACGATTTTACGACATTTACAGTTGCCAGATACTGCCGTACAAGCTGCCTCAGAATGCCGTTTCCCTTGCCGTGAAGAATCCTCAGGTTCTTATGTTGGACCATAATTGCATTATCAATAAAGTTGCCGACCTGGTTTATCGCCTCTTCTCCCCTCACACCCCTGATATCAATCTCAGGCTTGAAATTTAGCTTCCTCTGATTGAGGACCGGGTCAGTCGGTGTGTATTTTTGAGCTGACCGGAGGCTCTCCCTGAGTTCCGCTTTGCTTATCTTTTCTATCTTATCGATTGAAACCAGGAATCTGAAGCTTCCTGTTTCCACCTGAACCATCCTATCTTTGATTTCCGTAATCTCCCCGGCAGCCATGGTATCGGTCATTCTCACCGCATCGCCGACTTTCATCGGAGCTTTCATTTTTTGCTCTGCAACAGTCTCTTCCTGCTTCTCAGCCGGCTTATACTTTTTAGCTCTCTGAGCGAGTGATGATATCTTCTTCTCGACCTCCGATTCAACCGGTTTAGTATCTTCAACTATCTCACTCTTAAACTCTTCAAGTTGTTGCCTTATATCCCTGGTTTTCTCCTTCTCAGCCTGCGACTCCTTTATCTGCCTTATCGTGTTCTCGATCATCCTGTTGGATTCTTTCAGAAGGTTCTGGGCTTCATCTTTCGCTTTTGTGATTATCTCCTTTCTAAGCGATTTTGCACCTGAGAGCTCTTTTTCATATTCCTCTATCAGTTCCTCAAGTCTTTTTTCGTGCTGCCTGATGTTCATCCTTTTCGTTTCCCAGTATCTTTTATCGCGGGCAATATCCTTGAGATTTCTGTCATAATTGATATTCTTCACTCCTGCCTTGCCAGAGGCTTCATTAAGTATCTCTTCCGGCAGACCGATCTTCCTTGCAATCTCAAATGCAAATGAGCTTCCCGGCTTACCTGTATAAAGCTGGAAAAGAGGCTGCAGAAGGTGATTATCGAACGCCATTGCTCCATTTATTACTCCATCGGTCAGCGAAGCAAAATGTTTCAGGTTTGTGTAATGTGTTGTCAGTACTCCAAATACTCCTTTCCTGTTTAGCTCTCCAAGAATGGCTTCAGCTATAGCTCCTCCAAGCATTGGCTCGGTTCCTGTTCCGAATTCATCAATAAGAATAAGGCTTTTGCTATTTCCGTTTTTCAGGAAGTTCTTCATGCTGATAAGATGGGAACTGTATGTACTAAGATCGTTTTCGATACTTTGTTCATCGCCGATATCTATCAGTATATCTTTGAATACACCGCATTCGGAACCCTCCTCCACGGGTATCGGAAGTCCGCACTGCAGCATATACTGAAGGAGTCCGACAGTTTTAAGACAAACCGATTTACCTCCGGCATTCGGCCCGGAGATAACAAGTATCCTGTTTTTATCATCAAGCTGTATATCAAGCGGTATAACTTTCCTTCCTGGTATTTTCTCAAATGTCAGCATAAGCAACGGGTGCACAGCCTTCTTCCAGGCAATAAAGGGTTTTTCAATTATCACGGGCCTTATAGATTTCAGGTGATTCCCAAGCAGTGCCTTTGACCTGATGAAATCTATCTCTCCCAGGAATATATTGGACTCCAGAAGATCATCTATATAAGGCCTTATATTATCGGCAAATGCTGTTAATATTTTAACAATCTCCCTCTTTTCCTCGTATTCAAGCTCGACCAGGTCATTGTTAATTTCGACTATCTCCTCAGGCTCTATGAAGACAGTTTTTCCCGTGGCTGACTGATCGTGTATAAGACCTTTTATCCTGCGCTTGTCATAGGCACTGACAGGTATAACACCTCTCCCGTTCCTGACTGATGCTGTAACATCCGTATCGATTATCCCGTCAGCCTGTGCCTGCTTAAGTATCGAGTTAAGTCGTTTCGAAGCCTGCATGGTTTTGGAAGCCATATCAGACCTGATTTCCTTAAGGTGTGGAGAAGCATTATCCTTGATTGCCCCGTGCCTGTCGATTATCCTGTCGATCGCATCAAGCACATATGGATAAGTCTTTACGGAACCGCACATTTTTCTCAAAACAGGGTATTCTGTTTCATTCTTGTTTCTGAAGAAATTGAGTATTGATTTAATTGTCTCGAGTGAGCGCTTCAGGTCAAAGATCTCTCTCACCTCCGGGAATGTGCCTTCAATCCTGATCTTGTTAAGACAGTCAGAAATGCTGAAATAATTATCGGAGGGAAAATTCTCCTCAAACCTCAGCAAGTTCTGGAATTCTGATGTAGCCGAAATATCTTTGATAATTGACTCAGTATTGTCTGAAAACCTTATTGAGCCAGCATTCTCGATTCCCATGGGGCTAAGGCATCGCTCCCTGAGCAGGTCCCGGATCCGGTCAAAGCCGATCTTGGATTCAAAATTGGCAGGATAAATCATAATAAAGACAAAAGACAAAAGACAAAAGTAAAAAGATAAAAGTAAGTCAGGAATCCTCTCCTATTTTTGTTCCACATCCTTCATCGAAAGCTGAATGCGCTTCCTCTCCAGGTCGACTGAAAGTACTCTGACCATCACATGCTGATTAAGCTTCACAACCGATGAAGGATCCTGAACATATGTCTTGCTGAGGTTCGAAATATGGACCAGTCCGTCCTGCTTGATTCCGATATCGACGAATGCGCCGAATTTTGTAACATTTGTTACAATTCCCGGAACAACCATTCCCTCTGTCAGGTCTTCCATCTGATGAACGTCGGCAAACCTGAACTCTTTAATCTTTGACCTTGGATCGCGGCCTGGTTTTGCCAGCTCATCCATAATATCTTTTAAGGTTGGCAGCCCTGTAACAGGAGTAATATACTTCTCGAGATTAATCTCTTTCCTTTTTGTTTCGTTTTCCATCAGCTCCTTCAGATCGCAACCGGTGTCGTGCGACATTTTCTCTACCACATGATAGCTTTCGGGATGAACTGCGCTTCTGTCGAGAGGGTTCTCAGCATTACTGATGCGAAGGAATCCTGCGCTCTGCTCAAAGGCTTTTGGACCCATGCGCTTAACTTTTAAAAGTTCTTTCCGTGATTTGAATGGTCCGTTTTCAGTTCTGTAGTCTATTATGTTTTGAGCAAGCTGCGGACCAAGTCCGGAGACATACCTGAGAAGATGGCTGCTTGCAGTATTGACCTCAACGCCGACAGCGTTCACGCAGCTCATCACTACCTCATCGAGCGCACCCTGGAGCTTTTGCTGATCTACATCATGCTGATACTGCCCCACCCCTATTGATTTAGGATCAATTTTCACCAGCTCGGCAAGCGGATCCATAAGCCTTCGTCCAATTGATACGGCACCGCGGACAGTGACATCATAATCCGGAAATTCGTCCCTCGCGACCTTTGAGGCTGAATAAATTGAAGCCCCTGCTTCACTTACAACGAATACCTGAATATCATTTTCAAATTTGACCCATTTTATAAAATCTTCTGTCTCGCGGCTGGCAGTTCCGTTCCCTATGGCAATAGCTTCTATCTTGTAAGCATTTACGAGTGACAGGATCTTCTTTATTGAAAGTGCAGTCTGATTCTGTGGCGGATGGGGATAAATAGCTTCATTATGAATAAGGTTTCCCTGCTTGTCGAGGCATACAATCTTGCAGCCAGTACGGAAACCGGGGTCAATGGCAAGGACATTCTTTTCGCCAAGAGGTGAAGCAAGAAGAAGCTGTCTGAGGTTGTCGACAAATACTTTTATCGCCTCTACATCAGCCTTCTCCTTTGAAATGTTCCTGAATTCAGTCTCCATCGATGAAGATAGAAGCCTTTTCCAGCTTTCGCCGACAGCACCTTCAACCAATTTAGATGATTCATTTTTTGCTTTAACAAAAAGCCCGTTGAGCAGATCTATTGCATTGTCCTCCTGCGGCTCTATCGAAAGCTTCAGAAATCCCTCTTCCTCTCCTCTCCTCATTGCCAGCAGGCGATGAGACGGGCATTTTTTCAAAGGCTCCGACCACTCATAATAATCGCTGAATTTAATGCCTTCTGCTTCCTTACCCTTAACTACTTTCGAATAAATGACCGCCTCCTTGTCAAACAGACAACGCAATTTTTTTCTGGATACCTCATCTTCACTTATCCATTCAGCAATAATATCGCATGCGCCGGCAAGAGCCTCTTCAATATCAGTGACAGCATCGTTGAGAAATTCCTCTGCCTTATGTGAGGGGTCCGTCTCCTGCTGTTTGAAAATAATTTCAGCAAGTGGTTCGAGCCCTTTTTCCCTGGCAATTGTTGCTCTTGTCCTGCGTTTTGGCCGGTAAGGCAGATATAAATCTTCCAGTTCGGCCATGGTATCAGCCGCTTTAATCTTTTTAAGAAGTTCAGGTGTCATCTTCTCCTGCTCTTCAATAGATTTTATCACACTCTCCTTCCTGGTGTCGAGATCCTTGAGTCTTTCATATTCGTCCTTGATATGCATCAGTTTAACCTCATCGAGGCTTCCTGTCATTTCCTTCCTGTATCTGCTTACAAATGGGATTGTAGCTCCGTCATCAAACAGTCTGATCGTATTCTCAACCTGCCAATCATGGAGACCAAGCTTTTTCGAAATAAGCTCAATATTTTTATTTGCTCCCATCGTTCAACTTTTCAACTATTCAACCTTACAAACTTTATGATTACTCAACATAAATTACCAGACCCTTCAGATACTCGCTTTCCGGATGATAAATATTCACCGGGTGATCGACAGGCTGTCCTATCTGATGCATTATTTTCACCCTGCGACCTGTATTGGCTGCAGCTGCAAAGACCGACTTCCTGAAATTCTCCTTTGTCACAACCTGTGAACAGGAAAATGTAAAAATTATACCTCTTGGTTTAATCTGTTCTATAGCCTTAATATTCAACCTTTTGTATCCCTGAAGTGCATTTGCCAGCACATTCTGGTGTTTGGCGAAAGCAGGCGGATCGAGAATTATAAGGTCGTAGATGTCTTTGATATCGTTGAGAAAATCAAATGCATCTACCTTGAATGACTCATGCCTCGGATCATCTCCATAATTCAACTTAATATTTTCATTCGCCATATCTATTGCTGATGCCGAGCTGTCGACAGTATGAACAAGCCTTGCATTTTTCATGGCATATACTGAAAAGCCTCCGGTATACCCAAACATGTTGAGAACGCTTCGTCCGTTGGTATATTCGCCCATAAGTTTCCGGTTTTCGCGCTGGTCGATAAAGAAGCCTGTCTTCTGGCCAGTGGTCCAGTCGATCCTGAATTTGAATCCGTTTTCAGTGACAACCACTGGATCAGAATTGCCGAACAGGAATTCATTTACAACTGAAATCCCAGACATATGGGGAATTGTGCCTTCGCTCTTGTCATATACAGCGGTGATCTTGTCTCCCAGAAGCTCTTTAAGGATTGCTGCAAACTCTTTTCTGAGCCTGAACATTCCCACTGAATGTGTCTGCATGACAGCCACACCGTTATAATAATCAATGATCAGACCCGGAAGGTCATCTCCCTCAGCATAGATCAACCGGAAAACATTTGTTCCGGGATCATTTAAAAGCCCAACTGATTCCCTGTAGCTTATTGCTTTCCTGAACCTATCCCTGAAAAAATCAATATCAGGTTCAACCTTTGTGAAAGAGAGTATCCGAACTGCAATGGAACCTGGCTGGTAATGGCCTATTGCAAGAAACTCGTCCTTGTTGTCATAAACTTCTACCAGGTCGCCTTCGACAGGTGTCCCATAAATTTTCTTAATTGCTCCGGAGAATATCCATGGATGGTATCTCCTGGGTGACTGGTCTTTGCCGGATTTAAGGACTATTTTAACTCTTTCCACTTATATTTTATATTGTTATCAACAGATTATATATAATTACCTTTTACCCCCTTTCTTATTTCCCCCAAGGGGGAAATGATTTTACTCCTTCCCCTCTGGGGGAAGGCCGGGAAGGGGGTAATTATTATTCTTTGTCAATTTCTTATATATCTCATAACAGACCCATGCATCTGTTGCGGCGTAAACCTGCTGAGGTTCGCTAAGAACTTCAGCTTCCCAATCAGTGACCTGCTGTCTTTTTGAGATACGGAAGCCAAGTATGATGGCAGTCAGCTTCTTCAATCCTGAACTCTGAATTCCAAAATTCCTGACAAAGCTCTGAAGGTCGATAAATCCTTCCGGATTAAATTTCCTGACGTTTCTCAGGAACTTTATATCATCATGGACTGCCACTCCCGCCTTTGTTATTTCAGGATTGGCAAGCAGCCTTGCCAGTTCAGGAGGAATTCCTATCCTGTTTATTCTGAAGAGGTAGGCTTTATTCCGGGTCGCCAGCTGAATGAGAGACACCTTGTTTTTATGACCCTTCCTGAAATTAGGCCGGGTTTCAGTGTCAAAACCCAGGAGTTTCTCTTTCTTCAGGAGGGGTATGACTTTGCCGAAAGTCTTAATGTCGTCAATAATAACTATTTCACCTTTAAACCAGGATAACTCATAATTCTGTATCTCCTCAACCGTAATATTCTCCAGGTATCCGCTATTTTCCATCACTCCCGTAATCTTTTTGTCGTTTTGAAATGAACCATTCACTTGTATCTCTTTTTTCTTCATTTCCTTCCTCCATCTTCTTTGCCTTGCCTATCTCTTCGCCAGAATAAATGAATTTATGAATCGCCCTCATTGAATTTAGGAGTTTCTGGCCCCAGAAATTCTCAAAGTTCATCCTGCATTCCCACACAGCATCATTCATTACTTCAATAGTGCCGGTCTGGTACAAGAGTAAAAAGTTCTTCAAATCCTGGTAAATGTCAGCCATATTCTCAGAGATGCTGGAGGGGACCGGGGCTTCAGAATTCTCGGACTTTTCATCAAAGACTTCGAGATAATCATCAGCAGTTCCAAGCAACTTTCTGAATGAATCATTTATCGCATTCCAATCTTCCTCCATGATAAACTTCTCGTTGCCGTCTTCAAAGAATGATTCCAGCTGAGGAAGCAGTGAAGCCTTAAGGTAAAGAAGCGGAAGCAGACGCTGTAATATCCTCAGCATCTCATCGCCTTTAAGCTCAGAGGCATGCTCTGCATATTTGCAGAATTCAGCAGCCACGGCTGTGAACTCGACTACATTTCTTGAATATACAGGATTTGATTCAGTGCTCATCTTTTTGTTATTCAGTTTGCAAAATTAGACATTTTTCGGTGTTAATTTCATTCATAATTGCATATGGTAATTAAAACGCAGAGAGGCAATAGAATAAAACGGGAATCAAAATATTAACTCAGGAAGATTAGTGTGAGAAGAGATCCTGTTCCTTCCATAAAAGAAGATGCTTTTCGTCCATAATGATCTTATTATGATCGAGCAGCCACCGCAGAACTTTTATAACTTTATCTTCAGGATGGTTAACTTTGCTCACAAGTTCCCTGGTATCATATTTCTGTTCTGCAAGGATATCCTTTATT
>Ga0224523_1001421_pt1 | contig 10202 bp, 2 predicted proteins | sample CFST50metaG_FD_182732 | JGI IMG/M metagenome (GOLD analysis project Ga0224523, IMG submission 182732) | Peat soil microbial communities from Stordalen Mire, Sweden - C.F.S.T50 | ecosystem: Environmental > Terrestrial > Soil > Wetlands > Peat | place: Sweden: Norrbotten County, Stordalen Mire...
GAATTAATATGGCTTGTTAAAAGCACAAAAGTACCTAAAGTTGAAGTATCCGATCAAAAAATTGAAATAAAAAGCCCTTTCATAGATGAAGAATTTTTTGTGGAGGATATGGATAAAAAACCTATATTTAATCAAAAATATCAAACCATACCTTGGAAAATCGCTTACTCACCACATGACCAAGGGAAAGACAGCGGAGTTGTAAATGTTTACTATTATCCAGATAAAGATAAATTTCCTGATAGTACTCGATTTGCTTCAGTAAAGTTATATGGTATCGGTGTTGAACAGAAGTTGGTGCTGATTGAATCGAATTATAAAATCAATGAAGACACAATTGATGTTGGTTATGTTGTAACAGGCTCAAAAACATTTATTACCGGTAACCTCGAAAATCAGGGAAATATATCAATCAATGCTCTTAATGAAAAAGTTTCTAAAGCGGATACGGATGAAATCGCTGAAATTTGTACTCTTGCCAAAAAGGCATTTATTGTAAAAGCTTTACCGATTGGTGAGAAAACGCAGTTTCAAATTAACTGCCAGCCAAAAGAAAACGGTATTTTTATAGAAAGATATATTATCCAAACCAATATAAAAGAACGAAATATTCACGGTGTACCGGCTGACGCAGTTACAAAAACAATTTATATAAAAGGAATTGGTGCCGCTCCAAAATTGCGTTTGCCACTTGATACTCTTGATTTTGGTAGTGTTGTTATTAACGATGTTCATTGTCCAAGCAAAAAAGATACAACTATAACAATAACTAATGTAGGCACATCTACTTTAATTGTTAAAAATATAACAATCACTCCTAATGAAAAATTCTTAGTACCGGAACAAGCATTCGAAATAAAACCAAATTCAAGTAAAGTACTAACAATTAGTTTTCTTTCCGATGACGGGGAATTTGGTCCTTTTATAGCTAAATTAGATTTTGTAACCAATATGTTGACAACACCGAGTTCACTATTGTTAAAAGTTGACAGAATACCTAAAACAAAATCATGGTTGAGTATTCCAAAAAATTTAAAATCACAACCAGGGAGATTAATTAGTATTCCGATTGTTTTGGAAGATAAGGATTATAGAACTCATCCAATAAAAAACGCGAAGAATTTCCAAACGGTGATTACTTTTGATTCGACAATTATGCGCTATGATAATAGAGAGTTATTAGGCACTGCGGCAGAAGGGGCAGAAGTTAATATTTCTCAAATCAATAATGGTAGTATTGAAATAAATATCAATAACAAATCGGATTATTTTAAATCGGTTGATACATTAATTAATTTGAAATTCAGGACATATTTGGGAGAAGTTTTAACTTCAGAATTAGCTTTTTCCAAAAGTACAACAAAATTTGGCGATGGTCTTTGCGATGATGTCCTAAATATTACTGGAAATATAGATAATGGTATTTTTTCATTGGATTCAGTATGTGGTCTGCAATATAAAACTAAAGTAATAACTCGAGAAATTATATTTAAAAGCATTTCACCGAATCCTGCAAATGAAAACATTGATTTGGAATTTTCATTAGCTAAAAAAATGCAATGCAAAATACAAATTTACGATTTCGAAGGCCAGCTTATTTGTTTATTAGCTGATACTGAATATAGTGCTGGTGATAATAAATATTCATTCAATGTTGGCAGTTTGTTAAACGGTATTTACTTTATTAAAATAGGCTCCTTAGATAACATAGTCGAAAAAAGCCTAATAATTAACAAATAGAATCTGGTTAAGTTACAAAATAATAGCCTGCTAAGAACGAATTCAAAACAGGCTTTTTTTAGTAAAAAATATAATTACGTTTAACTCTGATAACGTTTTTTCCATAAATTTCGCAACCTTTCTTTGAAAGTTTTCTCTTTTCCTGTATCGCCTGGCAAATAAAATGCTTGTTGGTTAACATCTATTGGGAAATAATTCTCATCTACGAAATTTCCTTCGAACTCATGAGGATATTGATAATTCGCCCCAAAGCCCTCCTTTTTCATCAGTAAGGTGGGGGCATTTCTTAAATGAAGAGGAACTTCCATAGGCATTCCATTTTTAATTTCCTGCTCCACTTTATTATAAGCCATATAAGACGCATTTGATTTTGGGCAGGATGCCAAATAAGTAACTCCCTGAGCTAAATTAATTCTACATTCGGGCATTCCGATAATATTCACTGCATTAAAGACAGAGATTGCTAAGGTTAAAGCGTACACATCAGCATTACCGATATCTTCACTTGCGAAAATAACCATTCGGCGAGCAATAAATTTTGGGTCTTCACCGGCTTCAAGCATTTTTACGAGCCAAATCATTGCCGCATCGGGATCGGAACCTCTCAAGGATTTTATAAATGCGGAAATTGTATCGTAATGATTATCGCCGCTTTTATCGTATTGCACAATTTTATGCTGTAATGCTTCTTCTAATAACTTATTGCCAATGACGATTTCTTTAGATTTATCCGCCATTTCAAAAGCAAGTTCTAATGTGTTGAGAGTTGTTCGAGCATCGCCAGCGGAAATATTAAAAATATCTTCGTAATTTTCTATTTTTATAGAATAATTAGAAAGAATAACATCTTTTTTCAAAGCATTATTTATTAAATCAGTTGTATTTTGTAGATTCAATTTTTCTAAACGATATATTTGGCATCTACTCATAAGAGCCGAGTTAATTTCAAATGAAGGATTTTCTGTTGTGGCTCCAACTAAAATTATCAGACCAGTTTCAACCGAATGTAATAGAGCATCTTGCTGAGATTTATTAAATCTGTGTATTTCATCAATAAATAATAAAGTGCGTTTTCCTATCGCAATTAATTTTTCTGCTTCGTCAATTATTCTTCTTAGATCTTTTACTCCAGATTCGACAGCAGAAATTCTAATGAATTTGTAGTCAGAATGAAAAGCTATCAGCATAGCCAGAGTTGTCTTACCACATCCTGGTGGTCCCCAAAAAATCATTGATGGGAATTCACCTTTGTTAAAAAAATTACTGAACGGTTTATTGTACCCTAAAAGATGTTCTTGTCCATAAATATCAATAATTTCCTTAGGTCGCATTCTTTCGGCAAGTGGTGTATTTTTTGGTTCTTTTTCTTTAGAAAATAAATTGTTCATAAATATTATGTTGAAATATGTAAAATATTTTATTATTAACTGAATTCTTCGTAATTTAATACTTTGAAAAGTAAAAATTTTCAAATTATAATGTAACATTTATTAAAAAAATGTGTTGTTATTATAAAGAATTTATTTATAAATTAATTGTATGAACAAAATTAATCAAATTATAATGAAACAAATGAAATTATTAATAAATAATAAACAAAATAATATTTAGGAGTATTTATGAAATCCTTTATTAACAGATTGATTATGACGGTATTAGCAGTGATAGCACTACAAATCACATTTGCTGAATTACCGGTTATGGCCCAGGACAATGGACCTGATGGCTATTGTATTCCGAAGCAGTGGTTTACGGATAATTACGTAGGCGGAAAGTACTACGCATATTATTACTGCTATCCGGATTATTCAAAGATGTATCCAACGAGTTATGATATATTTCCCGGTGGATCTATCGTTTATGTAAAAATTACACCGGTTAGTAATCCAAGCGAAGTTATTTTATATAGAAATACTGGCGAGGAATACGATAATTTCGGTAATGATTCTTACTGCTATTGCTATTTCGGCAATGATTATGATGGTTCCGGACAATTTACCCCCGGCGATGAGTACAATCTTGAGATCCAAGTCAAAGGTTGGTACTATCACTTCCATAATTCTACAGATTATTGTACATTCTATGGTTCTTACTATTATACTTGGAATTCAGCCAGATTCTTTTTTGACTGGACACGTGATGGTGATTGGACAGATACAAAACCTGCCGATGAATATGTTCAATGGTTTGACCAAAGACAAGCAGGAAGCTATTGCGAGTTAAGTACTTTTAATAGTACCTTTAAAGTTCCCGAAGATGTTGACCCAGGTAAAACCCGTATCAGAGTTCAAGCCGCAAGCTATGGAGGATATTCAGCTTATCCATCAGCCGCAAACCGTCCAAACCCATGTATAAATGGAGATTTATATGTTTACGATTATGGTAGCTATGGTTATGCTTATGGTTATGATTATGGTGAAACAGAAGATTACTTGGTAGAATTTATTATTCCTATCAAAGGCACCTTTCCTGAAAGCGGGGACGTTTTATATGCGCAACGCGATTATGACGGCGTCTCTAAAGAGGTAGATGAAGTTATTGAACAATTTCCACGTCCACACGTAGAATTGCGCGATCCCGCACAACCGGGCACCAAATTAACTTACCGCATCCGCGGTCCATTACCCGGCAACGACATCGTTTATACAGGCGAAGATGCAAAAGGCAACCAACAATATGATTTATCCAAGCCATTTGATCCCAAGAATCCTAAATTTTTTGAATTCACGAAATCAACTGGTCCTTATACAACCGGCGCCGGCGAAGTTAATTTTACCAAGAGCGGAGAATATTATGTAGAATTGGAGTTATACTTACCAGGAAAAACAACTCCTAAATATATGACTAAACGTTTCACTGTATCTTGGGCTAATGATTTATCAGTACAATCTATAGCAAATCCAATGAAATGTTATATAACAGATTCAAAACCATTTTTAAAACGTTATGCACGTGGTAATATCCCATTTGCTATCACCGTAAAAAATACTGGTAAGAAAACCATTTATCGTTTCGATTTGATGTATGATGTTTACAAAGCCATTCCTCAATACAACGGAACTAAAGTAGTAGATTACAAACGCGGCGATTTAATTCACAGCGACACAATCCATTACGATACCACCCAAGCCGGTATGCTTCCATTAGTAGCTAAAGGGCAAACCACCTTAGATTTTGGTATGTATCCATATTATGAGTTGGGTAAATATATAATGGTAACTAAAGCCAAATTACTCAGTGGTGTAGATGAGGAAGAATACAACAACGTTTACCCAAGAACAATCTTTTTATCGGGTGAACCGGATGTTTGGCCTTATGGGGCCAGTCCTTTGTTTATGTTTGAGGTAGCGGATGAAATCGAAGCCCAAGCTGTTAGCTCAGTAGTTCCTGGAGATGGAGGTCGCTTAGTAGTTAACCGTCCATTCTTTCCATCAGCTGAACTTCAAAACAATGGCGTAGCCGATATCAGTAATGCAACCGCTAAGCTGATTTTCCAACACAAAACCATAAAAAGTTACAAGAAAGAAGTTCAAATGGTAGTAGCTTCAATCCCACAAGGTTTATATAACCGTAAAACAGTCAAATTCCCAGCAACCAGTTTAAAATATCCTGGAGAATATGCCGGTTGGTTAATAATCAAAGCGGAAGGCGATTTAGTACCTAAAAACGATACAATAACCTTTAGTTTCACGGTAGATCAAGGTATCCAAGGTAAATTTGAAGTAGGCCAGGGCCGTGATTATAATACGATCCAAGAAGCTATGGATGATTTATACTATTATGGCATGGAAGGTTCCATAGATTTAGTTTTGACAGATAAATATTATGATGTATATGCGCCAGACGCTTATTCTCCAGCTTGGGATTTATCCACTACAATAGTAGGTTTAGGTTTGCAAGACGATGGTAAGACGATTTACACCTTAAACGTCAAACCATCCGATGAGCGCGCAGTCGCTCGTGGTGGAGTAACAGTACGTTTGCATACTAGCAACGGCCGCGGTATTTTCTTTGGTCAGAACCTAACGAACAACAGCCCGAAATCTCTAATCAGAGATGAGTTAACCGGTAATCAACAACGCATTTATCAAAATTCACCTGGTTATATCACTTTCGACGGCGGTAAAAACAAAACGTTGAAATTCGAACTTTATAGTGCTAGTAAAAATCATGGTTCCATATTTTATTTGAATCGTGGCAGCCAAAATATCAATATCAAGAACTGTTTGCTCAGTAATGAGACGCCAGAGTTACGCGATAAAGTTTATTTACCGCACGTATCACATAGTGATGCAGAAGGTTTTGCTTTTGAAGCTGATACAGCTTTCACAGAAACAGGTATAGATGGTTACTCAGCCGGTATAGCCAGCCGCGGAACCTTGTACGATCAATACAAAGACAACGTTCCACTGCCAGCAGGTCAAGAAAACCCAAATTCACATCGCCGAATAATTTTGGATACAATACCAAACAGCAATAACCAATTCATCAATAATGAGATTAAAGGTTTTGGTTATGGTGTAGTGAGCTTGGGAATGGGAGCTTTATATTATAAAGATTCAGCAAGTTTCATAAGATTTTACAATAAGAATAACCTCATAGAAAATAACATTATTAGCGATGTCGGCCGCGCCGGAATCATGGTAGGTTATGAAGAGAACTTATCTATCAAGAATAACAATATTTATACAGTTCGAGGCACAGCGAGTGATGACCGAGGCGAACTTTGTGGTATAGGTATCCAGATAGGAGCTTCATCACGAGGAGTTTACAAGGGCTACAACAACTTAAAGGTAACCGTTCAGGGCAATAGTATCCAAGATGTACGCGGTATGGACTTAGTTAATGGTATTCGAGTAGAGCAGGGCTATGTAAGATTCGTAGATCCGAACTCCGGGTTTAAGAGTTTCCCTGATGCTCCTGATAACATTCGTTTATACAGTAATGCCATTTGGAATATCAAACCACTATCGGCTTCGACCGAACGTGTTGGTATCAATTATTTCACCGAACGCTTAGTAGATTCTAAATTTGACGAATTCACACAATTAACAACTCCAATCTTCCCTGAAGAATTATTGCAGGGAGCAGAGATTTGTAATAATACTATTTTATTTGATGAAGATGGCTTTGACAACAAAGGTCTTTATTATGGAGTAGGTATTCAACAAGCAAATGGAGTTTTATTCGCCAATAATGCCATCGCTATAGCAGACAACACTAGCAATTCCGCTACAGTCCGCAGTGCCTTATTCTTACAAGGTTCAATGCCATCTAAAGGTTTCCTCCAAAGCGATCGTAACGCTTTTTGGACAGGAACTAGCGGAGCAGACGAAGTAAGATTTGTAGAAAGCATTCCAATGACAGTTAACGGTAAAATGACCACCGGTTTCTTACATGCCGGCTTCAATGGCGAATACAAAGAATTGCGTCAATGGCGTAATTGGACAGGTATGGATATCAATTCCGTATCCACCAAAAACTTCATGACAGATTATGCTTTTGTAGGTACTCCTGCGAAATTGCAAATGAAATCCCCATTGCCAATGGCTTCGGTATTAAACAACCGTGGTCAAAGATTGTCAGGAACACATTATGATCTTTATGGAACCGTACGTGGAGCTTCCGATGAGCGCTTTGATATAGGAGCTATAGAGTTTAACGGTGAAATGTACAAATTAGATAACGAAATCGTAGAAATCATGGCACCAGCAACTTACCGTGAAACTTTCGGTAAATTCTCGGAAGCAGAATATGTAATGACCAAAACCCCAGTAGAAATAAGTTCAATCTTACGCAACAATGGTAGTTTATTACAATCTTCAATTCCAGTCAGTGTTAAGATAGAGCGTAATGATAACGGAACTTTGCACAATGTTTTAGAAGAAACAGTTTATGTAAATGCCCCTGCTTATGGCGATGCGAAAGTAAACTTTAAGTTGGCAGACGGAGTAGGTAAAGAATTTGTTCCACAAAGTTTTGCAGAATTAGATTTACCAGTAGATGATGCTGCTTTCTACGGAATGGAAGAAAGTGTTACCCCAATTTATACAATTACAGTAACCGCCGCCGACGATGAAAACAACGTCAATAACGTCAGTGTTAAGAAAGTTAGATTCTATATCATGACTTCAGGAATCAAACTTTTAGAATGTAACTCAACTTTAAATGCTAATTATCTAACGAGCAATGATGCTAATATTTTAGCTTCCAACTTGAATGCTAAAGCCGTCGAAGATGGTTTACGAACAATCAGTTATTACAATGTTAGCCGTAAACAAGCGGAACAAAACGTTTTGGACGGTTTAACTAAAGACTTAAGCTATAGCCAAGTAATAGATAGATTTAACCGTAACAGCTGGCCTGAACGCAGTTTAGACTTCAGTAATTACAGAACCTTGGTTTGGACAGATGGTAACGAAGAACAACTAACGCGTTATACAGCCTTAGCTTTAAAGAATTACTTATTAGCCGGTAACGGAACCGAGAAGAAAAACTTATTGGTAGGTTCTCAAGAAATGATTCGTAACAATATGAACTTAGATATGGATTATAACTTCAATGCAGAAATCTTCCATGCTAAAACACGCGCCCCACACAGCCCATTAGGTTTAGATGGCAATGGTGCTTATGTAAATTATAATGGCCAATCAGTAACCGGTGTTAACGTAGAACGCACTTTACAAGAACCAGTACGCTCAACAAGTGTATCGGGCGATAATTACCCACAACCAGGTTTATACGACATAGTAGAAAGTGATGGAATCACACGTATAGCTTATACTTATGATAGTGTAGCCGCAGGTTTCAAAGCTACCGAAGCTCAACGCATCATGGGTATCGCGCATTCACAAACAGATAGAAATATCTTGTTATACGGAGTAGAATGGCGTCACTTTGGTGATATAGAATCAGTATTACGCGCCTCCTTTGACTTTGTAGAAAAGAATGGCGGTACGATAGTACCAATAGATTTGTACACCTTTGGCGCACAACAAAATGGTTTGAATGTCGAATTGCTTTGGTCCACAGCTAGCGAAAAGAATGCTTCACGCTTCGTCGTTGAACGTAAATTGTCCGGCAGTGAAAGCTTCGAATCAATCGGTGAAGTGAAAGCCGTAGGTACTAGCAGTGTAGTCAACCATTACAATATGACAGACAGCAAAGTGAACTTAGGAAATACTTATGTTTACAGATTGAAATTAGTAGATGCCGATGGCAAATACGATTATTCTAACGAAGTCACAGTAGTTTTGGAAGGAACCGGCGGAGTCTTTACAGTAGGTGATGTAACCCCTAACCCAGTTAAAGAACAATCCACTATCTCCGTAAATATGAGCGAAAACGCAAATATGACGGCAGAACTTTTCAACTCCGAAGGTAAATCATTGGGCACCTTATATAACGGCAGTACTTCAGGTATCCGCAATATAACCATCAATGCGAGCGATTATCCAAGCGGTAGCTATACTTTAGTCTTCCGCGTCGGAGAACGTACAGTAATTCGTTCAATCAGAATAGTTAAATAATCTGACTTAATATAAAGATAACAACCGTCTGCTTCTCAACGAGGCAGACGGTTTTTTTTAGTTAAGAAAATGAAGCAACTTTAACGCGTTTGATTAATAATTACGATATATTTTAATATTGTATTTTTTCTACACGATATTTATTATTATTTTAGTATTTTATGAAAATGAATCGAGAAGATATATGAAAAAGATTATACTACTGGTTGTAGTTTTAATAATTGGGTCATTGGCTAATAATATAAAAGCTCAAGAAATAAAAGCCAAGGTTATTGTAAATATGGATCAATTGGAGCAAGATCGCCGATTAGATGTCCAAACAATGGAAAAGGATTTGGAAAATTATATCAATAATCAAAAGTTCACTGAAATTGAGTGGCAGGGTGAAAAAGTTCCGGTTAATATACAGATTTATCTTTCAGGAGGCAATAATTATCAGTACGATGCACAGGTCTTTATAACTGGGCAAAGGTTAATATACGGTCAAGAAGGTGGTTCTTCAACCACATTGAGATTTGTTGAAAAGAATTGGTCTTTTGAATATGCCCGTGGTGCAGTGTTTAGTTATAATCCAAATAAATTTGAACCTATGACCAGTTTACTTGATTTCTATATGCTAATAATTATTGGATTTGATATGGATACATATCAGGAACTTGCCGGATCAAAAGTTTACGAATTAGCTAATAAAATCCAGCAGTTAGGTGCCGCTCAAAATGCTCAGGGCTACAGTACAATAAGCAATCCAGGTGAATACACAAAAAATAATTTGGTAAGTGAACTGATGGAAGTGCGTTATGAACCATTTAGAAAATTAGTAACCGAATATTATATGGATGGCTTGGATATGATGAATGAAAATAAAACCCAGGCAACAACCAATTTGGAATTGACAATAAAAGATATGGCGAGCTTTAAAAGGAATAATTTATT
>Ga0224523_1001425_pt1 | contig 10152 bp, 10 predicted proteins | sample CFST50metaG_FD_182732 | JGI IMG/M metagenome (GOLD analysis project Ga0224523, IMG submission 182732) | Peat soil microbial communities from Stordalen Mire, Sweden - C.F.S.T50 | ecosystem: Environmental > Terrestrial > Soil > Wetlands > Peat | place: Sweden: Norrbotten County, Stordalen Mire...
GTATTGTTGGGTCTATAGCCTCACAGGGAGGAGCGAATGCGACCGTTTTCCCAATACTTGGATTTATGTTTTTATGGTTAAAGAATAAAGGCAAGTTTGAAGCAAAAGACTGGTTATTCACTTTTGGTCTGGCGTTTATTGGGTTTGTGAGTTTGAAAAGAGCGATCTGGTTTATTATGCCGATCTTAATGGTTCTGGTTTTGTTTTACATACCTAAACAAAAAATACCACTTAAAGTCGCTATTCTTTCTTTGTTTTTCGTCCCATTGGTTTTTTATATTGGAGTTCGTTCTAATCCAACACTTAACAAAGAGGGGACCTTTGGCGGTAGTTTTGATCTGAATTATGTATTTGATTATGCACAAAATTATATGTTTGGATCAAAAGATAACAAACAAACCGGACAGGGTCGTGGCGGGGCAACTTTAATGGTGTATAATAAACTTGTAAGTGGAGTAGTTACGGAAAAAGATTGGCTTGGATATGGTTTACGGTTTATGTATGCAACTGATTATGCTGAATTTGATGAGATGGAATTTGGAATAAACGGGAAAGGCGCTGCCACGGGTTTTTTTCAAACTTTTGTAAGTAATGGTTATGTTGGTATTGTAGCTACAATTTTTTTCGTTTTGAGCTTATTGTATAAAACAAAAAATAAAAGACTAAGAAATGTATTATTTGGCATTTTCTGCTGGGAATACTTTTTCTACACAGGAATAATTTTAAGAGAACTTTCTTTATCCTTTTTGTTAATATATATTGTTTTGTTTTCAGGTACTGATTATAAAGTGATTAATAAAAGTATAAGAACTAATAAAATAGTAGTTTGAAAAAGAAAATCTTATTGCTATATTATAATCAATTTGGATACCATACAGATCTGTATATGTATAGTAAATATTTAAATGAACAGATTTTTGACGTCCATTATTTTTGTATTGACCAGGGATTGCCAAAAATTTCATCAGGGAATGTCAAAGTTCATTATCAGACATTCAATTCAAATAAAATAAGAAGTTTTTTTACATATTTCTTTCAGCTAGGTGTTCTGATAAAAAGAGAGAAATTCGATCTGATTTTTCAGGTTGACGGGAAACTTGCTATTATTATCAGATTACTAACCATCTTTCAAACAACGATCTTTGATATTCGTACAGGAGACTTATCAGATACTTTATTTAAATTATGGTTTAGGAACATGCAAATTTCCTTTGTATCAATGTTTTATAAAAATGTTACTATAATTTCAGAAAACCTTAGAGTTTTACTAAAATTAAAGAATAAAACTATAACAATTATTCCATTAGGAGGGGAACGGCTACCCACCAGCATTAAGACTTTTGAAAAGATTAAATTATTATATATTGGTTCTTTGGATAGGCGAAATATCCACGAAACAGTTATTGGTCTATCATATTATCTTAAACAGGAAAATTCATTTGAGGATGTTACGTACGATATTGTTGGATTTGGGAAAAACAGTGTAGTAAAGCTCCTTGAGGAATCAATCGAAATAAGCGGGTTGGCTGATAAAGTAACATTTCATGGGAGAAAAAAGATCGATGAATTGTACCCTTTTTTTGAGAAATGTAATATTGGGTTAGTCTATATCCCTAAAACGAAGGCCTATGATTGTCAACCTTCAACTAAATTATTCGAGTGTTTATTAGCAGGCATGCCTGTAATTGCAACAAATACATTAGAAAACAGGGTAACCTTAAGGTCAGATTGTGGAGTTATCACGGAAGATAATCCTATTTCATTTGCAAATGCATTGGAGAGAATAATTATATACAGGAATAAATATTCTTCACAAAAGATAAAAGAATTATATAGTGAATATGAATGGTGTAATATAGTAAAAGATAAACTCGAACCATATTTTAAGAGTTTATTAGAATAAATAGTTCTAATTAATATAGGGAGAGCTAAAATTTTCAATTTAAGAAGTCTAGGGGTTCTTCATGAAAAGGTCGGTAAAAAGTAAAGAATATTTTGATAATACAGAAAACTATCTGGGGTCAAATCCGATAATAACGTTGAGGAAAACAATAATCCGGGATTTAATTGGTGAGCAAAAGAATAAACAAATTCTGGATGTTGGTTGTGGTAATGGTGAACTCACCAGTGATTTCATTTTTAATAATCACATAACTTTTCTTGATATTTCTCAAAAAATGCTGGACTTGACAAAAAAGAACATTTCCAACGATAACCTGATCAATACTGAATTTGAAAATATAGATATTTCTCTCTTTAAACCGGATCGCAAATTTGATTTAGTCATTTGTGTAGGAGTGCTTGCGCATGTTGACAGTGTTTCTGATCTCATAAGCAAGTTAAATGAAATTACTTCAGAAAATGGAAGGATAATTTTACAGTTCACTGCAAATGAAAAACTTTTATCACGGATCAATCTTATTAGGTATAAATACTTCAGCAGGGATCAGTATAAATATGATGTCAATAAAGTAAGCTCTTCAAAAATGGACAGCTTGTTAAACTCTGCGGGATTAAAAATCATTAAAAAAATTAGTTATTCCCCCGTTTCTCCATTCTTTTCTTTTTTTAATTATCAGAAAAAGATCCAACTTTTGGAATTGTCTTATAAAAACCATTTTCTTTCATATTTTGGTTCCGAGTCAATTCTTCTTTTGTCAAAATCCTAACAAATACTTCGTATATAGCAGCATTAATTTCAATGAAGATTTTGTTTGTTTACAGTGGTAATAGGGATCTAAATTCACCTATAGTTTTAAATCAGGCTCAATCTATGATAACAAGCAAAATGATTATTGGCTATTATCCGATCAATAATAAGGGCATTTGGGGTTACTTTAAGCATATCGTATTATTACGTTCATTTTTACACAAAAATAAATTCAATATTATTCACGCGCATTATGGCTTATGTGGTATTGTTGCTTTGTTTGCCCGGAGTGATGAAAAAGTTATTGTATCTTTTATGGGAGACGATCTTCTTGGATCGACCAGTTCTGATGGACGATTGACTTTGAGCAGTAAACTTCTGGCTAAATTCAATATAATTTTTTCACACAGATTTTATGATTTTTCGATTGTTAAATCAGAACAAATGTTTCATGTCTTAAAAAACAGTAATAATGTAAGTATTTATCCGAATGGAGTTAATCTCAATGTCTTTCTGCCTGTAGATAAAGAATTTGCAATTCAAAGAATAGGTTTTTCGGGAAATGACACCAATCTAATATTTGTATCTGATCCGATTCGTCACGAAAAAAATTTTCTATTGGCTCAACATGCTATTAGGATACTTAATAATAACACACATCGATTACATATAATTAAAAATGTAGTTCCAGAGGAATTAAAATATTACTATTCGGCTGCCGATATTCTAATTTTGACTTCTTTACATGAAGGTTCTCCTAACGTGATAAAAGAAGCCATGGCATGCAATTGTCCAATTGTAAGTACCGATGTAGGTGATGTAGTGGAGGTAATTGGCGATACCGAAGGATGTTATATTTCCTCGTTTGATCCGAATGACGTAGCTGAAAAAGTCAAACTTGCGTTAAAATTTCGTAAAGAGCATGGACAGACAAAGGGACGGGAGAGGATCATTGAATTAGGGTTAGATTCGGAGACTATCGCTCGGAAGATAATTGAAGTGTATAATAAAGTATTAAAGATTACAGATTGAAGATTACAGATTAAAGATTAAAAGAATATTAGTTTGTATTGATGATAAAGAGATTTGAAGATTTGGAGGTTTGGCAACTTTCAAGAGTTCTGGTTAAGGGAGTTTATGAAATTACTCCAAAAGTCGAATTTCAGAAGGATTTTGGACTGAAGGATCAGGTAAGGCGATGTACCGTTTCTATAATGGCAAATATTTCTGAAGGGTTTGAACGAAAAAAACACAAAAAGAATTATTAACTTTTTATTCATTGCAAAAGGCTCCTGTGGAGAACTTAGAAGCCATTTTTACATTGCATTTGACTTGGGATATATCAACAAAGAAACATTCGACAATCTTCAAAATCAAGCCATAACTATTTCCAAATCACTCAGTGGATTCATTAAATATCTGTCATCTTAGACAATCACAAAATAATTTTCAATCTATAATCTTTAATCTTCAATCTTCAATAAATAATGTGCGGAATCTGTGGCATAATCCATTTCAATAATAACCCGGTTCAGGAAGCTCCTTTACGGAAGATGATGCACATTATGAAGCATCGCGGACCGGATGACGAAGGTGTTTATATTAAGGAGAACATTGGTTTTGGTTTCGTAAGGTTAAGCATTCTTGATTTATCTATGGCAGGACATCAGCCAATGGTTTCAAATGATGGCCGATATGTAATTGTTTTAAATGGAGAGATATTCAACTATATCGAACTCAGAGAGGAACTGAAAGGTTTTTATCGTTTTGTAAGCAATACAGATACTGAAGTTCTCCTGGCTTCATATTTGAAATGGGGCGAAAGTTGCTTAGACAGACTAAATGGCATGTTTGCTTTTATGATTCTAGATACACTTACAATGGAGGTTTTTGGAGCGAGGGATCGGTTCGGGATTAAACCTTTTTATTATTATCAGGATAAAGAAGTTTTCATTTTTGCTTCGGATATACCTCCGATCTTAAGTCAATTAAAGGAAAAAGCCGGTGCTGAAGACTCTATTATTTTTGATTATCTGGTATTTAACCGCACAAATCACACAGAAAAGACATTTTTTCAAAATGTTAAGAAGATTCCTCATGGTCATTTACTTTCAATTAAAGCAAGAAAAACTCAGATAAAAAAATGGTACGATCTTAAATACAATATCAACAGATACACTAATTCAAAATTTGATGAAAATAACTTTTTGGAAGAGCTGACAAATTCAATTAATCTTCAGTTAAGAAGCGATGTAACGGTAGGAACTTGTTTAAGTGGAGGTCTGGATTCTTCAGCAATTACTTCATTAATAATGTTAAATAAAAACAGGGAACAATTGCATTCTTTTTCGGCCGTATATAAAAAGGGCCAGAAAGGAGATGAATCTGAATTCATTGAAGAATACAATAACACAAATTTGAATCGTCACTTTACATATCCAACAAGTACTACCCTTCTTGATGATCTTCAAAAATTTATTACTTCTCTTACAGAACCGGTTCCTACCACTTCAGTATATGCAGAGTATAAAGTAATGGAACTGACAAAGAACAACTGCACCGTTATATTAAACGGGCAGGGAGCTGATGAGATCCTTGCCGGGTACCATTATTTTTACGGGTACTATTTTCATGATTTATTAAAAGAATTTAAATGGGCCAAATTATTAAATGAATTATATCATTATACCAAGCTTCAAAAGTCTGACAGGGCTTTACGATATTTTGCTTTTTCAATTTATCCCAGGTTATTAAAGCATTATAAAGGACACTCTTTTCTTGAGGATTCTTTTTATGAACAATATTATAACTCTGATAATGTTGTGCTAGACTCTTTTTATGATTCAAAAAACTTAAAAGAGTTTCTGATAAAACATTTTGAATACAAATTTGAACATCATCTGCTATGGGCAGATAAAACAGGAATGAATTTCTCTCTCGAAACCAGGTTTCCCTTCCTTGACCATCACCTGGTTGAAAAAACTCTTTCTCTTAATTCGGATGCTTACATTAAAAAAGGATATACCAAGGTAATTATGCGTAATGCTCTTAAAGGTATACTTCCTGAAAAAATCAGATTGAGAAAAGATAAGATTGGATTTTCCACACCTGAAGAAGAATGGTTTATGGATAAGAATTTATTGGATTTATTGCATGAAGTGGTTTATTCAGAGTCTTTTAAAAACAGAGGATATTTCAATGTAAAAAATTGTAAGGTACAGCTGGAAAATTATAGAAGAACTAAAAAAGGCAGTTCTGATTTCTGGAAATGGATACATCTGGAGCTCTGGTTTCGTCAATATATCGATTGAAAAGATTTTATGATATGCATTATTGATTTTGGAATGGGGAATCTCCATTCGGTTTATAAAGCTTTTAAACGGGTAGGCGCCGAAGTTCAGATTATTACGTCACCATCCGGGATTGAGAAATATGACAAGATTATCTTACCCGGGGTTGGGGATTTTAAAAAAGGGATGTTTAATTTAAAATCTGCAGGATTCATAGAAAGTATTAATCAACAGGTAATAGAAAATAAAATTCCGATTTTAGGAATATGCCTTGGTATGCAGTTATTGACAACTTATAGTGAGGAGGGTGATGCAGAAGGACTGGATCTTATAAACGCTAAAACAATTCATTTTAAAAATCTGGGTATTCCTGAAAATTTAAAGATTCCTCACATAGGTTGGAACAATATTATTAAGTGTTCATCCACTGAACTATTATCTGGTTCCGAGAACGAAATGGTTTACTTTGTACATTCATACGCTGTAATTTGCAATAATCCGGTTAATGTAATCTGTGAAACAAATTATGGTGTTACTTTTCATTCAGGTATACAGAAAGAAAATATTTATGGACTTCAGTTTCATCCAGAAAAAAGTCACAAGGTCGGACTATGCATTCTGAAAAATTTTGTTAATATTAAAACGATCTGAATATCAAAATCCTAAAGAAAGAATTATCTCTTTCCTAATTTTCAAATTATTTCATTTTCAAATTTTCAAATTCATTTATGTTCCGTCCCCGAATCATCCCAGTCTTAACACTTAAAGGGAAAGGCCTGGTAAAAACCATTAAATTTGATAAGAAACGAGCCAGGTATATTGGCGACCCAATAAATGCTGTTCACATATTCAATGATTTAGAAGCTGATGAATTAATATTTCTGGATATCGCCGCAACTCTTGAAAATCGTTGCATTTCATCGGAATTGGTAAAAACGATTGGTGAAGAAGCTTACATGCCATTTGCTGTCGGAGGCGGGATAACAAATATCAAACAGATTCATCAGCTGATATCAGCAGGAGCTGAAAAAGTGGTTATAAATACATCTTGTATTAAAACTCCGGGATTAATTTCAGAAGCTTCACGGCAATTTGGGAATCAGAGTATTATTGCAGCGATAGACATCAAAAAAAATCTAATTGGGAAGTATAGGATTTATATTAAGGATGGTTCAAAACAAGTTGATATTGATATAGAACAACACATTAAAACTCTTGAACAAATGGGAGCAGGCGAACTCTTTATTAATTCAATTGACAGAGATGGTACAATGTCGGGGTACGATCTGGAGTTAATAAAGTATATCACAGATATGGTAAAAATTCCTGTAATAGCTTGCGGAGGAGCGGGGAAACTATCAGATCTTTCAAGTGTTACAAAACTAGCAAATGCCAGTGCCGCTGCAGCCGGAAGTATATTTGTATATCACGGTTTAAGAAATGCAGTATTGATAAATTATCCGGATAAAAAAGAATTATTAAAAACTTTAGAAACAGTAAGATGAGTTTGAAAGGACAAATATGCACCAGAGGTGTCTGGGATGAAACCATTCCAGGTATCGTTTTTGACAAAGATGGTGTATCGAATTATGCTAAACTGTTTGATACATTGGCAGAGAGTTATCCTCGTGGGGAAAAGGGTCAGAATGAATGGCATAGAATAGTAAACGAAATTAAAATAAAAGGTCAGAAAAACAGATACGATTGTATAATCGGAGTGAGCGGGGGAACTGATAGTAGTTATTTATTATATCTGGCCAATCAAACAGGATTGCGCCCGTTAGCTGTAAATTTAGATAATGGTTGGAACAGTGATATCTCTGTTAAAAATATCCGTAAAATGACTACTGCCTTAAATATTGATCTTGAAACTTACGTTATTGACTATGAAGAAATAAAGGATTTGATGCGGGCTTATATGAATGCAGGTCTTCCCTGGATTGATATGCCAACAGATCTGGCTATAAAAGCGGTACTTTATAAAATTGCCAGCCGTGAAAAAATTAAATATATCTTACGGGGAAACGATTTCAGAAGTGAAGGGACACAGCCCCGTGAATGGACTTATGGTGACGGGAAACAGCTAAAATTTATTCATAATAAATTCGGAAAGGCTAACCTTCGGTCTTTTCCAAATTACAATTTGTCCGATTTATTGTATTGCAGCCTTATTAAGGGCATAAAAAGTATGTATCCGTTTTACTACCTGGATTATCAAAAGAAAACAGCGCAATATTTCTTACAAAAGGAGTTTAACTGGGAGTACTATGGAGGACATCATTTCGAAAATATATTTACCCGATTTGCAATTTCTTACTGGTTGTATGAAAAATTTGCTATTGATAAAAGAAAAATAACCCTTAGTGCACAAATATTAAGTAAGGAAATAGAGAGAGAAGAGGCTATTAATATATTATCATCAAAGCCATATAATGATTCGGAAAAAAGCAATATGCTGGAATATGTCTTAAAAAAGCTTGATCTCAGTTATGAAGAATTCGAAAATTTAATGAAAGCACCTCCTAAAAGCTTTTACGATTATCCTTCCAACTATAAACTTATAGATAGTCTGAATTATTTTTCTATGCCCTTTTTAAAGAGGGTCTTTATACATAAACCGCAGTCCATATTTCAGGCAGAAATGCGAAAAGAAAATAACTGATTTGCATGAAGATTCTCTTTTATTTTGGTCATCCGTCACAGTATTTATTTCTAAGAAATACAATCAGTTGTTTAAGAGAAAAAGAATTCATTTGCGATCTGATTATTAAATCAAAAGATATCCTCGAGAAGTTGCTTATTGAGAATAATGAAACTTATATTAATATTCTGCCAGAGGGTCGGAGATCAAACAAAATAGGGATTTTAACAGGTTTAGTTAAGAGAGACTATCGATTATTAAAGTTGACGAAAAACAGGTATTATGATCTTTTTATAGGCACAGACCCAAGCCTTGCTCATATTGGTTTTCTTAAAAGGATTCCGGCAATTACCGTGCTGGAAGATGATATCAATGTTATCCCTGGATTAGCCAGGATTACTTTCCCATTTGCCTCTCTTATTTTAACGCCTAAAGGGTGCCTTACAGGCAAATATGAAGGAAAGACTATTCATTATAATGGCTATATGAAGTTAGCTTATCTGCACCCTATCAGGTTTAATAAAAAGGCTGCAATATTTAAGCAGCCTTATTTTTTGATAAGAGCTTCAAACCTGGGGGCTTATCACGATGTTGGTATAAATGGATTCACAACGCAACTTTTACAGAGAATCGTATCACTTTTGCAGGATAAAGGATCGGTTTTCATTTCATCTGAGGGTACCCTGGATGAATCATTAAAACCATATGAACTAAGAATCAACCCAACTGAAATGCAAGATGTTTTGTCTAATTCCACTATTCTAATAAGCGATAGCCAGTCAATGACTATGGAAGCTGCAATGTTAGGGGTCCCTTCAATTCGATACAGTGATTTTGCAGGTAAAATAAGCGTTCTTGAGGAGCTTGAGCATGTTTATGGCTTAACTTATGGGATCCCGACCAGTTCCCCTGGGAAGGTTTTTGATAAAATAAATGAACTTTTATCTCTGCCTGATATGGAGAAAGAATTTCAAAATCGCAGGCAAAAAATGCTGGAAGATAAAATTGATGTCACAGCTTTTATGGTATGGTTTGTTGAAAATTATCCGGCGAGCGTTAAGATTATGAAAGAGAATCCGGAGTATCAGGAGAGATTCAAGTAGGATTTCAGAGGAGGGACTAGGTATTAGGGATTAGGAAAAAGGGATTAGATATTTTAAATTATGACTTTACAAACGCATAAGGATCTGAAGGTTTGGCAGGAAAGTAAAGATCTTGTAACTCATATTTATACTCTGACATCAAAGTTTCCGAAAGAAGAAATATATTCAATTACAGTTCAGATAAAAAGAGCTGCAATCTCTATTCCCTCTAACATTGCAGAGGGGGCAGCACGAGACTCAAACAAGGAATATATTCATTTTCTCTATATCGCTTTAGGTTCAGTCGCAGAACTTGATACTCAATTACTCATTGCCAAAGATTTAAATTTCTTAAATGAAAAAGAGTTTAATGAAATTTCAGAAAAACTTGACAATATCGGAAAGATGTTATCTGGTCTTATTAAATATCGTCAGGCTAAAGTATAACTAACACTTTATCAGAAATATATTATCTGGTTTCCCTAGTCC
>Ga0224523_1001427_pt1 | contig 10144 bp, 6 predicted proteins | sample CFST50metaG_FD_182732 | JGI IMG/M metagenome (GOLD analysis project Ga0224523, IMG submission 182732) | Peat soil microbial communities from Stordalen Mire, Sweden - C.F.S.T50 | ecosystem: Environmental > Terrestrial > Soil > Wetlands > Peat | place: Sweden: Norrbotten County, Stordalen Mire...
CAGGCCTTACGGCCAGCAGTTTTATCGGCCAGCGCCGGTTGGACATGGTTGGGACCGTTGTTAAGGCCGGGGACTATGTCTTAGCGGAATTCGGGCATAACGATCAAAAAAACCCTACCGACATCGCGAACTATTGCTCTAATTTAACGAAGTACAGCGCCCTTGCCAAATCTAAAAATGCCACGCCTCTCTACGTAACTCCCACGGCCCGCAAGACTGAAAACGACCCCGCCACGTCGGTAGGCGGCATGGCGCAAAAAGCGCGCGACTGCGCGAAAACCAACAGTGTAAAGATCATTGAGCTCAATTCTGGAGTGATAGCGCTGCACCAATCCATCGGCTCGGCCAACGTAGCGGCTTTATACGCCACCGGCGACGGCACACACTTTTCCGATTACGGTTCATTGGAGCTTGCCCGCGTGGTTGCCAAGGAAATCGTGGGCCTTAATCTGGACATTGCGGCGGATCTCAGGCCCGGCTATACTAATTTTGATCCGTCAAAGCCCGATCCGCTCAATTACCTTTCCGGACCGGGCACGATTACCGCCGCGCGGGAACCTTCCGAAGTTCGAAAGACGCTTTCCAATGATTGCGGACTTTCCGTCAATCCGGGGGCGCAGGTTCTCCGGTTCAATCCCGGCCGCGCGGGTGAAGCAATATTCTCGGTTTATTCGATGAACGGAAACCGGATTGCCGAGAAACGTTCCATCATCACTCAAACGCAGGTATCGTTGGCGTGGCGGGAACTTGGCGCGTTGCCCATGGGCATCTACGCGCTTGCCATGAATATCGATAACGCCGCAATTGGGAAAACAAGGTTTTGCAAACAATAAAAGACCATGTACATATTTAACAAAAGGGAGGGTTCCGTATGAACCGCAACTATAACATAATCGCCGCTGCGGCAATCGGATTGGCATTCATGATAGCGGGGTCCGTGAACGCGCAGCGTTTTATGGAAAAACTCGACCGCGGTCTTATCGCGGTCAAGTCGGGCAGCGGCTATTACCTGAGCTGGCGGTTGTTCGGGACCGATCCTCAGGACGCCACGTTCGGGTTCAATGTTTATAAAGGATCGTCCAAAGTGAATACCTCGTTGATCACCGAGTCAACTTGTTATCAGGACAACAGCGCCGGGACCGGCCCGTATACCGTCAAACCCGTGACCAACGGCACGGAAGGCGCGGCCTCCGAACAGGCGCTGGTCCTTCAACAGAATTACCTGGAGATTCCGCTTCAGAACGTTTCCGGGTATACTGCCGGCGACGCAAGCTGCGGCGATTTGGATGGTGACGGGCAATATGAAGTGGTGCTCAAGGAAGAGAATAGTCCGAAGGATAACACCGGTGAAGGAAACACCGGACAGGTTAAATTTACCGCTTATAAGCTTAATGGAACAAAAATGTGGCGCATTGACCTGGGGATTAATCTCCGGGAGGGCGCTCACTATGTTCAGTTTATGGTGTATGACCTCGATGGCGACGGGAGCGCTGAAATTGCCTGTAAAACGGCACCCGGAACCAAGGACGGATTGGGCAATTACCTCAAGCTTGGGCCGGCAGCTTCGGCAGACCAAACCAAGGATTACCGAGGCTCCGACGGCAGAATTATAACCGGTCCGGAATGGTACACTATTTTCAGCGGGAAGACGGGAGCGGAGCTTGCAACGGTAGACTATATACCCGCTCGGGGTAACCTGAGCGGATGGGGCGGCATCGGCGGCAATAACGGCAACGATAACGGCACCAACCGGGTTGACCGGTTCCTCGCCTGCGTCGCGTATCTTGACGGCGAGCGGCCCAGCGTGATTCCCTGCCGTGGATACTACGGTAGATCGGTTCTGGCGGCCTGGGATTGGAGGAATGGAAAACTTACGAATCGCTGGACGTTCGACAGCCAGGATGGGACCAACCCTTACAGCGGCATGGGCAACCATAACTTGAGCGTGGGCGATGTTGATCAGGACGGCAAGGATGAAATCGTCTACGGTTCGATGTGCGTTGACGATAATGGAAAAGGATTGTATACAACCGGGCTTCGCCACGGCGATGCAATGCACTTAGGCGATTTAGACCCGGACAGACCGGGGCTTGAGGTTTTCGGTATCCATGAAAACGAGGCCGTGATAGCGGGGTTACCCGGCTGGGGCGCGGCGCTTTTTGACGCTAAAACCGGTGAAGTCATTTACGGTTGGGACAAGGCAATCGACGTTGGCCGTGGGTGCGCCGACAATGTGTTGGCCGACACCAAAGGGTGTCAGTGTTGGTGGGGCGCTGCGCATGGGCTCGTAAGCTGCAAAACCGGGCTGACCGTGGGGACGGTACCGAGTTCGACCAATTTCGTTATTTGGTGGGACGGCGATTTGACCCGAGAACTTCTCAATAGCAACTCGATTAGTAAATACGGCGGCAGTACGCTGCTTACCGCTTCGGGTTGTTCCTCCATCAACGGGTCGAAATCAACGCCCTGTTTATCGGTGGATATTTTCGGCGACTGGCGGGAAGAGGTTATATTCAGTTGCGGTAGTTCCCTGCGGATTTATACGACGACCACGCCTACCACCAACCGCATTTACACGCTCATGCACGATCCGCAATACCGGTTGGCCGTCGCCTGGCAGAACGTTGCATATAATCAACCTCCGCACACCGGTTTTTATCTGGGCTACGGCATGACACTTCCCGCGCCTAAGCCGAACATCAAATACTATGACGGCACCATGACGTCTCCGGATATGCCGGCGTATAGCTTTTCGCGGAGCTCGGTGACCGCGTCCATGAAGGTTTTCGGCAATCGCCTGACGGCCTTGCCCGTTCGTTACAACGGTATGCTCAAGCTCGTAACGGTCTACGATTGCTCGGGAAAACTACTGCGTAAAGCAATTGTCAAGAATAACGCCGTCAATCTTCAAAAGGAATTCGGCGTATCGGACGGCGTATATATGGTGAACGTCAATGAAGCGGCGGCAGGGGAGAGGAAATAACGCGCGCGCTTGAATAAATCTATTTCTTCGGCGGATCAGGGGAATTATTTTATTGTAACTATTCTTGTGACAAGGTAAGGAGCGGGCGGGAAATTGATTAAATGATAACTTTACCAGGCGCGTCAACCTCGACGCCTCAATCTCCCCCCGCTATCCGACGTTTTTTATCGTATTGCCTGATTATCGCGAGCGTTACCGTCGCCGCCTTTCTCCCTTCGCTGCGTAACGGCTTTACCAACTGGGACGATGACCGCCTCGTGAGCGCGAATCCCGACATACATCGGGTCAACGCTCGAACCATCATCACCGTATTCACCTCGACGTATCTCAATCATTATCTGCCGGTTACGATGCTTTCCTTTATGGGAGAATACTCCCTTTTTAAATTGAATCCCGCGCCCTATCACGCTACGAATATGTCGCTTCATGTGCTTAACGCCCTTCTGCTATTCGGGCTGATCTATTTGCTTTCAAGGAACCATACGGTAAGCATGCTCACGGCGCTTTTATTCGCGATTCATCCGCTACGGGTCGAATCCGTCGCATGGATTGCGGAAAGAAAGGGAGTGCTCTCCGCGTCGTTTTATTTGATTTCGCTCATTTCCTATATTCGCTATCGCCAAAACGGCGGTCGGGGGCGCTATGCCGTCTGCATGCTGACGTTCATTGCGTCGCTTTTATCCAAGAGCATGGCGATCAGTCTGCCGTTTGTTCTATTGCTCATGGATTATGTAATGGGCCGAAGGATTGATAAAAAGTCCTTGGTTGAGAAGATCCCCTTTTTCGGCGTTTCCGCCGTGTTCGCTTGTATCGCTTATTTTTCCGTACAGGATAGCGTGTCCCAGGGAATTCATTATTCCGTGGTGCAATACATGCTGAGCCCGACTTATAACATTTGTTTTTACCTTTTTAAAACGGTATTTCCGGCGTCCCTGTGCGCTTTGTATGGTATTGACGAACACAAAGCCGGTTTGACCCTTACCATGGCGCTTTCCGCGGTTGCGGTATGCGCAATCGCGGTGGCGGCGTATTATAGCCGCCGCTATTCGAAAATTGGAGTTTTCAGCGTATTGTTTTTCCTCATCACCCTGCTGCCCGTGCTTCAAATAGCGTCCTCCGGGGGGTGGACCATGGTTGCCGACCGCTATACGTATATTCCGCTGATTGGGGTTTATTTTTTATCGGCAACCGGTTTTTATTTTCTTTTACAAAAAACATTTGAAAAAAGAAACATAGCGCGAGCCATACTACTATGCCTGGGTGGCGCGGTTATGGTATGGTTCGCTTCCATGACCTATCATCAATGCAAAGTATGGAAAGACGGTCTCACGCTCTGGAATGACGTTGTCAATAAATCTCCGGGCGCGGTCGCCTATACCAATAGGGGCTTTGCGTACGCTTTACGCCATAACTATTCGCGCGCCATAGAGGATTATAATCGCGCGATCGGCCTGAACCCGGCATATGCGCCGATTTATAATAACCGGGGCAATGCTTATAGCGCAATGGGCGACGCTACCCTTGCCCTTGAAAATTATAATCAGGCAATCGCGCTCGATCCCCGCTATGCTCAAGCATACGCGAATCGAGGAATCGTTTTTAAAACCGCCGGCAATTTCAACCGGGCGGTGGAGGACTTTTCTCAAGCAATCCGATTGGCCCCTCGCTATGCTCAGGCCTATAGCAACCTGGGAGGGGCGTATTGCTACACGGGCAATATTGACCTTGCGGAAATCGCCTATAGCCGCGCGATAAGGCTTAATCCCGAATACGCCGACGCCTATTATGGTCGCGGCCTCGCCTTATGTTTCAAGGGTGAGCTACAGCGCGCCGTGGAAGATTACAATCGGGCTATTGCGATTAATCCGGAGTACGCGGAGGCTTACAATAATCGCGGCGTCGCCTATAAGGATATGGGCGACATACATGGAGCAATCGAAAGTTTCAATCGCGCCATCGCGCTCAATCCGCGTTATGCGCAGGCGTATTACGGCAGGGGGTTGGCCTACAGCGCGGGGGGCGACGATGCTCGCGGACTTGAGGATATTAAAAAGGCCTGCGCATTAGGACTCAACTCCGCCTGCAAATTATTTTCAAATAATTAAACGGTTTCCAAGGAGCTTGCAATGAAAAATTCGGTGATTGACGATCTTAAAGGAAAATGCTGTGTGATTACGGGCGGAGCGGGCGTCATCGGCTGTTCGATGGTGCAATGCCTCGCCGAGGCGGGCGTAAAAACCGCGATTGTCGACTTGAACGCGGAGATGGCCGGGCAAAAGGCGAGGGAAATAGCTTCCGCCACGGGTGGCGCGGTTATCGGCGTTGGCGGCAATGTTCTCGACAAGGCGTCGCTCACCGGGGCGAAAAAAGCCGTGAACGACCAGTGGGGACCCATCGACATCGTCATTAACGCCGCCGGCGGGAATTCCCCCAAGGCCACCACGGCCGCCGAAACCATCGAAGACGGCGATATAGACCAGCTCGAACGGACGTTTTTTGGCTTGGAAATGGACGCGTTCCGTAAAGTATTCGATCTTAATTTCCTCGGGACGATTCTGCCGACCATGGTATTCTGCCGTGATATGATCGACCGTAAGAAAGGCGTGGTCATCAATATTTCATCCATGAATTCATTTCGCCCGTTAACCAGAATTCCGGCCTATTCGGCCGCAAAGGCGTCGATCAATAATTTTACCGCGTGGCTTGCCGTGCATCTGGCCCGCCGGAACATCCGCGTCAATGCCATAGCGCCGGGCTTTTTTTTAACTGAACAGAACAGGTTCCTTATGTACGACCAGGCAACGAACGCATTAAGCGCGCGAGGCGGAAAAATCCTCGCCGCGACGCCGATGCAACGGTTCGGCGCGCCTGATGAGCTTCACGGGGCGTTGCTGTATCTGATTTCCGATATGTCGAAGTTCGTCACGGGGACGGTCTTGCCGGTTGACGGAGGATTCAGCGCGTATTCGGGAGTATGACGATGCTTGAAAAAGAAAGAGAGCGCTTCCTATGATGTATTTCAAACGCGGTTCCTCCGTTGAGGCATTGTCGGCGGACGATATGCGGGAAGGCTTATGCCGGGCGCTTGACCAGGTCGGCGCAATCAAAAAAATGCTGATTGTTCCGCCTGATATCACGCGGTTTCATTCCCGCGCGGGGGAATTGACGCGCTTTGCGTATGAATACGCGCCCGAATCGGTCGCCTGTATTCTTCCCGCGCTCGGCACGCACTGCCCCATGACCGAGGAAGAAATCGCGACCATGTTCGGCAACGTGCCGGCTCGGTTGTTTAAGGCGCATCAATGGCGCGTCGATTGCCGTAGTTTGGGGACGGTTCCCGCGGAGTTTGTTTCGGAGGCGTCGGAAGGCCGCGTAACATATCCGATACCGCTTCTCATTAATAAAGAGCTTTTCGACCGCTCCTACGATTGCATTCTTTCCATAAGCCAGGTGGTTCCGCATGAAGTGGCGGGTATGGCCGGCTACAGCAAGAACATCGTGGTCGGACTCGGCGGTCAGGAAAATATCCATAAGACGCATTTTCTCGGCGCCGCCTACGGCATGGAACGCATCATGGGAAGAGCTGATTCGCCGGTGCGTAAAGTAATCGATTACGCTGCCGAACATTTTTTTGCCCGGCTTCCGATCATCCATGCCATTACGGTCATTGGTCCCGGGGCAAACGGCAAACCCGAGGTTCGGGGCTTGTTCATCGGCAATGACGGTGAATGCTTTAAGCTGGCGGCCGAGTTGTCGAGTCAAGTGAACATATTTAAGCTTGATAAGAGCCTAAAAAAGGCGGTCGTGTATCTCGACCCGATGGAATATAAAAGCACCTGGCTGGGCAATAAAAGCATTTATCGAACCCGCATGGCCATAGCCGACGGCGGCGAGCTGGTTGTTCTAGCGCCCGGCGTCAAAATGTTCGGCGAGGACCCCGAAATCGACGCCCTGGTCAGGAAATTCGGCTATGCGGGCACGCCGGAGATCATGCGCTGCGTCGCGCACGATGATTCGCTGAAAAACAACCTCAGCGCCGCCGCGCACCTCATTCATGGATCGTCCGAAGGCCGCTTTTCAATTACCTACTGCGCGGGCCATTTGAGCGGGGACAAAGTGGAAAAGGCCGGATTTAAATATGCTCCGGTCGAGGAAATGCTGCGCAGGTATGATCCCGGCGCCTTGTCGGATGGATTTAACCGATTGCCGGATGGCGAGGAAATATTCTTCATCAGGAATCCGGCGACGGGGCTGTGGGTAAGTAAGGAACGTTTTTAAGAGCGGCGCGAAGGATGTTGAAAAAATAGTGGTCGGCATGGAGAAGTAGCGGTGGATTGGAAACGGTTGTAATCATTGCCTGAACCGGCAATGGTGATTATTGAATTAGCAATACGTTAGCTTATAGAACAAAAACAGGTATGGGCTATTTGGAACCAAAAAATAATTTTTAAATTAGTTATTTTATGGGTATTTTTATTTAAAATGGTAAAAAATGACATTAATTGGAACCAAAAAAATAATAAATAGTTATAAATATTTATTGCGAATTAATTTTTTTAGGTTATATTTGTTGATAGACCAGTATGAAAAATCCCCAAGAAACCATTAATATTTTCAACTACTTTGATTATCGGGAATATCTCGATGATTGTTATAATAATTTAAAAAGCAAACGGAGAGGGTTTTCATACAGGGCATTTTCTCGCGAAGTGGGCGTTCAAAGCCACAATTTTTTACCCCGCATCCTTCGAAGGGAAAGAAACCTTTCGGAAGAATATATCCCTTTGTTGGCCGGCTATTTACGTCTCGGCAATAAGGAGGTCAAGTATTTCGAAACGCTTATCGCCTTCAACAACGCTAAAAAACCATCGGTCAAGGAAAAATGCCTGAAACAGTTGTTGGCACTTCGTGTTGTCAACGAAGAATATAAAATCCAGGATGAAAAACTTTCCTTTTTCGATAAGTGGTACTATCCGGTGGTCCGGGAACTGGTAACGATTTGCGATTTCCAGGATGATTATTCGGTTTTGGCCCGCTCATGCGTCCCGCATATTTCCACGGCGCAGGCGAAGGACGCGGTGGCGTTCTTGTTGAAAAACGGGTTTATACAACGCGGCAAGGACGGACGCTATGGCGCCGTTGAAGCCGTTATCGCCACCGATCCCGAGGTGGATTCGGCTATTATTCCTAAATATCACAAGGCGACCCTCCAACAGTGCGTGGAAGCGGTTGAAACGATAAAAAAAGCGGATAGGAATTTCTCTTCTTCGACCTTGCTCGTTTCAAAAGAATTGTATGAGGAATTTAAAAAGGAAATATATCATTTCCGAAAACGGCTATTGTCCATGGCAAAAGAGTGCGCAAACCCTGAAATGGTCTGTTTCACCGGATTCCAACTTTTGCCGCGATCAAAGCCGATAATGGACGATTCCATTAAGGAAAGCCAGTAAAGGTTTTTCACGATGAATATGCGTTTTTTTAAAATTTTGACGGTTGTGCTGTGCTCGCTCTTTTTTGGTCGATGCGCGATGGACCATATTGCCGGTGGAGGCGGCTCGGACGTCGGTAATGGGGTTGTTGTGGGAAAAATCGTGACGGGCGACGGGAAATCTCCGGACAGCGCCCGCGTTATGTTCATTCCTTCCGATTTTAACCCCGAAATAAGCGACTTCGGATCGGAGGTATTGGTTGACACGGCGGATTCGAACGGCGAATACCGGTTTAGTACCCCCAGGCAGGGTTCTTTTAATATTCAGGCTTATTATGGTCACGATGGGAGCAGGCTTTTGATACAGGGAATTCATTCCGTGAAGGACAGCGTTACCTCGGTGCGTACCGACACGCTTCGCAACCCCGGCTCCCTGAAAGTGATGTTGCCCGACAGCTTCGACAGGGCAAACGGCTATCTCTATATTCCCGGCACGACCATCGCCGCATCGTTGGCGGCCGATAAAGGCTTTGCCGTGATCGATTCAATACCCGCCGGTATCGTGCCGGTCATCTATTATTCGGTAAAAAATAAACCCGCGCTCAAACCCATTCGATATTCCGTTTCGGTCGCTTCCGGCAATACGACGGTCATTTTTAATTCCGGCTGGTCTCATTCGAGGCGATTGTTTTTAAATACGCGCGCCTCGGGTGCGGGCGTTGCCGGGAACGTTTTCAACTTTCCGGCGCTGGTTAGATTGACTAAAGATAATTTTAATTTTTCCGAAGCCGCGTTTGACGGCAAGGACCTTCGGTTCGCGAAACAGGACAATACCCCTTTGGCGCACGAAATCGAGCGGTGGGACTCGGCCGCCGGGCTTGCCGAGGCGTGGGTCAAAGTCGATACGGTTTTTGGAAACGACAGCGGCCACTGCATCACCATGTACTGGGGCAATCCTCAGACCATGAGCGCTTCGAACGGCGCGGCGGTGTTTGATACGGGAAACGGTTTCCAGGGAATATGGCATATGAACCAGGCGGCGAATGCTCCCCTCCGGGACGCCACGTGTAATAATTATACCGGTACGCGCTTCGGCCAGAACGCCGTCGCGGCGGGAATGATCGGAATCGCGCAGGTCTTCGACGGTTCTTCGACCTATATGCAAATGATGGGCACCGCCAACGGCAAAATGAATTTTCCCAAGGATGGATTCTATAGCGTGTCCGCATGGGTATACGCGGACACATTGGATTATAACTATCATATCATCGCATCGAAGGGCAATACCCAATATAATTTACAAATAAGGAAGAACAACAACTGGCAATTCACCGAATACAAGAACTATACGGGTTGGGAAGTAACGAATTCTCCGGGAACCGAGAAAACCTGGACCTACCTCGTGGGGGTCAGGTCCGGGACCAATCAATATCTTTATGTCAATGGTGTGTGCGCCAACAATACTCCCTGGACCGAGACGAATGTTTTCGCGCGGAATATGGGCGATGATTTTAAAATAGGGAGAAGAACGGATTTGGTCGATTATTTCTTTAACGGCATCATCGATGAGGTCCGTGTTTCGAGTATTGACCAAAGCGCCGACGCGGTCAAGCTCTGTTATATGAACCAGCGACAGGATGACAAACTTATCGTTTTTAAATAATTCGCGAGTGTTTTTTTTTAAGTAAAGGAGGAGCGGGTTATCGAAAAATTATTTTATTCTCTGTAAATTC
>Ga0224523_1001429_pt1 | contig 10143 bp, 9 predicted proteins | sample CFST50metaG_FD_182732 | JGI IMG/M metagenome (GOLD analysis project Ga0224523, IMG submission 182732) | Peat soil microbial communities from Stordalen Mire, Sweden - C.F.S.T50 | ecosystem: Environmental > Terrestrial > Soil > Wetlands > Peat | place: Sweden: Norrbotten County, Stordalen Mire...
GGTCCGTGTGCGATCGCCGTCAGCCACTCCCCGCGGGGAACCTCCTCGGAACTGGTGCTGGTGGCCCAGGACGTGCCCGGCCTGTTGGCCCGTGTCGCGGGTGTGCTTTTTGCCAACCGCATCGACATTCTGGACGCGGCTATCTACTCTCGCGAGGCGGTGACAGGCCGCGACCGGGGCGAGGCGCTGGACGTGTTTCGCATTCGCAAAGAGCCCGACGGTGCGGTGACCGACGAGCGCCGCATAGCCGCCATACGGGACGACTTGGAAGCCGTACTGGCCGGGCGCGTGACCGTCGAGGTGCTGCTGGCGCGTAGGCCGCGCGCACCGTCTATCGTCGATCGGGCCAAGCCAGAAGTGCCACCCACCGATGTGCGCGTGGACAACGAAATCAGTCCGATCTTCACGGTGCTCGACATCTTCACCGAGGACAAGCCGGGCGTGCTTTACACCATCACGCGAACCCTGGCGGAGCAAGGCCTGGACATCCACCGCTCGCGGGTGGGCGTGGCCGGCGACCGGGTGGCCGACATTTTCTACGTCCGGGACATTGCCACGGGTGGGAAGTTGACCGATCCGGCGCGATTGAATGCGCTGGCTGACGCGCTCAAGAAGGCGCTGCCGACGTCGGCGGGACGCAAGGGGTAGTACCGCCTATCGTAAATTCGTACTGGTTGGGCGGCCGGGTTGAGGGCGGCGGTGGCCGGTGGCCGGTGGCCGGAACCGGATCCAGCTACCGGTCCCTTGACACCACCCCGTGCTGGCGCTGAAGTTCAGCCCATGCTGCTCAATTTCGCTAGCGTCGCCGCGGTCATCATGCTTGCGCAGGGCGGGGCGCCGCCCGGGCCGCAGAATCCCGCGGCGGCCCAGCTGGAACGAGGCCAGAAACTCATTCAGTCGGGCGATCTGACTGGAGCGCTGGCGGCCTTCGATGCGGCGGCCAAGGCCGACCCCAAGAACCCGCGGGCCTACTATTTGCGGGGCGTGGTGCTGGAAAAGCGGCACGATCTGGCCGGGGCGGAGAGGGCGTATCGTGAGGCCGTGGGCCGCGACGCCCGCTTCGCTCCCGCGCATAACAACCTGGGCGCCATGCTGCTGGACAAGGGCGAGACGGCTGCGGCCGAGAAGGAGATTCTGGCCGCCATCAGTAGCGACCCCAAGTACGCCGACGCTCACTCCAACCTGGGCCACGTGCGCGATGCACAGGGCAGGCCGGCCGAGGCAGCCAAGTCGTACCGAGAGGCCGTGCGCTTGCGGCCCGGCGAGGCCAGCTTTCACGTCAACTTGGGCGCGGCGCTACGCAAGACCGGTGATATCGACGGCGCGCTGACCGAGCTTCGTCAGGCGGCGCGCTTGGCTCCGCAAGACGCGTTGGCTTTGACCTATCTGGGACTTCTGCTATCCGACAAGAAGGCCTACGACGAAGCACACGAAGCGTTGGAGAAAGCCACCCGCCTGGACCCCAAGCTGGCGGCGGCTTGGACCGAGCTGGGACGGATGGAGTTGCGGCGCAAGCAACCAGCCGCGGCTGCCGACGCCCTGGCGCGGGCGCGCGTGCTGAAACCCAAAGACACCACCATCGCCGCCGACTACTGCAGCGCGCTCGCCAAGAAGGACATAAAGGCCAAGGTGACGCAGGAAGAATGCCGGGCCGCGCTCGCCCTCGACCCAAGCAACGCGCTGGCTCGCTATGAGCTGGGCAAGATCCTGGTGGCCCACGGCGATTGCGCCGCGGCCCAGATCGAGATCGACAAGTTCGCCGGTCTGGCCGGGGTGAAGCCCGAGGCCAAGGCCAAGGCGCAGGAGATCCTGAAGACCTGCACGCCGGCCAAGCCGGGAAAGAAGTAGCTAGCTATTTCGCACAGAGGCCACAGAGCCGGACCGGAGAGACGGAAGGGTTTGAATCTTGTCCGTTCCGAGCCCTTTCTTCTCTTCCGATCTCTCCGCCCTCCGTGCTCTCTGTGAGGAAAAGCTAGCTTCCGGCCCGCGAAGAGGCCGCCTTCCACCCTGATGCCGAAACATCAATGCAGACCGCACTTGAATGAACGCCCTGCGCTCGGCTAATCTCCCGAGATGCTGCCCGACGGTCCCCTGCGCGAAGCGCTTACCTTCGATGACGTGCTGCTGGTTCCCGCGGAGAGCGATGTTTTGCCCAAAGACGTCGACGTCCGTACCGAATTGACCGCGACCATTCCCTTGGCCAACCCGATTATCTCGGCGGCCATGGACACCGTTACCGAGGCGCGCACCGCCATCAGCATGGCGCGCGACGGTGGTCTGGGCGTCATTCACAAGAATCTGGGCATCGACGAGCAGGCGCTGGAAGTCAGCAAGGTGAAGAAGGCGGAGACCGGGGTGGTGCTGGACCCGGTCACCATCGGTCCAGATCAGAAGCTCTTCGCGGCACTCGAGCTGATGAAGCGCTACGAGATCTCGGGGCTTCCCGTGGTGGCCGAGGACGGTCGCCTGGTCGGTATCCTGACCAATCGTGATGTGCGCTTCGAGCGGCACCTGGACCAGCCGGTGCGCAATCTCATGACCACCACGCTCATCACCACACGCGAGGGGCTGAGCCTGGAGCATTCGAAGGAGCTGTTGCACAAGAATCGCATCGAGAAGCTCTTGGTGGTGGACGATGCGGGCCGACTGCGCGGGCTTATCACCATCAAGGACATTGAGAAGGCGCAGCAGCACCCCAATGCGGTCAAAGACGAGCTGGGCCGACTGCGCGTGGGTGCTGCGGTGGGCACCGGGGTGGACCGGGCTGCGCGCGCCGCTGCCCTGCTGCAGGCGGGCGCCGACATCATTTGCATCGACACCGCCCACGGCCACTCCCGCTCCGTGCTGGAGGCCGTGGCGGACATTCGCAAGTCCTTCCCGAAAGCGGAGATTCTGGCTGGAAACGTGGCCACCGCCGAGGGCGCGCTGGCCTTGGCCAAGGCAGGCGCCAACGCAGTCAAGGTGGGCATCGGCGCAGGTTCAATCTGTACCACCCGCGTGATCGCCGGCATCGGCGTCCCCCAGATCACGGCGGTGACCGACGCGGCACGCGCGCTGGCCAAGCTGGACGTGCGCATCGTTTCCGATGGCGGCGTGAAATACTCGGGCGACGTCACCAAAGCCATCGCGGCGGGCGCCCACACGGTGATGATTGGCAGCCTCTTCGCTGGCAGTGACGAGGCCCCCGGCGAGATCATTCTGTACCAGGGCCGCAGCTACAAGGTGTACCGGGGCATGGGATCGGTGGGCGCCATGCGCGCCGGCAGCAAGGACCGCTATTTCCAGTCCGACGTCAGCGTCGACGCCAAGCTGGTGCCGGAAGGTATCGAGGGACGAGTGCCCTACCGAGGAAGTCTCTCGCAATCGATGTACCAGCTCATCGGTGGTCTGCGTTCAGGCATGGGCTACTGCGGCTGCCGCAACATTGCCGAGCTGCACAGCAAGGCGCGCTTCATCAAGATCACACAGATGGGTCTGCGCGAATCGCACGTCCACGACGTGATCATTACAAAAGAGGCCCCGAACTACAGAGTGGAACAGTAGCCACTTCGTTCGAGAGCTAGGTGATCTCCGATGTCTCACACCCAAACCATTCTCGTTCTCGACTTCGGTTCGCAGTACACGCAGCTCATTGCGCGGCGGGTTCGTGAGCAGAAGGTGTACTCGGAGATCCATCCCTTCAACTTGTCGCTCGACAAGATTCGCGCCATGCGCCCGTCGGGCATCGTTCTTTCGGGTGGCCCGTCGTCGGTGTACGACCAGGGTGCCCCGCGGGTGGGCGTCGAACTGTTCTCGCTGGGAGTACCCATTCTCGGCATCTGCTACGGCGTGCAACTTTCCAGCTTGCTCCTGGGTGGCAAGGTAGAACCAGCGCAAAACCGCGAGTACGGTCGCGCCTCGGTCAAGCTGGAGACGCCGTCCGAGCTGTTCGCCGGATTCCATTTGGGTGACGAGATTGCGGTGTGGATGAGCCATGGCGACCGGGTCGAGTCGCTGCCCGACGGCTTTCGTCGCATTGGCGTGAGCGACAACTGCCCCTTCGCTGCCGTGGAATCCCTGAAGCACAAGTTCTGGGGCGTGCAGTTTCACCCCGAGGTCGCCCACACCCCGCGCGGCAACGAGATCCTGGGAAACTTTCTCTTTCGGGTCTGCCGTTGCGAGCCCAGTTGGACCATGGCCAATTTCGTCGATGAGGCCATCCAGAAGGTCAAGCAGCAGGTCGGTCAGGGCCGCGTGATCTGCGGGCTCTCGGGTGGCGTGGATTCGTCGGTGGCAGCCTCCCTGGTACACCGTGCGGTGGGCGACCGGCTGACCTGCATATTCGTGGACAACGGTCTTCTGCGTGCGCGCGAGTCGGTCCAGGTCGAGAGCGTTTTTCGCGGCGCTTTCAAGATGAATCTGGTGGTGGTCGATGCGGCCGAGCGCTTCCTCGCCAAGCTGGCCGGAGTGGAAGACCCCGAGCAGAAACGCAAGGTCATCGGCCGAGAGTTCATCGCTGTGTTTGAGGAAGAGGCGCGCAAGGCCGGCAGGGCTGATTTCTTGGTGCAGGGGACGCTTTATCCCGACGTCATCGAATCCGTGTCGCACAAGGGACCCTCGGCCACCATCAAGTCCCATCACAACGTGGGCGGCCTTCCCGACGAGATGAACCTGAAGCTGGTGGAGCCCCTGCGCGAGCTGTTCAAGGACGAGGTGCGCACGTTGGGAGAGGAACTGAATCTTCCGCACGACCTGCTGTGGCGCCAACCCTTTCCCGGACCGGGGCTGGCGGTACGCATTCTGGGGCCAGTCAACAAGGAACGCTGCGATCTCCTCCGTCAAGGCGACTGCATCATCGACGAGGAGATCCGCGCGGCCGGATTGTACGAGAGCATCTGGCAATCCTTCGGGGTGCTGCTTCCGGTGCGCAGCGTGGGGGTGATGGGTGACGAGCGCACCTATGCCAACGTGCTCGCCCTGCGTGCTGTGCATTCCAAGGACGGCATGACAGCCGACTGGGTGCCGCTGCCGCACGACCTGCTCGCCAGTATCTCGTCGCGTATCGTAAACGAGGTGCGCGGAATCAACCGTGTGGTGTACGACATCTCGTCCAAGCCGCCGGCGACGATAGAATGGGAATAGGATCTTCGCGACGCACTGTCGTGCCATTGGTCGTGGCCATGCTCGCCCACGCCCACCTCGCGACGGCCGCTTCGCTGGTTCGTCCCCTGGCCGGAGCCGAGGTGGATTGGTCGGCCGGCACGGTCACGGCCAGCGCAGGAGCGGCGGCCGACATGCGCATGCCGTCGCCCGCGGCGGCGCGGCCAGGCGCGGAACGGCGTGCCCGCGCCGCTGCGCTCGATAAACTGCGGGCGGCCTTGCGTGCGCTGCCCTTGCGAGGCAAGCAAAGGCTGGGGGAAAAACAAGTCGAGGCAGCGCTGGGCCATGCAAGCACGACGCGCATCGAGTACCAGTCGAATGGAGGCGTGGTGTTGTGGGTTGGGGTCAGGTTCACCGATCTCGTAGCAAGTGCCACGACCACGTCTACGTCCACGACCACGGGCCTGGTTGCTCTTGCCGTGGGGGCGATGCCGTTGGAATTGGCTCCTTTGTTGGTGGCCGGCGCGAAGGAAATCGTCTTGGGACACGCGCGCTACCACCAGGGACCGCCGCCCGCAGGTGCGATCAGCGTGCGGCGCGACGACAAGGGGCGCTTGCTTCTCCCCTCGGGCTCCGAGACGACGCTGGATCAGCTCGCCGGCGGGCCGGTTGTGATCTACCTTCAGAGGGTTCTGCCATGACACGGGCTCTCCTACCGGCCGCAACCACGAGAATCGCTTTGGCAGTGGCGGTCCTTCTCGTCGCCTTGCCGGCGGCTGCGCAGTCCGGGGAGCACGTGGTCACCGCCGAGGCGCCTATCGTGAACGGCAACGCGGTTGTGGCCAAGCAGCGCGCTCTGGCCGATGCGTTTCGTCAGGTGGTTGAGCGTGCCTTTTCCGACCTGCTCAAGGAAAGTGGCGGTGAGGCCCAGCCTCTGGCGCCCGGTCTGGCGCAGGTCAAGGCATCGTTTGCCAACCGCGGCCAGCGCTTCGTGCGTAGCTATCGCGTGCTCGAGGAGGAAGAAAGCAAGGGCCGCTTGCGTCTGCAGATCGATGCGGATGTGGATACCGCCCTGCTTCGGCGGGAGATGGAGCGCGCCCGCGGAACCACGGCCGCAGAGTCCGCGACCACGATTGCGCGGACCACAGGCCCCTCGATCTTCGTAGGCGGCGACCTGTCCGACGAAGCCAGCACCACGGTGGCCAGAACGCTAGCGGCTGGCGGTGTTCAGGTGCAAGCAGCCGCCGTGCGCGACGAGGCCTCGCTGATGGCGGCAGCGGGGCGCCAGGCGGCGCAGGCGCTTTGGTTGGTCGCCACCTCGTCCAGCGAGGGGTCGATTCGCGGGGCATCGTCGGTTTCCGTGCGCTGCGAGCTGCGCGCGCGGCTCTTGCCCGCGGGTCTGGGTGCAAGACCCGCTCTTCTCGATCAAACCCAATCAGAGCGGGGATTCGCGCACGACGAGTCCACCGCACGGCTTGCGTGCTGGCAGCGCGCCGCCGTGGCCTTGGCGCACCAACTGTCCAGCTTGCTGCGGCCGGTTCCCGCGGGTGCGCGCTACCTGACTCTGGATCTGGACGTGGTCGAGCCGGCCGCGCTCATGACGCTGCTTCAGGTTGTGAAGCGCCTGGGCGCGGTGAGTGCGGCTGAGGTCCGTCACGTGACCACGGGCCGGACCGAAATTCGGGTGTTCACACGCATGAGCGGTCGTGAAATTGAGTCCGCTCTCATTCGCGACATCGCAGGCCGGCTGCGCGTGACCGAAGTGAAACCGCCGGCCGATCGAGTGACACTCCAGGTTCGTCTGGCACAAGCCGACGAACCGCTACCGGGCGCAGGGGCCGATCCGCCTGCAACAAAGCCATGAAGTCGCTGGTCCTCGTCCTGTTCGCTGTTTCCCTTTTCGCCGGCTGCGCCTCGCTCAGATCCGAGGGCTCGGTGGTGTTCCGAGTCGAATGCAACGTGCCTGACGCCGCCGTGTTGCTCGACGGCGTGCTCATGGGACGCGCTTCACAATGGGCAAAGCCGGATCGTTTCATTCGACCGGGCTTCTACCGGGTCGAGATTCGTCACCCGAACTACTACTCACACTTCGAGGAGATCACGGTGGCCGACGGCGGCTCGGCGACGGTGAAGGCTGAGTTGCATCCGCTGCTGGAATAGCTAGGCGAACTCGACCCGCGCCGGAACCTTGTGCGGTGCCAGGTGCTTGGCACAGTGGTCGATGAGCTGCTTGGGCGTGCAGGGACCGTCGCGTTGCACCCGGGCGATCACGCGCGAAGCGCCGACCTCGTCGTATTCCAAGCGAGCCTCGGCACTGCGCACGTTGGCGAAAGCCTCCAGGCAACCTTCAACCTCGCCCAAAGCCACACGCCGGCCCTCGACCTTGACCAGGTCATCCTCCCGACCGCAAAGGGTCAGCCGGCCATCTCGATCGAGACTGCCGATGTCCCCGGTTCGCAACCAGCCGTCGCTGTCACCACGACCGATGGGTATCTCGCTGCCGCGCGTGCGCAGCCTGACCGGAGGGACGAAGGTCGATGACACGCCCGCGCCGCGCACCCAGACCGGCCCTTGCGCGCCAGCGGGCATCTCGGTGCCCTGGCGATCGGCCACGCGAATCTCGACGCCCGCGAAAGGCAGGCCAACCGTCGTGGGATTCTTTCCCCCCAGATCAATGGCCACCGGACCTGTCTCCATGGACTGGTAGCAGGAGAGCAGGGGCACCTTGAACCGCTCACGGAAGGCTCGCGCCACGGCGGGGCTGAGCGGCTCGCCCGAGCTGATGCAGCGGACGTGGCGCGATCGGCACGGCTTGGCGGTGGGCATGCGCGCCATGGCGGCGAACAGCGTGGGCGTGGCAGTCACGACGTCGGCACCTTGCTCGGCCAGCAACTTGGCCAGGCGGGCAACCACCAACTCGTCGTCGAGGACCAACCCGGCGCCTTGGGCCAACGCCACGCAAAGGCCGAGATCGAAGCCTTGGCTGGTATGGAGTGCGGCGGCCGTGCTCACCCGGCTTGGGGCGTCGATGTCCAGCGTTGAGGCGAGAGCGGCGCCGATGCTTTTCAGTTGGCGGCGTTCGCGTACCACACCCTTGGGATCGCCGCCGGCGTCCAGGGTGAAGAGCACGACTTCGGGCACCGCGTGCAACTTCAACGGCGTGCGCTCAAAGGTGGAACAGGTCAGCAGTGTGCCGGAAATGCGGCGGCGGCTTTCGAGTACAGCGCGCGGTCGGTCGTGTTTCGCATCCGCGGCTGGTGCGCCGCCTGGGGCGGCAAAGGCAATCAGGGCGTTGGGACGGTTGACCAGCGCCCGCAGGTGGGTCGCCGCAAAAACCATGCTTAGGTCTCGTCCACAGAGGGTCGGGTCGAGCGGAACCACGACGGCGTCCAGCTTGGATAGGGCGAGGGATAGCACGACGAATTCCGGCACACTGCCGAGCATGAGGCCAACCCAATCGCCGGCCCCGACGCCGAAACCCTTCAGCTCGTTGGCGCGGCGATTGACCCGATGACGCAATCCATGCCACGAGAGGTAAGTGTCCCGGTAGATGAGGGCTTGGCCACCACCCATAGTCCCCCGTCGCACGCCTGCGGCGTTGTCAAGCCATTCGTACAGCAACGACATGCATGCACCCAGGACGAAGCAGAGACTAGTGTACTCGTCGCGTCCGTCGGAAACAATCTTGCAGTGCCGGGTTCATGGTCAGCTCGGCAAGACCACCGCCTTCAAGGTCGGCCACAATGCGACCACCGCGTAGCGTTGCGGTTTCGAGCAAGACTTGCGGTCCTGTTTCGTCGTCGGCTTGCGCCCGTTGGTCCCAGGTTGACTGGGCGATAACCTTAAAAGGAAGACCGACAGCCAGTCGGACTACCAACGCGAACGCCACGCCTTTGGGAAAAACGGGGTCGACATGCAGAGGACGCATGACCACGATGACCACGCGGTCCTACATGTAGGATAGTGTGTCAAATAACCTGACGAACTCATGCATCTTTACCAGGTGGCGGTCCTGGCCTAACCTGAGTTTTCACGTGCCACGGGTTCCGCCTAAACCAACCGACCGCCTGGTAGACTCCGATCGCGTTCGGGCGAAAACGGTCGTCACCAGTATCAACAAGATAACTGAGCAAGCGCCCGTCAAGGAGGCGTGTCTGGTGGTCATCTACGGGTCTGATCTGGGCCGCAAGTACAACCTGGAAGCGCCGGCGTTGGTGGTTGGGCGTTCATCCAAGTCTGACATTCAGATCGATCAGGAATCGGTGTCGCGCGCACATTCCAAGATCGTGAACACCGGACGCGCCATCCGGATTCGCGATCTGGGATCGACCAACGGCACCTATGTCAATGACGAGCTCATCGACGAACGCGCGCTGGAGGACGGCGATTTCATCAAGATCGGCCGCACCATCTTCAAGTTCCTTTCAGGCGGCAACATCGAGCGCGCCTACCACGAAGAGATCTACCGGCTCACCACCGTCGACGGCTTGACACAGATCTTCAACAAGCGGTACTTCCAGGAATGCATCGAGCGGGAGATCGCGCGGGCTCTCCGCTATCGGCGTGACGTGTCCCTGGTCATGTTCGACATCGACCACTTCAAGCAGGTCAACGACACCCACGGGCACTTGGCTGGTGATTCGGTGCTCAAGGCCCTGGCGGCGACGGTAAAGAACAAGATCCGGCGTGAGGATCTGTTCGCGCGCTATGGCGGTGAAGAATTCGCCATCGTGCTGCCCGAGATCGACGGCCACAACGCCCATCAGTTTGCGGAGAAGATCAGGCGCATCGTCGAGGCCGCGGATTTCCGCTTCGAGGGCGTCAAGATGGACGTCACGATTTCCCTGGGCGTCGCGGTGCTGGACCAGCAAACCACAGACGCGGCGGGGCTGATCAAGCACGCAGATGAGCGCCTCTATGAGGCCAAGAACGCCGGGCGCAACTGCGTTCGCGGATAGAAAAAGAGGATTTCACCAACCCCCGTACAAGATCGACATGATGGCCACGGCGTAGCCCAGCAGGTTGATAAGGAAGGGCGCGTCGCGGAGCATGGAGTCGGTGGGG
>Ga0224523_1001432_pt1 | contig 10136 bp, 8 predicted proteins | sample CFST50metaG_FD_182732 | JGI IMG/M metagenome (GOLD analysis project Ga0224523, IMG submission 182732) | Peat soil microbial communities from Stordalen Mire, Sweden - C.F.S.T50 | ecosystem: Environmental > Terrestrial > Soil > Wetlands > Peat | place: Sweden: Norrbotten County, Stordalen Mire...
TGTGAGCTTTTTGAAATACATTAGTGCTAAAACCAGTATTGGAAATTCGTTTAAATAAAAAGCCCGCATTCATAAGAATTACGGGCTGTTTGTTTTTTGGGTTTGTGGTGAGGGACGGGATTGAACCGCCGACACACGGATTTTCAGTCCGTTGCTCTACCAGCTGAGCTACCCCACCATACTTGTCTTAAGGGCTGCAAATGTAAAAACTATTTTCGAATATTAAAAAAATATGTTTCATTTTTCTTTATCATCCATGTTTTAAGCTAATATTCATACCTTTGACAATTATTTAAAATTGATGAAACTGGTTCTCGATATTGGCAATACATTGGTCAAGGCAGGTGTTTTTGATGGAAAAGAGCTTATTGAAACTACTACAACCCCTGAGATCACTATTGCTTTCGTTGATGCTCTTGCAGGCAAACATAAGAAAATTCGTTGTGCAATTCTGTCTTCTGTTAAAGAAATCAACACCAAAATCCTGGATCATCTAACAAGAAAATTCCGTTTTATTGCGTTTTCGGAGGCCACTCCAATACCAATTAACAATTTTTATAAAACTCCTGCCACTCTCGGAAAAGACCGTCTTGCGGGCGTTATCGGAGCCAATGCTCTTTATCCGGTGGAAGATGTTTTGGTGATAGATGCAGGCACTTGCATCACCTATGACCTGTCAACAAAGGAAAAGACGTACACCGGTGGCAGTATTTCACCTGGTTTATTGATGCGGTTTCAATCGTTGCATACTTTTACCGGAAAACTCCCATTGGTTAAATTGATTGATTTTGATGAACTGATTGGCGTAGATACAGAAAAATCAATACTTTCAGGAGTAATCAATGGAGTTGTTGCCGAAATGGACGGGATCATTGAAAAGTATAAAACACTTTACAAACCATTAAAGATAGTGATTTGCGGAGGCGATGGACATTTTTTTGCAGATCGGTTAAAAAGTAGCATCTTTGCAGTACCCGAATTGGTACTTATTGGGTTAAACGAAATTTTGGATTATAATGAGTTATAGAAAAAGTTTACTTATTACAGCAATACTTGTTGTATTACTGGCAGGCATTGGGTTTTCTCAAACAAGAGTTAGTTCACCCTATTCACGTTACGGCATTGGCGACCTGCAGAACAACAAATACCTTCGCAACATTTCTATGGGAGGAATATCATATGGTTATCGTAATCCCAATGGAGTTAACTACACAAACCCCGCCTCCTACACTGCATTCGACACCACTTCCTTTGTTTTTGAAACGGGAGTCAACAGCCAGTTCGTTCAGTTAAAAACGAAAGACTTTAGCCAGTTTTCAAATTACACTTCTCTTGCTTATCTTGTGTTTGGCTTTCCTGTTACCAAATGGTGGGGTGCAAGTATGGGTATCCTGCCATACAGCAGTACTGGATATAAAGTTTCAGATTACGAAACCAGACCAGATATTGGTAAAATAAAATATTTGTACGAAGGCGATGGAGGATTGAACCAGTTCTATATTGGCAATGCTTTCAGAGTGAAAAACTTTTCTATTGGCTTCAATGCCGCCTATGTTTTCGGCTATCTTGATAAAACAAAAACAGTAACTTTCCCAGATTCCCTCAATTATTTAGGAATGCGTTTAATAAATTCCACATTGGTAAATGACGTACTTCTCACATACGGTATTCAATATCACAAAGAATATAAAACCGGGTTTAAGATAGGTGTTGGTGCCGTTTTCAATTTGTCATCGCATTTGCGTGCGCAGGAAGATTCGCTGGCTTACCGGTTTTTATCTGCAGGTACACTTGAAACCATAAAAGATACGCTTGTAAATTCAAATAAAATAAAAGGCCGAATGGTAATACCTATGGGCTTTGGCGGTGGAATTACATTCGGGAAAAATGACAAAAACACCGGCGCGGAAAGATGGCTTGCAGGAATTGATTATCAAATGCAGGATTGGAAGAATTATTCATTGTTCGGTGAAAAAGATTCTCTGAAAAATAGTTGGATGATGTCTGCTGGGTTTGAGTTTACTCCAAGGAAAACATTAACTTCCGGATATTGGAGATATGTTCATTACCGGTTTGGCGCTCGCTTTAACCAAACTTATCTCCAGATAAGAAACAATCAGCTTAAGGAATATGCCGTAAGCGCTGGTCTTGGATTCCCACTGAAACGTTTGAAAACAACATTAAACCTTGGATTTGAAATTGGCGAAAGAGGCACTACCGATAACAACCTTATAATGGAACAATTCGGCAGGGTTGTTTTTAGTCTTTCTATATGGGACCGTTGGTTTGTCAAACACAGGTTTGATTAATATTCTCTATTATTTTATGTTTTCTAAAAGACATATTTTCCTTTTTTCCTTTTTTCTTATCTTTTCCCTGGCGTGCGAAAATGATATTAAGGTTATCAACACGCTTTCTAACAAAAATAACTCGCCGGTAGAATCAGCCAAAGATGTGGAAACCATTTACAGCGATTCCGGGCATGTTGTGGTTATTGTAAAAGCCCCACAACTCGACCGCTACGAAGGGGATAACCCTTACAACGAAATGCCTAAAGGAGTGGATGTGAAATTTTATGATTCCACAATGCATGTTAAATCAAAGCTTACCGCAAACTATGCCATTAGTTATACTCGGACAAAAATAATGGAAGCCAAGAATAATGTGGTGGTGGTGAATGCCAAAAATGAAACCTTAAATACAGAACATCTTGTTTGGGATCAGAACAAATCTGTTATTTATTCCGATAAATTTGTAAAGGTCAATACCGGAAAAGAGATACTTTATGGAGAAGGGCTTGATGCCGACGAAAGATTTGATCATTGGGTGATAAAAAAGCCCACCGGTTCGTTTACAATTAAAGACGAATGATTTGTAACTTCATTACACAACCGAAAACACTCCACTTTTTTATATTTTGATATGTACCTGTTGCCGTTTTCCAATATATAACAGGAATTTTCAGGAATAATTTTATAATTCGATTATTAATTCTAAATTTGCACCCTTAATTTTAAAGACAGAATATAATGGCTCTTATCGGGAAAATACGTAAAAGAGGCGGAATTATTACAATAGTTATTGGTATAGCTCTTGCCGCATTCGTTTTGGGTGACTTTTGGAAAAAAAGCAGCAAAGGCAGCAAAAACAATAATGCCGGAGAAGTTTCAGGAGAAAAAATTACCTATGTAGATTTTGAAAAGAAGGTTGCTGGTCAGGAAGAAATGATGAAACAGCAATCAGGAAAAGAAATGACCGCAGCTGAAAGATATAAACTGCAGGAAGACACCTGGAAAACACTGGTCCGTGATATTGTTCTTGGAAAAGAGTATGATGACCTTGGGCTGACAGTATCAACTGAAGAAATGTGGGAACTTGTGCAGGGCAAAGAACCTCACCAGTATATTACACAAAATTTTGCTGATCCCCAAACCGGAGTCTTCAACCCGGAACAGGTTCGTACATTCCTTAAAAATCTTGACCAGTATGAAGAAAAAAAGCCAGGAACCAAAGCACAATGGGATAATCTTGAGGATTTGATAAAATCAGACCGGCTTTATAACAAATATCTGAATCTGATAAAAGGTGGATATTACGTTCCTAAAGCTATGGCAAAGGATGATTATATTCAGAAAAACAAAAAGGCCGTGTTTCGCTTTTTTGCAGATAAATATTCTAACATTGCCGATACCAAAATTACTCTTACAGGAGACGAACTTCAAACATATTACGATACTCACAAGAATGAATATGAACAAGAAGCTTCACGTGACATTGAATATGTATCATTTGATATAGTTCCTTCAGCAGCCGATCTTAAAAAAGCCAAAGATGATATCACAAAAATTTACACCGAATTTGATGCTACAGATACTTCAAATGTTCAGACCTATGTAAATAAAACCTCAGATGATAAATTCGACAGCACTTTTTACAAAAAAGAAAAACTGCCAACTCCACTTGACTCAACAGTTTTTAAATTAAAAGTGGGTGATTTGATTGGTCCTTTAGATAATGATTACGTTTACACCATTGCTAAAGTAATGGGATTTCAAACACGCCCTGATTCAATGAAAGCCAGCCATATTCTGGTTGCTTATGCGGGTGCTACAAGAGCTGCAGAAACTGTTACCAGGACCAAGGAAAAAGCAAAAGCAATGGCTGATAGTTTATTGAAAATAATCATCAAGAATCCAAAATTATTTGACACCATTGCCACTAAAAATTCAGATGATGCTGTAGCCTCCAAAAAAGCTGGCGACCTTGACTGGTTTACTGATACCGATGCCGGTGGCCAAATGATAGGGGCCTTCACAAATGCTTGCGCTAAAGGTAAGGTGGGCGAGGTTAAAGTTGTTGAAACAGATTTTGGTTACCACATTATTAAGATCACCGGCAAAAAAGCACTTAAGAAAAAAGTACGACTTGCAATTATTACTAAAAAAACAGAACCAAGTAAAGAAACAACCGATGCAATTTATAATGCAGCAAGCGCTTTTGCAGGAGAAAATTTAACCATTGATGATTTTGATAAAGCTGTTATCAGCAAAAAACTCACTAAAAAATCAGCCGAAGAAGTTACACCAATGACCAATACCATTTCCGGTTTGGAATCTCCAAGGGAAATTGTTCGCTGGATGTATGACGCAGACACGAAAAAAGGTGCTATTTCAAAAGTATTCGATCTGCAAACAGCTTATGTTGTTGCTGCCCTCAAAGAAATAAGAGAAAAAGGAATCCCAACTCTGGATCAGATCAAGACAAAGATTGAACCTCTTGCAAAACGTGATAAAAAAGCAGACATGATCATTAAAAAGATCAATGCTATGAAAACTGCAGGCACATCACTCGACATCCTGGCTTTGAAAGACAGTGCAAAAGTTGACACCCTTGATTACATTACTTTCTCTTCGTATTCAATTCCCGGATATGGACCGGAACCTGCAGTGCTTGGAAAATTGTTTACCATGAAGGCCGGAACTATGTCGGAGCCTATTAAAGGTAACATGGCGGTCTTTGTAATTTATCTTGAAAAATATATTGATCCGGCCCCGACCACAGATTATAAATCAACAATAGGTCAATTGGTACAGAATTTCAAAAGCAGAGCCGGTTATGAACTATACCCCGCTTTGGAAAAAAATGCCAAGGTTGTCGATAAAAGATGGATGTTCTACTAGAATCGAAATCTGAATAAGAAAAGGGCAAAGAAAAGTTATATTTTCTTTGCCCTTTTTATTTATTATAATCCGAACTCAAGCTGAAATATGTTTTAAAAAAAACAATAGCCCCGAATTCACATCATTCAATACATTCCGGAAAGCATTATCCTGATATCAGGATTTGAACTTTCCGTGTTAAAGCAGTTGCAACCTGCAGGCATCCTGTTTTACAAAAACAAACAATAGTATTGTAAATGCCCATAAAGAAGATCCTCCATAGCTGATAAATGGCAGAGGGATGCCAATTACAGGAGCCAATCCAATGGTCATTGCTATATTTATCATGAAATGAAAAAACAAAATGGATGCTACGCCATAGCCATAAATCCTGCTGAAGGTGGATCGCTGCCGCTCGGCCATTTTTATTATCCTGAGAAACAGCAGTACATATAATATTACAACCACTGCACTTCCTGCAAAACCCCATTCTTCACCTATGGTGCAAAAAATAAAATCGGTGCTTTGTTCAGGCACAAAATCAAACTTGGTTTGTGTTCCCTGCAAAAACCCTTTGCCCCAAAACCCACCGGAACCAATAGCTATCTTTGACTGATTGACATTGTATCCTATCCCTTTCAGGTTGGTGGTTTTTCCTAACAGCACATCAATTCTGTCTTTTTGATGAGGCTCCAACACATTCTGATAAGCATAATCCACCATAAAGACCGAACCCGCTGTTAGAATAAATATCCCCAACAGGGTGACTATTTCTTTGCGGCGCTTTCGGATATAAATAAACATGATGGCTGTAATGCCCGTAATTACTGCAATGATTAATACTTTGCCAATCATCAGCGTCAGGAGGAAAACCGCAATGGCAACAAAACCTATAATAAGGATATTCCCTGAAAGTCCTTCACGATACAGAACAAATACGAAAGCTGCGTAAACCAGGGCCGAACCTGTATCATTTTGAAGAATAATAAACATCACCGGCAAACCAAGGATCAAAAACGAAGTTAACTTTGTCTTTATATCCTCCATTTTAATATCAATGGTGCTCAGGTATTTTGCCAGCGCCAGGTTGGTTGCAAACTTTGCAAATTCTGATGGTTGCAGTTTAAAACTACCTATAAGAAACCACGACTTCGAACCTGCTGTGGCACTGCCTAACAACAATACGCTTATTAGCAAAAACAGTATAAAGGCATAGACAAAATAGGATACTGTAGGAAAAAATTTAATGTCGATCATCATGATGATCAGGCTGATTAAAATTGCGCAACCGATCCATACCATTTGCCTGCCATAATTCTGCGAAAAATCAAATATATTTTTATGCTCTTCGGTATAAGCCGATGCATATATATTGATCCACCCAAACAACATTATTGCAAGGTACAATCCAACAGTTATCCAATCCATATTGGAGAATATGTTTTTTTGTTCTCTCATGGGTAATAAACGCTTCCTTCCGTCATTCTTTTTTCAAGATCCACTCTTTTCACTGTTTTGTTCAGGTATTTTTCAACCATAAGGCTGGCAATAGGTACGGCCCAATCGGCTCCCCAACCACCGTTTTCAACTATAACCGACACAACAATTTTTGGATGATCAAGTGGGGCAATTAAAATAAATATTGAGTGAGGATCACCATGTGGATTTTGCGCGGTTCCTGTTTTTCCCGCCATTTTGATCTTTTCTATTTTTGCGCCAGTTCCTGTTCCTGATTCAATTACCATGCTCATGCCTTCAAGCACAATGTTAAAATAATTCGAATCCACTTTCGCAATTTGCTTTGTTGTATATTTCTTGTCTATAATTTTCGATTTTCCTATTCCTTTAACAATATGCGGAATATAATAATATCCTTTGTTGGCAAGAATTGCCGTAAAGTTTGCAAGTTGCAGCGGTGTAACAAGTATTTCGCCCTGTCCAATGCCAAGAGAAATTACAGTCAGGGCACGCCATACATTTTGGCCGTGTATTCTGTCGAAATATTCTGCTGAAGGAATATTCCCCGATAGCTCGTTGGGAAGATCGTTGAAAAACTTTTTACCAAAGCCAAAACTCATCACAATATCTCTCCATCTGTTATAACTTGCCCTTGTGTTTTTATAGCCGGCTTTTTCAAGAATAGCTTTAAAAGCATAGCAATAATAAGAATTGCATGATTGCTGAATAGATTCTGCAAGGTCAAGAGGTGAAGCATGTGAATGACATTTAACATCAATTTTGCCCATGTGAAAACCCAGGCTGCAAGGAAAACGGGTTTCGGGTGTCAGTACACCAAACTGTTCTCCAACCAGGGCATTCATGATCTTAAACGTTGAGCCCGGAGGATAGGTTGCCATCAGAGCCCTGTTGAACAAAGGCTTTTGTTTGATGTCCTGCAGCAGTTTCATATAATTCTTCGACCGGCTGTGTCCTGCAAGCAGGTTTGGGTCGTACGAAGGACTTGAGACCAACGTCAGAATTTCGCCTGTGCCCGGTTCAATAGCCACAATGCTGCCTCTTTTGTTCTTCATCAGCTCTTCGCCATATGCCTGCAGGTCGGCATCGAGGGTGGTTGTAAGATCTTCACCCACCACTGAAACCGTGTCGTATAAGCCATTGCGAAAACTTCCTTTTTCCCTGTTGAATACATCAACCATCATGTACTTCACTCCTTTTTTCCCGCGGAGTTCTTTTTCGTAGCTTTTTTCAATGCCGCTAATACCAACGTAGTCGCCGGGTTTGTAGTAGCTGTCCTTGTCAATCAGTTCCTGGTCGGCTTCGCCGATATATCCCAGCGTGTGCGCTGCAATGGTAAAGGGATATTTGCGCAGTGTTCGCGCCAGTATGTAAAATCCGGGAAACCTTACAAGTTTTTCCTGAAGGTAACCATAGGTTTCCTGCGATATTTCCCTTTCGAAAATGGAAGGAGCGTATGACGAATAAATTCTTGCCTTTTCCATTCTTGAAATAAATGTTTTTGTGTCGATACTTATTAACTTACAAAGTTCGGCAGTGTCAAGTTTTTTAACATCTTTGGGAGTCACCATCAGGTCATAAGTGGCCTCGTTGTGTACAAGTATCTTCCCGTTCCTGTCGTATATAAGGCCTCTGGCAGGATATTGCGGCAATATTCTCAGTACATTTCTCTCGGCCGAAATTTTGTAGCTGTCGTCGATAACCTGCAGGTAGAAAAGCCTGAATAAAAAGATCACCGCGATGGAAATGATAATGATATTGATAATATATTTTCTGCCAGTATAAGGGGCTTTCAATCTTTGGACATTTTATTGCAAAATTAAGGACTTGCTGTAATTAAAGGGCAAATAAAATATGTTATTTTCAATAATTGGCAAAAATTGTGATTATTTGTTGAGGAAAGAGAAAGTTCAGATATGCCTGAATGCGGTTAGTGATTATGAAAGTGGAAATAAAATAAGGAAAAAGAGGTCAATGATTAACCGGTTCCAACGGGATTAATTTAAAAAACAGTTGATGCCTCCTGCCTGTTAACAATACTTAACGCATAAAACTTTACTTTGCTTTGAGCCTATAGTAACTTTGTAAATCAACGTTAAGGAGCGGTTCCCTGATAAAATTTTAAGCTATGAAAAAGTTAATTTTAATTTTGGTTTTAGCATTGGGTGTAACCTTTGCAAACGGGCAGAATGCCAAAAATCCTGCTAAAGCCAAAACAACCAAATCAGTTATGCCTGTTAAAACCAACATGGTGAAAATTACTGAGTTTCCCATATCAAATTTGCAAGCGCGCATATTTGCAAACATAATGGAATTTTACCCTGATTACTTTATTGTTGGCGCTTACGGAATTGAAAACATCTGTCATACTCCTGTAATTTTTAAAGTAAAACTTGAAAAGGGCCAATCGGAAGTTGATTTGTTTTATGACAAAAACGGACAATTTCTGCGTACCGATGCCTTTCCAAAAGTCATGCCTGCCTCAACATATATGCTGAATAAATGGTTTTGGGGCTATCACTTAAATTCAGCAGATAAGAAGCATTCCGGATGCTGATTTAGTGTGTAAAGAATTGTAATTTTTGTTCCAAATTACCATCTGGCTCTGCTCTGTAACATTGCAGCAAGCGGGTTTTGTATTAGCTTGAAGGTGTCGCCAGGGCACTAATGCACCAAATTCCACAAAATAATTATTAGCGGGAAACCTGTTATCGTGGGCTTTCCAGCCTTTGAGTTTTTTGTGGCAATATTTTCCTGATAAAAATCACTTTTCATTTTTTCGCAATAACGACGGTTTTACTGAAATTATTGTAATGAGGCGAAATTTTAACAAAATATTTTTCAAAAAAAATTGGTTACTTTTTGCCTTTTCTGGTATTAACGGTAAAAGAGAGTTGGAAAATGGTAATTGGTAATCGGTAATCGGTAAAAAGGGTAATCAGTAAAAGGGTAATTAGTAAAAAGGGTAATCGGTAAAAAGGGTAATCAGTAAAAGGGTAATTGGTAAAAAGGGTATTCGGTAATCGGTAAACATACTACTTACCGGGTTCTGCTAAAAGACTACTCGCCCAAATTAAAATCAGGATACATTTCCCTGAGCATCTTCAGTATTCTGGATTTCTCTGCTCTCAGGTACTTTTCACTGCGATGCATCTTGGCTGAGATCGTTTTCCAATCATAATTTCTGAAATAATAAAAATCCAGTATCTTCCGTTTCATAGGCGGCAGCTTTTTCAAAACTTCCTCAATGAACCCGGTAATGAACTCATATTGCTCCTGATCGGATGATGTTTCCGGATCAACAAGTTCATAAGTAATCAAGCCATCAAGACCAGTGAATTTGGCATTGCTGTCAATGATATCCATGAGTTTGTATTTTGCTACATCAAAAATAAACGTTTGAAGGCTGCATTTAATACTGAACTTTTTATTTTTTTGGAGCTTGTAATAGACCGAAATTACAGCCTTTTGAAAGGCTTCACGTGCATCCGCAGGGCAGCA
>Ga0224523_1001436_pt1 | contig 10109 bp, 9 predicted proteins | sample CFST50metaG_FD_182732 | JGI IMG/M metagenome (GOLD analysis project Ga0224523, IMG submission 182732) | Peat soil microbial communities from Stordalen Mire, Sweden - C.F.S.T50 | ecosystem: Environmental > Terrestrial > Soil > Wetlands > Peat | place: Sweden: Norrbotten County, Stordalen Mire...
TTTCAAGATTAAGCAGTACTGAACTGCAGCGAACAAAAATAAATTCAAAAAACATGGTAACCCGTGTAATTAAAACTTTCAGCGAAGAATTAGCCGGTAGAAATGTTAAAATAAATATCTCCGAACTTCCGGATGCATGGGGCGATGAGAACCTGATCAACCAAGTTTGGGTAAATCTTATTTCCAACGCTTTTAAATATTCACGAAAAAAAGAAATAGCCGTGATTGAAATTGGTGGCGAGATCGAGAATGATGAAACAATATTTTATATCAAAGATAACGGAGCAGGTTTTGATATGAAGTATGCCGATAAATTATTCGGCGTATTCCAGCGTTTGCACAAAGCCAAAGATTTTGAAGGAATAGGAATTGGACTTGCTAATGTGCAAAGGATAATAATGAGGCATGGCGGAAAATGCTGGGCGGAAAGTGAAGTTGGAAAAGGAGCCACATTTTTCTTTAGTAATCCGAATCATTAGAGTTTGCTTAAAATATTTTTAATTATTGTTGGACGAGGTAAAACAAAAAAAATAGTCGGACAGCCGATCATGAATCAAATTTTACGATTAATACCTAAGATTAAATATCCGATATTGCAAAAAACAATCACCGCAATCGGTATTATAAAAAGATACCATTGATGAAGCATTTTACAGTATGTATTCAACTTTTCAAATATTTTTTTTTAATAATTATAACATTTGCTACATAAAGAGAAGTTCAGAGAGGTGAGATCATGTCCAGTCTCCCTATATGTAATAATTATTGCAAAGCTTTGCTATCTTTGTTATATCACAATACTATAATAGATTGAAATTCTGTTTTTGGATAACAAATGAAAAAATCATCTTATAAAGTTTTCAGATAATGGAATTTTACAAAGAAAATATTGATACCGTAATAAAAGAATTTGCTAGTGATAGCAAGAATGGACTTGATGAAGGCAAAATTAAATCAGTCAGGCAAAAGTATGGTAGCAACGTTCTGAAAACAAAAATTTCAATAGGTATTTTAAAAATTCTTTTTCGTCAATTCATAAGTCCGCTTGTATTCATACTAATTGTTGCAGCAGCGGTGTCGTTTTATCTGGGCCAGTTTCGTGATAGCACTATCCTTATTATTATAGTAATACTGAATGCAACAATTGGTTTTTATGAGGAATGGAAATCGGAAAATATTCTTGCTTCGCTTAAAAGCTTGGTTGTGGATAAATGCGATGTAATAAGGAACGGAAAGGTCATTGAAATTCTTGCCGAAGATCTTGTGCTAGGTGATATTGTAAAATTAAAAGAAGGTGATGGTATTCCCGCCGACATTCGCCTGATTGAATCGAATAATTATTCGGCAAATGAATTTATTCTGACAGGCGAATCGCTGCCTGCAAATAAAGATCATTTATTTACTACGGATAAAACCCTTCCTTTTGCTGAAATAAAAAACTGCATTTACATGGGAACAACGGTTGCAAAGGGCGAAGCTACTGGGATAGTTTATGCAACAGGGATACAAACAGAGATTGGTAAAATAAGCTCAACTTCTCAAAAAATCAAGTCTGCCAAAGCGCCTGTGCAAATTGAAATTGCCGATGTTGCAAAAAAAATAACCTATGCCACTTTAATTATTGCCGCTTTACTTTTTGCATCGCGCCTTCTCATGAAAGATACACTTGCAGTAGCCCTTGTTTTTTCTGTTAGCGTTGCTGCGGCAATGGTGCCCGAAGGTTTGCCTGCACAAATTTCCATGGCTTTGTCGCTGGCAGTAGGAAGGCTGGCAAAAAGAATGGCTATTGTAAAGAAGATTGCCTCCGCTCAAACATTGGGGTCGGCTACTGTGATTGCATCCGACAAAACAGGAACTATCACAAAAAACGAAATGACCATCACATCTTGTTATTTCAACGGCAAATCATTTACGGTAGGTGGTTTAGGTTACAAACCAACTGGAGATATTAAAAACGAACAAGGTGAAGTACTTAAAAAAGATTCGTTGGGCGATTTAAAAATATTTTTTCTTTCCGGGTTTCTTTCATCCACAGGTAAAATAAGCCCGCCTGATAAATATCATAAATCATGGTATTCAATTGGCGACCCTACTGAAACATCATTCTCAACATTGGCAATGAAAGCCGGATATACACTGGAAGAAATTGAAAAAGATTATCCTTTAGTAAAATCATTTGCATTCGATTCTTTTCGTAAAAGAGCCACTATTATCAGGACGCATCACGATAAAATCATTTCTTTTGTAAAGGGTTCTATAGAGTCAATCCTCGCTGTTTCCACAAAATCCATATCCGATGGAAATATAACAGAATTGACTGATGCAGCTAAAAAAGAAATTCTGACAAAGACAGATGCATGTTCCGAACAAGCCTTGCGTGTTATTGCTATTGCTTACAAAGACCTCGAAAGTAAAAACGACAATTCAATTGACGATGCAGAAAAGGATTTGACATTTGCTGGTTTTGTCACTATGCTTGATCCTCCCCACAAGGAAGTAAAAGATGCGATTGCTTCAGTTTTTAAAGCCCACATCAAAGTGTTTATGATAACCGGCGACAATGAAGTAACTGCAAAAGCAATATCAAAAAATATCGGAATGATGAATGAAAATGATGCATTTCCGATAGTAGTAAAGGGAGCTGATTTGCCTTCAATGACTGATGAACAACTGAAAGAGGTTTTTAAAAGCAGAGCCGTAATTTTTTCAAGAGTATCGCCTGATGATAAATTTCGCTTAGTTGATTTACTGATGAAGCTGGGCGAAATTGTTGCAGTAACAGGGGATGGCGTAAACGACACATTGAGTTTAAAGAGAGCAGATATTGGAATTGCCATGGGTAAAAATGGTTCTAAGGTGGCACAGGAGGCCGCAAATATGATTTTACTGAATGATAAATTTTCCACCATTGTTATTGCTATAAAGGAAGGAAGAACTATTTTCAGAAATTTAGAAAAGACTATTAAAGCGAATCTTTCATGCAACATTGCCGAATTGGTATGTGTGCTATTTGGATTTGCAGGTATTATCATGGGTATAGCAGTTCCAATATTGGCGTTGCAGATATTATTAATTGATATGGTTGGCGCTATGTTTCCGCTTATAATGCTTACTTATGACCCACCTGAAAAACAAATAATGGAAAATCCACCGCGAAATCCAAAAGACAAAATACTTACTAAAGACACTATGAAAGGGATTGCTTTTTCAGGTTTAGTTATGGGTCTTGCAGCATATGGCGCTTTTCTGTTTTCGTATTTCCATTCTCAGCATACTCCTGACCATTATGCAAAAGCAATCACCATAACATTTATTTCTATCATCTTCGGACAATATGCTAACATCCTTTCACGACGAACCTATGGAAACGCTTTAGGGAAATATTTATTTTCAAACAGAAATCTTCTGCTGGCATTTCTGTTCTCAATTTCATGCATCATGCTTATAGTATATGTTCCTTTGTTCAACCTGTATTTCCACACTTCAGCTTTGCATGTTGCTGATTGGATTTTACCAATCGCTGCCGGGGTCATTTGCCTTATAATATATGAATTTAAGAAAAAAATAAACAACCGCAAAAGCCGACACAGACAATCAAGAAAGCAACTCAACAATGACAAGTAAACTTAATAATGACAAAGGTGAAAATGGACAGGTGAATGAGCATCAGCTGATAAAATCGTGCATCTTCAACTGCCTATCTTTTGTGGATTTCGGCGTTTAATAAACTTATGTTTAACCAACCTGACAGGAAAGAGCCTTGAACCCGGCTACTGAAAGCTACACCAAATCGTAATAATTTAGAATTTCAATTTGCAGTTATTTATGAAGGTCGTGGTAATTGGTAAATCCGCTAATGGAATGGACTTTAGTCCAATATCTCGAATATTTACCGAAGTATTGTTATAATGGTATATTTTTACGTTCCAGTTTATATTGATTTCGCAGTTCATCATCATCTAGCTCATTCATTTTCTGGTATGCTTTTATCAGGGATTCAGGATATTTGCCCTCGTATTCAATTTTATAAAATGAAAAACCGTTGTAAGGAATAACATTTTGTCCTGCAAAAATTCTTACTTGTTTTTCCACTCCTTTTTTCTTAAAATAAGTAATAAAAGCAGTTGCTCTTTCTAAGGTTAATTGGTCAAATTTGTTATTGATAGTTGCGGAACCTATGGTCATCCAGCATTTTTCTTGTATGGTAAATAGCATTAAGCCATATGTCTGCTTGTTTAAATAAAGAACAAACAAAGAATCTTTTACAGACATTTCATCAACCTTTATTGAATCTGCTCTACTGAAAGATTGGGCATTCTTATTATTGATCAACAGGAAATATTTTTTCTTTGCTTCAAAAAACAAGATGTATTCTTTTTCTTTTATTTCGTACTGCTGTGGATAAACATTAATAGAAGCAGCGGGATTATTTACCAGGAAGTCTGTCATTCTTACAATAAACTTTTCCTGATTAGGTAAAAGTGAATTATGTCGCATTCCCCACTTAACAGTGAGTGATTTCTCAATTTCATTTTCAATATTTTTTACATGTACGATATAAGGTATTGATGATGGTTTGAGAAAAATATTTTCAAGCAAATCGATAAGTACATTATGCAAATGGAATTTCGGATCCTTCAAATTACCGCTTATTGGAATTTCATAATCAATAACATTACCAGCTTCGCGAATAAAGGACATTATCAACGGCATAGGTATCCATTTTGTATCTTTATTTTTTAATCGCCTGGTCAAACGTGGATCAATTATAACCAAATGATTGTCACTTTGTATAATGCTATTTCTTACATGCCACGTACCATTGAATTCCATGGTTCCCCTTTCCAGAGGGAAAGAAGTATATGTAATAATGTAAGGATTAAACATAGTAAGAGAGAGCTTATGGAGATTATATTGCATGTCAAAATCCCCGCTGTCCTTTGGATTTATACTAAGAGCGACTGATACATTACCATACGGATAAATACCTGAATTGAAGATCGCGCTTACACGTTTATGATTCTTATCAATGGAATCTGCAAAAACAGATACAGGGTTAAAGTCTAATGTAAATTTTTCGCTTATTGAATAATCATTGAATCTTAATTCGCCATTGTTAATTGCTATCCGGTTAATATTGTAATCGCTATTAAAAAAATTCTTCGACAATGCTTTTATGTAATCGCCTATTTCAAGAACAAGATTAAATGGCGCAGAATTATTGTTGGCGGCTACTACTATGGCTCCACCTTTCCCAAACATCATTTCCATATTGTCCAGATAATCATAACGCTCATATTTAAGATAAGGGTTGCTGAGTGAAACTGTATCGAAAATATATTTTTTATTATTTGGACTCAGCTCAATAATAACAACCTCCAATTTCTTGAAGGCTGCATAATCATCATTTATATTTTTCCCAAAATGAAAATCATTGATTGCAAGCACTCCTTTAATACTAATATTTCCCGCATCATGAAAATTTCCCTTTGCATTTATATTTGCTTCAAGAAAAGCAGAAAAGTTTCCATAGTTAGCCATCGCTTTAATATACTGATTTATTATTTTTAAATCGAATTTATGAACTATATCCGTTAGACGATAATCATAAGTTTTCAAATTTATTGCAAAATAACCTTTCATATCTCCACTACCGATTCCAGATAAAAAAGAATATTTTGCAGCAATAGAATCTACATCCCAGTGTATTCCTTGGCTTTCGATATATAGATTTTTAATGAAATAATTTATTGGAATTTGTTTTTCCCTGTAATAGAATTCACCGTCATTTATGTTTATACTTAGAATACTAAAATGAACCGGTGCTTTTGTTGTATCGGAATTCTTTTTCAAAGAAAACTTTTCAACCATGTCATTAAAATTAAATTCCTTTTTATTTTGAGTTACTATTATGCGAGGATGGTCTAAGGTCAATTGACTTATTTCATAATTTTTAGAGAATAATTTGAGCAAGGCAATGTTAAAACTAACACCATTGGCAGAAAAGAAAACACTATCACTTTTGAATTCATACATTTTAAAGTTGCTGAAATGTATATAACCAGTTAAAGGGTTTGTATACGCCCAATCCATGGTAATCACACGTCCTGTATATTTTACGCTATACTTTTCAACTAAATATTTAGTAATGAAAGAAGCTGACAAAACAATAACCACACAAATGATTATGATGGCACTGAAAATAATTAACAGTATTTTCTTTAATTTATGCATGTGTGCGTTAAATGTATTTACAATTTTCTTGTTTTAATATCTTCAAAGCCATTGAATTTGTTGGTTTTTCATGTGCTTTTACTCATTCGTATATTGTTATTTTCTTCACCGATATGAATTTGTAAATGAGATAAAAATATTTATGTAAAAGTGAGCATATTTGGCAAGGAGCTTATTACACAATTATGTAATTAAGTTACATGATCCACACATCTGAATTAAACAGTAATCTGATATGGAAAAGCCATACCGAAAATAATCTTTATTGATGTAATTTTCAATCCTGAACTTTACATAACGCTTTCATTATATAAAGGAAGCTTCTTTTATTGCCTACAAATATGTGAATGATGTAACTCTTTTATATAGTTATATAACACTTCCTGGAATTAAAGTATAGAAATTTGCATTGTATTTACAAGGAGGCCCTTCGGAAAAAAATCATTTTTAAATTAAGAAAGAATGAAACCAATGAATGAAAATGAACATAAGCAGAATTTGCAGGAAGAGATTGATCACATCAATTTTCATCGTGATCATAAATTTCACTGGAAACGTATACATCATACCTGGGGTTTTTGGGTTGGCATGGCTTTGATTTTTGTAGCCATCATGTATTATATAGTAAGTGTTGACTTTGCATTTGCCCCACGCAGACAGTTAAAACAAACGGAAAAAACAACAACCCCATAGATTTATTATTTGACAACTTTTTAAAAGTTGTCAAATCTATTTTTACAATTTAAATCAAAATGAAAGACATAGAAAATCACAAGAAAGTGGCTATACATATAGAAGAAGCAGCAAAACATCACGAAGCAGGAAATCATGAAAAGGCACATCATAGCACAATTAAAGATCATGGTCATCGCGAACATGCAGTAGAAGCTCAGAGAGAAGTTTTAAAACATCATGCAACAATCAAATAATTAATGTTGATATAAATTTCAAAATTGAAATTTAAAAGCACTTCCATTATATATTGAAAGTGTTTTTTTTATTGCATTCCTGACATGTGAATCATGTAACTTATTAATAAAGTTATATAACACTTTTCGGAATTAATGAACTCACCTTTGTAGTGTGAAAATTCATTCACAATTTAAAATTAAAAAACAATGAATACAACAGAAATAAAAGGAACCTGGCATGAGCAGAAAGGAAAACTCAAACAGAAGTTCGCGATCATCACGGAACATGATCTGAAGTTTGCAGAAGGCAAAAAAGAAGAAATGCTTGGGCGACTTCAAAAAAAACTTGGTAAAACTAAAGAAGAATTACTCAGGATTATAGCAGCGCTTTGATAAAATGCTTAAAAACACTGTTTGTTGTAACATTCATTAAATGACATTTTTTAATCTTTTAATAAAAATTATAAATCAAAAAATACAAAATGAAAAAAACAATTTTTACTCTCGCTATAGCAATAATTATGGCAAGTACAGTATTAACAAATTGCAAGTCACCTGAAAAGAAAATAGAAGATGCACAGAATAATGTGCAGGATGCGAATGCAAAAGTAGATGAAGCCAATCAAGAGCTAAGTCAGGCGATCAAAGATTCTATTCAGCAATTCAGAAAAGAATCAGAAGAAAAAATAACTGCTCATGAAAAAAGCATTGCTGATTTCAAAGCAAGAATAGCAAACGAGAAAAAGGAAGATCAAGCCAAGTACGAAAAAAAATTGGCTGAATTAGAACAAAAAAATTCAGATATGAAAAAGAAGCTTGATGATTTCAAAGCTGACAGAAAAGAGAACTGGGAAATGTTTAAAGCTGATTTTAATAAAAATATGAATGATTTAGGCACATCGTTAAAAGATTTCAAATATAAAAATCTTAGATAATAAATAACATAAACTATCATTATTCTAAACTTAAAAATATGAAAAAAATAATATTAACCATGGCTATAATAGCACTTATGGTGGGAACAATTTCAATCTCATACGGACAGGAACCCGATAAGAGATCTGAAAAAGCAAGAGAAAAATTGCAGAAAGCACAAAACGATTCCATTGCTTCAGTGTATCAAAAATTTAAAACGGAATCAGAAGTAAAATTTAAAAATGATAACGAGAATATTGCTGTATCAAAAGCAAGAATAGCAAATGAAAAAAATAAACTCAAAACGAAGGACGAAAAGAAATTAACCGAATTACAACAAAAAAACACCTATCTGAAAAAGAAACTGGACGATTACAAAATAGACGGAAAAGAGAAATGGGATATTTTCAAAGCCGGATTTAGTCAGGATATGGATGACCTCAGTAAGGCATTAACTGACTTAACAGTTAAGAGTGTCAACTAATACAGTAGAACATAATCAAGAAACAAACAAACATTATTATTATAATAATATAAATAAATACAAAATGAAAAAAACAATTTTAATGATACTAATAGTTACCGCAATGGCTAATTATAGTAGTGCTCAGGATAGCAAAACGGATTGCCGCGATAAGCTTCAGTTTGGTCTGAAAATAGGCGCAAACTACTCAAACGTGTATGATACAAAGGGAGAAGAGTTTAATGCTGATGGCAAATTTGGTCTGGCTGCAGGCGCTTTTGTAGCTATCCCTCTTGGAACATATTTAGGTATTCAACCCGAAATACAATTTTCTCAAAAAGGATTTCAGGCAACAGGTAACATACTTGGACTCAATTATAAATTTAAACGCACAACAACTTATATTGATGTGCCTATATTGCTTGCATTGAAACCAAGTGAATTTATTACCATAGTGGTAGGACCTCAATATTCATACCTGATTAAGCAAAGTGATGTGTTTACGAGTTCAGCTATAAGCTCCGATCAGGAACAAGAATTTAAAAATGATAATATCCGTAAAAACACATTGTGCTTCTTAGGTGGTGTTGATGTTACGATACAACATCTTGTGGTTAGCGCAAGAGTTGGTTGGGATATGATGACTAACAATGGAGATGGCACATCTACTAACCCGCGTTATAAAAATGAATGGTATCAATTAACTTTAGGATACAGATTTTAATAAAAGTTCAATTGGGAATTTGTGATGTTTAAATTATAGGCATCACAAATAACCATTAAGTAAAAAAAGTAAAATAGGAATGATATGAAAAATATAAAATTATTTCAAATTATCGCATTTTGTTTAATAACAGCGATGTTTTCCTTATCATGCAGCATGATGAAAACAAATGATTTTTCAAGGCAGAAATATACGAATTTCAGGAAAGGAGAATCCACTGTAAATATTAATCATGTTACAAAACAAAATAAAAATGTTGATTTATATTCCGTGGCTCCGGATAAAAAAGACGTTCAAGAAACAGTCACAGTTATTGCCGATAAACCTATTCAAAATAATTTGATTTCAAAACCCGAAGTTGAAAAGAAATCTGTTGACACATCAAGTCATAATAAAGTTATTCGAAAAGAAACAAAAAAGGCAAAAATTAACCGCGCTGCTTCCTTTGTAATGAACAGGCTTGTTAATAAAGCTAGCACAACATCACTTAATAGGGAACACGAGGGGTTAAGTTTATTCTGGATCGTTATCTTGATATTATTGATCTTATGGGCAATTGGACTTGCATCAGGAGGATTTGGTATAGGTGGATTAATTAATGTATTACTTGTAATAGCTTTGGTACTATTGATTTTATGGTTACTAGAAGTTGTGTAGACTTGATCAATTCAAAAAACGCATTAAAATAATTTTATAATTAATAAACTATTTACAAAGTTTTTTATTCTTGAAAATAATGATACATATTGAGGAAGATACCTTTAAAACTGTCGGAATTGGTTTTGTTATATTTATTGTAGGGTGTTATATTATTTATGCGGCAATTAGTAAACGTGCCAAAAAAACTAAAAATAAGTATAAG
>Ga0224523_1001439_pt1 | contig 10099 bp, 7 predicted proteins | sample CFST50metaG_FD_182732 | JGI IMG/M metagenome (GOLD analysis project Ga0224523, IMG submission 182732) | Peat soil microbial communities from Stordalen Mire, Sweden - C.F.S.T50 | ecosystem: Environmental > Terrestrial > Soil > Wetlands > Peat | place: Sweden: Norrbotten County, Stordalen Mire...
CAGTATATACAAATCCCCGTGCAGAAAAGAAGATAAACGAAAGGCTTCTGAAGAAAAAGATTGAAGCATTTCTTCCTCTTCAGAAAAAACTTCACCAATGGAAGGATCGCAAAAAGTTGGTTGAAGTACCATTGATAAATTCATATCTATTTGTAAAAGTTAGTGAAAAAGAATATTATGATGTTCTAAACACAACGGGGATTGTCCGGTATATCACGTTTTCAGGAAAAGCTGCGCCAATACCAGAATGGCAGATTTCGGCCATGAAGCAATTGCTTGAATCAAACCATGATTTTGAAGTTACAACTGAAGAATTTCAAAAAGGCGATCTTGTTAAGGTTGTATCAGGCGCATTGACCGGCATGCAGGGAGAACTTGTATCTTTTAAAAGTGAAAAAAAAGTATTAATCAGGATTGAACATATCAATCATTGTTTGATAGTTAACATTCCTGTTTCGCATTTAAAACCCATTAATTGATGTGGGATTTTTTAAAAAATATATACTTTAAAATATTAACTTTGCACGGTTTTTTGAGTTAGGAACATTTTTTTGAATGTAACTGACGAAGCGAAGCTGTGCCAAAGGCAATCAAATATTGTTTAGTTTATGAAAATAGCTCTTATAAGCGGTATTACAGGACAAGATGGCTCTTACCTCACCGAACTCCTACTTAAAAAAGGATATGAGGTTCATGGAATCATACGCCGTTCTAGTTCTTTTAATACATTCAGAATAGATCATCTCTATTGTGATTCTTCTATTTTAAATAAAAAATTATTTCTTCATTACGGTGATCTAACTGATTCCAGTAATCTAAGTCGATTGGTTGAAAAAATTCATCCTGATGAAATTTACAATCTTGGAGCCCAAAGTCATGTACAGGTATCCTTTGAAGTACCTGAATATACAGCGGAAGTGGACGGTATCGGAACGCTTCGTTTTTTAGATGCGATAAAAGAAACCGGTGTAAAAACACGTTTTTACCAAGCCTCAACCTCTGAACTTTATGGAAAAGCTCAGGAAATACCACAAACCGAAAAAACTCCGTTTTACCCTAGGAGTCCTTATGCTGCTGCAAAGTTATATTCATATTGGATTACTATAAATTACAGAGAGGCATATAAATTATTTGCTTGCAATGGCATACTCTTTAATCACGAAAGCGAAAGAAGAGGAAAAACATTTGTCACCCGCAAAATTACAGTAGCCGCATCAAAAATAATTTTAGGTCAACAGGAAAAACTATTGCTTGGAAACCTAGATTCAAAGCGAGATTGGGGCTATGCACCCGAATATGTAGACGGAATGTGGAAAATGCTACAGGCGAATGAACCTGATGATTATGTTCTCGCTACCAATGAAACTCATACTGTCAAGGAATTCGTAGAAGAATCTTTTAAAGTTTTAGGAGAAGAAATTGTTTGGAAAGACAAAGGGATAAATGAAGTCGGTATTTTAAAATCAACAAATAAAGAAGTTGTTGGCATCGACCCACGCTATTTCCGCCCCACTGAAGTCGATCTTTTGATTGGAAATCCTGCAAAAGCTAAAGCTAAATTAGATTGGCAACCCAAAACAACATTTAAAGAATTGGTAAAAATTATGGTGTCTTCTGATTTTGAAAAAGCGAAAAGAAGAGGATGTTAAACTGTCATGGATAAAGATTCTAAAATATATATAGCCGGTAATACAGGAATGGTAGGCTCTGCAATTCACCGCAACCTAAAATCAAAAGGGTATAACAATTTTGTTTTTTCACCTATTGAAGAACTGGATCTTACTCGCCAGTCAGAGGTAGAATCATTTTTTGAAAAAGAAAAACCCGAATATGTTATCGATGCAGCAGCTAAAGTCGGCGGCATCCTTGCAAACAATACATATCGAGCACAATTCATTTATGAAAATTTAATGATTCAAAATAATATCATTCATTGTGCATATAAATATGGCGTAAAAAAATTACTTTTTTTAGGAAGCTCTTGCATATATCCAAAACTTGCGCCACAACCATTAAAAGAAGAATATTTACTGACCGGATTATTGGAAGAAACCAATGAACCTTACGCTATTGCAAAGATTGCCGGCATTAAAATGTGCGAAAGTTATTATAAGCAATATGGGTCCAACTTCTTTTCTGTAATGCCCACTAATTTATATGGACCAAATGACAATTATGATCTTGAGAAATCGCATGTTCTTCCTGCAATAATCCGTAAGATGCATTTGGGTAAATGTTTAGAAAATAATGATTGGACTGCCCTCCGCAAAGATCTTGATAGCAAGCCTATCGAAGGACTTTCAAGTTCTGCAAAAGAAAATGAAATTAAAAATAGTTTAGCAAAATATGGCATCACAACTAATTCCTCAGAAGTAATAATTTCACTTTGGGGAACGGGAAATGTTTTTCGTGAATTTTTACACGTTGATGATATGGCCGAAGCTTGCGTGTATCTATTTGAAAATATGGATGCAGATGAATTGATTAAACAAGAAGGCGTTTCATTTTTAAATATCGGAACTGGCATTGATACTACCATAGGCGAATTGGCTTTACTTGTTAAAAAGATAGTAGGGTTTAAAGGCTCTATCCATTGGGACTCCACAAAACCGGATGGAACTCCTAAAAAATTACTGGATGTTTCAAAATTACATAAAGCCGGGTTCAAACATAAATATACGTTGGAAGAAGGAATTCGTATGGTTTATAAAGAATATTAAAATAATTATAAAATGAAAAATAATAAAACATTTATTTTTATTCTTATATTTTGCTTATTTCAAGTTTTGTTCAATACTGCAACTATCCATGCTCAGGATATTTCCGGAACTGATTTAAGCAAGGTAAAAGTGGATCAGCTATCCGATGATCAGGTTAAAGCGATTGTGAGTAAAGCAAAATTATCTGGCATGTCTCAGGATCAAATTGAATCTGCCGCAAAAGCAAAAGGAATGCCTGAATCCGAAATACAAAAACTAAAAGCACGTATTGAAGAGCTACAAATTTCTTCAAATAAAACGGAAAAGGAAACTCCGGAAGAAACAAATGATGTAGAAAACAAAAAGGATTCTGTTGCAAAAGCAACGATTAAACTCAATGAGAAATTATTTGGTTTTTCGTTGTTCTCAAACAAATCACTTTCTTTTGAACCAAGCACCAATATTGCCACACCAATGAATTATCAACTTGGCCCGGGTGACAAACTTGTTATTGATGTGTGGGGTGCTTCGCAAGAAACCTACAAACCAAAAATTACTGCTGAAGGAAATATCATTATTAGCAACGTAGGGCCAATTTATATAAGCGGCATGACCATTGAAGAAGCCACTGTTAAAATTAATAAAGAACTAAGTACAATATATTCCGGTTTATTAACAGGTAGTACATTCATGAAAATCAGTCTTAGCGCCGTAAGAAGCATTAAGGTAAATATTGTTGGTGATGTTTCCGTACCTGGCACTTATAACTTATCTTCACTATCAACTGTATTTAATGCTATGTATCTTGCGGGTGGTCCGGCAATAAATGGTTCTCTTCGCGATGTTAAAATTATCAGGAATAACAAAACCGTTGCAGATCTTGATTTTTACGAATTTTTATTAAAAGGGGAATTACCTGGCAATATGCGATTACAAGATGAAGATATTGTTTTTGTTTCCACATATTCGAAACGTGTTGAAATAAAAGGCGAGGTAAAAAGACCTGCTTTATTTGATATGAAGCCAAAAGAAACACTTAAAGACCTTATATATTTTGCAGGAGGCTTTACAGGTAAGGCGTATTCACAAAGGGTAAAGATATTGAGAAAAACAGGCGAGCAATACAAAGTGCTTGATGCCACTACTACTCAGCGCGACACATTCAATCTCGCGAATGGCGATGAAATTACTGTTGACACGATATTAAATAAGTTTGAAAACCGCGTGGAAATAAAAGGCGCTGTTATGCGCCCCGGAATTTTTGCGATAAATAATGTACTCACATTAGGACAGCTTATTAAAAAAGCTGAAGGACTTCGTGGCGATGCCTTTAAAAACAGGATCTCCGTTTCTCGTACACTCGAAGACCTAACCGTGAAAGAAATACCATTAAATATTACAGACACATCAAAATCTTATAGTTTTGTTTTACAAAAAGAAGATATTGTAAATATCTCTTCTATTTTTGATATTCAGGAAGAATTCAATTTAAATATTGAAGGTGAAGTAAAAAATCCGGGAAAATTTCCTTTTAAATCAAATACTACCGTTGAAGATTTGATCATACAAGCTGGTGGACTGCTAGAATCAGCTTCATACGCACACTTGGAAGTAGCACGGAGAATCAAAGACAATACATCTGAAAAAACTTCGAACCAAGTTGCGGAAATTCACCAATTTCAAATTAGTAAGGATCTAAAATTATCTGATTCGGCATCAAGTTTCATTTTAGAACCATATGACCAAGTTTTTATTCGTAAATCTCCGGCATATTCTGCACAAGCATTAGTCAAAGTTGAAGGAGAAGTGCTATTTCCCGGATTTTACAGTATTTCCACAAAAAGTGATCATATTTCTGATCTAATTAAACGTTCTGGAAACCTAACACCGGAAGCCTATGTGAACGGAGCCAGACTGATTCGACAAGTTTCTTCAGAAAAAAAATTACAACTAAAGGATTTAGAACAATTAAAATTGAGAGTCAAAGATTCCTCAAAAATTGAACCCACTAAAAATATAACCGAAACGACAATTAGTATTAACCTCGAAAAAATAATGAAAAATCCGGGCTCTAGTAGTGATTTATTATTAGTAGAGGGCGATGTTTTAGTAATCCCGAAAGAGCCCCAAACTGTAGGATTGAGCGGTGAATTATTGTATCCTGTTACTGTTCGCTTTGTAAAAGGATATGGAGTTAGGAGATACATCTCCTCTTCGGGTGGTTTTACTGATGATGCGAAGCCTTCGAAAATATATGTGGTAAGTACAAGTGGTGCAGCAAAGAGAACCCACAGTTTTTTATTTTTCAGAAAATATCCCCGCATAGAACCTGGGACAGAAATTGTTGTTCCCAAGAAAACAGAGCGTAAAAAAATGTCTACCGCAGAAGCTGTTGGCTTTGGAACTGCCATTTCATCTTTAGCTTTGATAATTATTACAATAATTAATGCAGTAAAATAACAAGTCAATTTATGTCATTGTAAATTTGATAATTTAAGCAAAAAGAAAAATCTATCATGACCGATACGCAAGAAAATAAAGAAAAAGTTAAAAATGATGAAATAGATTTGCTAGAAGTCTTTCGTAAAGTTTGGGCGGGACGCAAAACAATCATTAAAACAATAATCATCTTTTTTATTATTGGAATTTTTATTGTTATTTTTTCTCCTAAAGAATACAAATCCGAAATAACTTTAGTCGTTGAAACAAGCAGCAGTGGAAGCAGTATGTCGGGCTTATTACAGCAATTTGGTGGATTAGCCGGAATTAATTTAAACAACACTAACAATAAAGAAGCTCTCGTTCCAGATTTATATCCTGAAGTTATCAAAAGCACGCCATTTCTGCTTGAAATAATGAAGCAGAAAGTTACTGAATCGAAATACGATTCTACATTAACTGTTGAGCAATATCTTGAAAGACATACACGCTCTTCTATTGCCAGCATGGTCATGAAAGTACCCGGCAAAATAATTGGGTGGATACACGGAAAACCAAACGCTCTAAATTCTAAACTTCCGGTATTCTCTTCTGATTCTGCTTCAAGTTTATCTTTCAATCCAATTAAAATCACAAAAGAACAGTCAGAAATTATTGAGGCTCTTTCTAATTGTGTAAATACGGAAGAGGATTTTAAAAAATCAAATAAATTTGTGATCAGTGTTGAAATGCAAGACCCGCTGGTAGTTGCACAGGTAACAAGTTATGTAGTTAAAAACCTTACAAAATACATTACTGAATATAGAACTAAAAAAGCAAAAACCGATTTAAAATTTATTGATGCTCGTACTTCAGAAGCAGAAGCCAAATATTTAGAAGCCCAGCAAGCGTTAGCCGTATATAAAGACCGAAACAAAAATATTATTTTGTCTTCTGTTCATACAGAGGAAGAGCAATTGCAATCGGAATATAACTTTGCATTTGATGTATACAGCGCTTTGGCAAAACAATTAGAACAGGCAAAAATTAAAGTACAAGAAGTAACCCCTGTTTTCAATGTAATGGATCCCGCTCAGGTGCCTTTAAAAAAGAGCAAGCCGAAAACAAGTGTTACATTAGCTATAATGATCCTTCTCGGAGGATGTATGGGTATTGTAATTGTTTTAGGAAAGATATATTTGAAAAATATAAAAATTAATTTGTTATAGATAATATTATAGTAAATAAACATAATTCTGAAATTTAATATTTAATAATGCATTGTTTTCAGTTAATAACAGATAAAATTCGAGAGATTTTTGGCGAGCAGGAAAAAAAAATACCCTTACACGAACCTCTATTTATTGGGAATGAAAAAAAATATCTTGAGGAATGTATTGATTCTACATATGTTTCAAGTGTTGGGAAGTTTGTTACACAATTTGAGGAAATAACAGCAGAATATTTAGGAGCAAAAAAGGCAATTGTCTGTTCAAATGGAACTGCTGCATTACATATTTCGTTACTGCTTTCAAATGTAAAAATGGGAGATGAAGTTATTACCCAACCCTTAACTTTTATTGCCACGGTGAATGCTATATCATATATCAAAGCAAAACCTGTTTTTGTTGATGTTGATTTGGAAACGATGGGCTTATCTCCTTCTGGTTTAATAAACTTCCTAGAAGAATTTGCAGAAATGCACAATGATGGTTTTTGTTATAATAAAAAAACAAAAAACAAAATTTCGGCCTGTATTCCAATGCATACTTTTGGACACCCCTGTAAAATAGATGAAATAGCAATAATCTGTGAAAGATACAACATTGCTTTAATTGAAGATGCCGCAGAAAGTATCGGCTCAAAATATAAAGGACAACATACAGGGACATTTGGGAAATTTGGTGTTTTGAGTTATAATGGAAATAAAACTATAACCACTGGTGGTGGTGGAATGATATTGACTAATGATGAACATTTAGGAAAACTAGCTAAACACTTGACAACGCAAGCCAAAGTTTCACACCGATGGGAATTTATCCATGATGACATAGGATATAATTATAGAATGCCAAATCTTAATGCTGCTTTAGGTGTTGCTCAGATGGAAAACCTCGATAGATATATAGAATCGAAAAGGAAACTGGCTATGGTTTATAAATCATTTTTTAACGAAAATAACATCCCTTTTTTTATAGAACCCGAAAATGCTTTTTCAAATTACTGGTTAAATGTAATATTTTTTAAAGACAAAACGGAACGAGATGCTTTTCTTGAATACAGCAATGAACATAAAGTAATGACAAGGCCTGCATGGAGATTAATGAATAACTTGCCAATGTTTAAAGATTGCTTGACTTATAATATTAAAAATGCTGAATGGCTTGAAGCTAGACTAGTGAATATTCCAAGTAGTGTAATATTATGAAAAAAGAACAAATAATATTAATTGGTGGTGGTGGGCATTGCAAATCTGTTATTGATGTTATTGAATCAGCTGAAATATATTTGATTTTTGGAATAATTGATATAAAAGAAAACATTGGTAAAAGAATCTTAAACTATGAAATCATCGGCTGTGATGACGATATTCCAAAACTTATTAAGCAATGCAATAATTTTCATATTTCTTTAGGGCATATAAAATCAAACGAATTACGCATAAAAACATATAACAACATTAAAATTCAAGGTGGAAAATTCCCAGTTATTCTTTCTTCCAAAGCATATGTCTCTAAATATTCTCAAATAGCAGAGGGAACAATTATAATGCACAATGCACTGATCAATGCAGGGGCTAGCATTGGTTTCAATACTATAATAAATACAAAAGCTTTAATTGAACATGATGCTATTATTGGAAATCATTGTCATATCTCTACCGGATCTATTATAAATGGAGGAGTTGAAGTAGGCGATAATACATTTTTTGGTAGTGGCGCCATAAGCAAACAATATGTTAAAATTCCGGCAAATAGTTTTATTAAAGCAAATTCAATATACAAATGAACAAGGTCTTCATAATAGCTGAAGCGGGTGTAAACCATAATGGCAGTCTGGATATTGCAAAAAAATTAATTGATGTTGCAGCTGATACAGGAGTTGATGCAATAAAATTTCAGACATTTAAAACAAACAACATTATTTCAAAAAATGCTCCTAAGGCAAAATATCAAATAAAAAATACTTCAACTAGCGAAACCCAGTACGAAATGCTCAAAAAACTTGAGCTTTCTGAAAAAGCACATCTTGCATTATTTCAATATTGCCTAAAAAAAAATATTCAATTCCTTTCCACACCATTTGATCACGAAAGTATTAGCTTCTTAAATTCATTAGGATTAAAAATATTTAAAATACCATCTGGAGAAATAACTAACCTTCCCTATTTACGACATATTGGCAAACTTAAAAAGAAAGTGATCCTTTCAACAGGAATGTCTACAATTAGAGAAATCGAAGATGCTCTCAATATAATTATCACATCAGGAACGCTTAAACATAATATTTCGTTACTTCATGCAAATACTGAATATCCCACACCTTTTAAAGATGTAAACTTACTTGCAATGCAAACTATAGCAAATACTTTTAAAGTAAATGTGGGTTACTCCGATCATACACTTGGCATTGAAATACCAATCGCAGCAGTAGCGCTTGGAGCAACAATTATTGAAAAACATTTTACATTAGACCGAAACATGAACGGTCCGGATCATAAGGCTAGTTTGGAACCAAATGAACTTAAAGAAATGGTGCGATGCATCAGAAATATTGAAATAGCTTTGGGTAATGGTATCAAAACTCCTTCGCCGTCCGAAAAAAAGAATATTAATATTGCGAGAAAAAGTATTTATTATTTAAATTCTTTTAAGAAAGGTCATTTAATCAAAGAGAGTGATCTAATAATGAAAAGACCAGGTTCAGGAATATCTCCAATGTTAATAGATAATATTATTAATAGAAAACTTATCAAAGATGTTTGTCAGGAAGATATGTTAAGTTGGGAGGACATTGGATGAAGATCGCAGTCCTTACCAGTTCCCGTGCAGATTATGGAATATATTTTCCTTTAATTAAAGCTTTAAATAAAGATAAATTTTTTAAAGTAGAACTTATTGTTTTCGGAACTCATTTATCAAAAAAATTTGGTTACACTTTAAAAAACATTGAGCAAGATGGTTTCAAAATTGGTCAAAGTTTTAAAACATGCCCAAGTTCAGATAGCCCTGAAGCAATTAATTTGTCAATTGGAAAAACCATTTCAAAATTCTCTAAAATTTGGAAAGAAAATAAATACGATCTGGTATTTGCGCTTGGTGACCGATATGAAATGTTTTCTGCTGTAACATCTACTCTGCCATATAATATTCCTGTCGCACATATTCATGGAGGTGAAACAACTTTGGGTGCAATTGATAATTCATATAGAAACTCAATAACTCATATGTCGAAATTTCATTTTACAACTTGTGAAATTTACAAACAAAGAGTAATTGAACTAACGGGATCTGGGAAAAATGTTTTTAATGTTGGAGCCCTCAGTATAGAAAACTTAAAAAAACTAAAACTTTTAAGTAAAAAAGAATTTTATAACAAATATAAAATTGATATTGAAAAACCTACCATCTTGGTAACTTTCCATCCGGAAACAATTAACTATAAAAAAAATGAAGAATACATTAAAACATTAATAAAAGTTCTTGCATACCTAAATCATTATCAAATTGTAATTACGATGCCAAATGCTGATACTATGGGTTTGATAATAAGAAAATATTTGACGAGTTATATAAGTAAAAATAAAAATGCTATTGGTGTTGAATCATTTGGATACCTAAGTTATCTGTCATGTATGAAACATTGTAAATTTTTATTAGGAAATACTTCCAGTGGGTTTGTTGAAGCATCATATTTCCCAAAACCTGTTATAAATATTGGCAAACGACAAGAAGGAAGAATAATTACTCCAAATATAATAA
>Ga0224523_1001440_pt1 | contig 10094 bp, 1 predicted proteins | sample CFST50metaG_FD_182732 | JGI IMG/M metagenome (GOLD analysis project Ga0224523, IMG submission 182732) | Peat soil microbial communities from Stordalen Mire, Sweden - C.F.S.T50 | ecosystem: Environmental > Terrestrial > Soil > Wetlands > Peat | place: Sweden: Norrbotten County, Stordalen Mire...
TGTTCCGCCCGTACCGCCGTTCGCATCAAAGGTTACATTGACTTTATTCCTTGCCCATTGCGCAACATACGAAGTGTTTACTCCCGGAACAGTAGCCGGGACAGAAGAAGACCAACCGGTAAATGCGAAACCGGTTCTTGACACCGTTGGTGCTGTTAATTGAGCACCATACTGCATCAAACTGCTGGTACCGCCTGTACCGCCGTTTGCATCAAAAGTTATTATATAGCTGTTAACAACCCATTGTGCCGAATATGTATTTAATCCTCCGACCACCGCTGAGGGAAGCGCAGGTAACCAGCCGGCAAAGATGTAGCCATCTTTTGTAACAACCGGAGAAGTAATGGGCGAACCGAGAGACAACATTACGCTTGTTCCGCCGTCACCGCCGTTTGCGTTTATAATTACATTATTACTATTAAGTGCCCATTGTGCAATATAAGTAGTATCCGCGGCGGGGACTGTCAAAGGAACATCCGGTGACCATCCCATTAATATATAACCTGATCTTGTTACAGCAGGGGCTGAAAGCGCCGCGCCATACTGCATTGAATTGCTTGTTCCACCCGTTCCACCGTTTGCATTAAATGTAATGTTATAATTTACCGCACTCCATTGCGCGGTATATGTAGTGTCGGCAATGGGTACTGTTGCCGGAACCGTAGGAGACCAACCTATGAAAGAATAACCGGTCCTGGAAACACTCGGAGCGCTAAGCGCCGAACCGTATGCCATAGAACCGCCGGTGCCACCGGTCCCTCCGTTTGCGTCAAATGTTATATTAATGCTTTTAGCGACCCATTGCGCCGTATAGGTTGTGTCAGCCCCCGGTACAGCAGCAGGGACTTCCGGTGACCACCCTAAGAAAGTATATCCTGTTCTTGTAACAACCGGAGCGGAAAGTGCCGTTCCAAACTGCATTGAACCGCTTGTACCGCCCGTACCGCCGTTTGCGTTAAAGGAAATGTTATAGTTGTTTGCAGTCCATTTTGCATAGAATGTAACATCAGATGCCCCCATGGTATATGGCCATGTTAGTGCGCTTGTAAGACCTATATCAGCGTACCATCCGCTGAAGGTACAGCCTGTTTTTGTCGGGTCTGCAGGTTTTGTTACAGAAGTGTTATATGCTTGTGTTTTAGCTGTTACCGCAGTCCCGCCGGTTGAATTAAATGTTACAGTATATTGATTTATTGCCCATACAGCATAAAATGTAACGATGTCATTCGGATTTGTTGTTAAATTTAATACGCTCTGCGAATTTGTATATGTAGGTGATGTCGCAGATGATGATGTTGACCAGCCCAAGAAACTGCTGCCTACCTTTGAAAAACCGTTCGTTGTAAGATTTGAAGAAATATCATATGTATGGGATGAATTTGCTGTACTGCCGGATGTACTGCCATTTCCGTTATAGCTAATGGTATATGTATTGGCTGCCCACTGAGCAGTATATGTCGTATCAGCGGAAGGCACAGTCGAAGGCACAGAGGGTGACCAACCGGTCAAAACATAGCCCGGTCTTGTAACAGTAGGTGCAGTCAAAGGCAATCCAAAATTCATTGCTGTCGGCCCAGTGCCGCCCGAACCGCCGTTTGCATTAAATGTAATATTATAAGTAGCATTGGAAAGCCATTGTGCATAAAGAGTAACATCCGAAGTGCCAACTGTATAGTTAACGCCGTTAGCATATGATGTTCCGGTTCCGTCGGCTTTTGTGTTCCAGCCGGAAAAAGTATATCCGGCTTTCGTAAACGCATTTGTATGAAGTGTGGCCGAAGAATTCTTTGCTATCCATTGATCCCTCACCGTACCTAATCCGCCGTTTGAATCAAAGGTTACCATAGAATCGTTCGCAAGTTCTACATTAGTCGAGTATTCATTGGTATAGGATCCGCTTATATCAAGCTGATAAATACTGCAGCCGGGATTTCCATCGTTGTAATTGTAAATACCCAGTGTTTTATACATCGTTGTGCCTTTTCCGTAGCCAAGGTCTATACCGTCCGATGTTGTGCATGTGAATTTGTTGAGATGGTCATGAGCGAAATATGCGCCCTTAAAATTACCGTAATCACGCCATGCCTCATACAAAGTCTTGCTTCCATAGGCTGCAGATGAACGGTGGGCTGTTGACTCATAAACACTCTCGTCTGCCGGGCTGGGAGCTTCTAAATACATATCTGATATATTCGTTGAATAGGACCTTGCATAATTTATTCTGGCAGTATCTATATAGTATTTGTTATTGCTGAACGGTGACCCATTTCCTGTATAACCTGTCGTACCGTTATTTGTTGTTGTCATGCACCTTGTATACATATCAATAACAGGAACATGCTGAAACCAAATTGACGGAACATGCGGATTAGCAAGACTTTGTTGGATATAGTAATCTATTTGGCTTGTGTAACAGCAGTCATAACTTCCGGAAGAAGGATTGTGACCAGAATCCATAACATAAACCTGATACGCGGGCGTTCCGCTGGTTTGCCCGTTCGGATAAACTGGTATTACACCGCTGGCGTCTCCGTCAAGAGCGGGAACATCATGGTCAATAAAAAGACTTCCGCCGTGCGACTTATAATAAGCATATTGGCTTGCCTGACTTCCGCCGGAGCCTTCAGAATCATGGTTGCCGAAGGTAATCGCAAACTTTGTGTTTGACGCTATCAGCGGAGCAAGAAATTCATTTACCGAGGCTTGAAAGTTTGAAACCGAACTGATTGTTTCAATAATATTGTCGCCGTCAAAAACAACAAGGTCAGGGTGGTAACGGGCAATGTTATTCGTTATTGCAGAAATAACAGTTGAATCGACATTCTGGTCATCCTGAATATCGTTAACCTGCATAATGGTAAACTTACCATTGGCGTTAAACTGCAACGCCCCGGTAAAAGATGCCGAGGCAGTAATTCCTGACCATGGCATCATTGTTACAATCATAACAATTCCTAAAATTAGACTTGAAAAACGGATTTTCTTACTCATATCTTACCTCCAAATTAAATTGCATTATCTTAGCCGGATTTTTAATATAATATTAATGTATAGTATTACATCATTATTATATTATACATTTTATTTGAAATGTTTAACATTTGGAAAAATATAATAATTTCTATTAATTTTTACTTTATTTTGCGGTAAATCAAACAAGCGGCTTCAGCATTACGCTTTTACCGCTTGTTTGATTGCTTGTTATATTATCAAATAGTAATTTTTACACTTATCAGCTAAATTAATATCCAGGGAGCTGTTTGGCTGATTGTGCCGGAATAGTTCGTCGCCGCGCTGACAAGGTTCAGGTCAAAGGTATCCACTTGCTGATCCTGTGTCAGGTCGGCCGCGTACTCGATTGCCGAACCCTCATCAAGGGACATCTGATAAGAAGCGACCATGCCCAGGATGTTTTCGTCAGCCGCCGTGACATAACCGTCGCCGTCCACATCACCGAAGATTACAATGTAATAGGTTTTAACAACAAGACCTGTTACATTGTCAAGCAGCTCCACCTTTGTCTGCGTGCCGAAGCTGTCGGTATAAGGCGTAATTCTCAGGCTGCCGTCACCGTTCACTGTGACAAAACTGCTTAGGAAATCTGCCTTTGTCATCCCTTCTTCAAGCCCGTAAATAAAGCCTTTGCTTTGGTCGATTATTGTTGTTGAGCCCGCTTTGACAGAAAGTGTTACCGGCACTCTGCTCCAAACCGCATAGAGTGTAACATTCCCGCTTGGAATCAGGTAACTTGAAAGCGGTGTGGTTGCTGTTGAAGATGTTGCCCAACCCAGGAAGTTATAATACTGCCGCGCAATGTTCCCCTGAACCGGAAGCGTTACAGCCGTTCCGGGAATACCGGACTGGGATACCGGGATTGTGCCAGTGCCGCCGTTCAGGTCAAACGCTACCGTAAAACTGTTTGAATTCCACTGTGCCGTATAGGTTGTGTCTGCTGCCGGAACCGTTGAGGGTACTGACGGCGACCAGCCCACGAAGGTGTAGCCTGTTCTTGTAACTGTCGGCGCGGCAAGTGCCGTTCCATAATCAGAATAATAGCTTGTGCCCCCCACACCTCCGTTGGCATCAAAAGTCATTAAATAGTTGTTGATTGACCATTGAGCGGTATATGTTGTATTATCAATCGGCACCGTTGCAGGGACCCACGGAAACCATCCAAGAAAAGTGTATCCGGTTCTTGTTACAATTGGGGCAACAAGTTGCGATTCAAAATCCAATACAGTGCTTGTACCGCCGGTACCGCCATTGGCGTCGAAAGTAATCGTCGTTTTCTTTGCAATCCACTGCGCCGTATATGTTGCGTTTGAAGCCGGAACAGTTGAAGGAACTGTCGGTGACCAACCGTTAAAAGTATAGCCGGTTCTTGATACCGATGGTGCCGAAAGCGTTGCGCCAAAGGTCATTGATCCACTTGTGCCGCCAGTACCGCCATTCGCATTAAAGGTTATTGTGTAACTGTTGATACTCCATTGCGCTGTATATGTGGTATTTGCACTCGGTACCGTTGCCGGAAGCGATGGCTGCCAACCCGTAAAAGTGTATCCCGTTCTTACAACTGTTGGTGAGGTAAGTGTTGTGCCGTAGGCCATCGGACCGCTCGTACCGCCGGTGCCGCCGTTCGCGTCAAATGTAATGTTAAAATTCTTTGGAGTCCATTGTGCAGTATAAGTTGTATTGGCTGCGGGGACCGTTGCCGGAACCGCAGGTGACCAGCCAGCAAAAGTATAACCGAATCTTGTTACTGCCGGAGCTGTAAGAGTTGTTCCATATGTCAGTGTATTAACTGTGCCGCCGGTACCGCCGTTGGCATCAAAAGTTATTGTATAGCTGAAAATTGTCCAAGTAGCTGTATATGTTGCGTCTCCCATTCCTACTGTTGCAGGAACTGAAGGTGTCCAGCCAATAAATAGATAGCCTGTTCTGGTGACAACCGGCGGATTCAAAGAATCGCCATAATGCATTATTGTGCTGCTTCCGCCCGTGCCTCCGTTTGCATCAAAAGTTATATGGTAGGAGTTCGCACTCCAAACGGCATACAATGTCGCTCCCTCAGTATTCATCGTATAGGTTTGCCCATTAGAATAGGTGACGATGCCTGCATTAGCATTTGCTAAAGATGTTGCCCATCCCTGGAAGGTATAGCCGGTTTTGCTGAAAAGAACTGCGCTAAGGGCAGCCGATTGACCGAAGGTTATTGTAATTGAAGGCATTATACCGGTGCCGCCGTTCGCATTATATATAACCTGATAGTCATTCACAAGCCAAACAGCATAAAAAGTAACTATCCCGTTCGGGTCAGAAGTTAGATTTAAAACATTCTGGCCATTAAGGTAATCAGGCGTTGAAGCGGACTGCGATAAAGACCAACCCAAAAAGCTATGACCGAGTTTTGAATAACCGTTTGTGCTGATAGCCGAAGTAATATTATATGTATGAGATGAATCAGGTGTACTGCCCGCAGTACTTCCGTTTCCGTCATATTTTATTGTATATGTGTTAACTGTCCAGTAAGCATAAAGTGTCTGATTCGCTGATAAAGCAACGATTGTGCTGCTCTCTATTTTCGTTCCGCTTCCATTGGAACCTGTAAACCATCCGTTAAAAGAATAGCCGGTTTTTATTGGTGTAGGCCAGCCGGCTGTTCCCGCGCCATAAGTACTGTCATAAGACACAACTTTTGAAGTTGGGGTTACCGTGCCGCTTCCCGGATCAAATGTCAGTGTATAACTGTTTGCGATCCATTGTGCAGTATAAGTTGTGTTTGTATCCGGTGCGGATGAAGGAAGAACCGGTGACCAACCGGTTAATGTATAACCGGTTTTTGTAACTGTTGGTGCTGTCAGAGACGCCCCGTAAACATATTCTAAACTTGTGCTGCCTACGCCGGTATTAGCGTTGAAAGTAAGCGTGTGGTTGTGGTTGGCAAACCACGAAGGCGCAGGCATTGTGTAGCTATTTCCGACATCAGCAAGTTCATGCGTACCGGTGTCAGAGGATACTGTCTGCTGTGTTCCGCCCGCAGGGGTAAAGTAAATATAAGCAGAGTCAAATGTCCAGTTATCATCAGATGGCCACGTGCTGTCAGGCCCACCAGGACCTAAAATAATAGCGAAGGATGAAATGCTCTTGCTGATAATAACATTGCTTATTGTTCCGCTGTTAGTTGTGTTTGATTCAAACCAGTCAGCATAGGTACCGGAACCGCCTCCGCCCGGATTAACTATTGTATTGTTTTGGGCTGTGCCGTCGCTGTAATTAATCTGAATGGTAACCTCCCTGTCTGTCCCATAAGTATTAATTGTTGCGTTATTTTTTGTGTGAATCTGCCAGCCAATGGAACCATACTGCAAGGCTTGAACCGCATTTGCTTTTACTCTTCCAAACCCGATTCCGATGCAGGAAAAAACCATAACAGCAGCAATAATTAAGCTGAGGAAACGTTTTTCCATCTTCATGACATAACCTCCAAATTATAATTTTTTAATAAATTTAAAAATCCCCCCGAAATTGATTGAATTAATTCTAACACTTTTTAGCAAAGATGTAAATAATTTTATTAAAACTATAAATATTTCTTTTAACTTTCTTTTACCTTCAATGGCAGATTCAATTTATTTGTATCAACTATCAACCCATAATTACCTCAACTTCATGCGGAACTCTGTCATTAACAAGATTTATGCAATTTCCGGACGAAACAATTCCGTCAACAGAAATCTTCTTAACACCTTTGTTTATACCTTCCGGATTTTTCACATTAATATCATAATTTGTATCAATATATTTGTATTTTATTGAGTATTGATTCCATTTTCGGGGAATACACGGGTCCATAATAATTGTTTCGGCATTTTTCTGAAAGCCCAAAATGAATTCAAGCCCCGCCCTGTACATCCATCCTGCCGAACCCGTATACCAAGACCAGCCGCCCCTTCCCGTGTGGGGATATTCCGAATAAACATCCGCTGCCATTACATAGGGTTCTACCTTGTAGCGCGAATATTCTCTGAAATTATTTGTCAGGTTAATCGGGTTGATTAGTTCGAACAACTCCCAGGCCTTGTCACCGTCTCCCAACTTTGCGAAAGCAATTATTGCCCACGCTGCAGCATGGGTATACTGGCCTCCATTTTCTCGAACCCCAGGAATATATCCTTTTATATAGCCCGGTTCCATTTCTCCTTCATCAAAAGGCGGCGTAAGCAGTTTTATCAATCCATCTTCTCTGCAAACGAGAAAATCTTCCAAAGAATTCATTGCGAGTTCTGCTCGAAGCGGATTGCCCGCTCCGGATATTACAGACCAGCTTTGCGCAATTGAATCAATCTTGCATTCATTGTTTTGTGCCGAGCCAAGAAGGGTTCCGTTATCGAAATATGCTCTTCTGTACCAATTCCCGTCCCAGGCATATTTTTCAATCGCATTTAAAACATTAACTCGTATCTCGGAATATTCAAATGCCTTTTTATCATCGCCCATTTTCAAGCATATTGGTGACATCATTTCAAGGACTGTGACTAAAAACCAGCCAAGCCAAACACTTTCGCCAAAGCCTTTATTGCCTACATTATTCATCCCGTCATTCCAATCTCCGGTTCCAATCAAAGGAAGACCGTGAACGCCGAATTTTAAAGACATATTTACCGCTCTTAAACAATGGTCATACAAGGTTGATTTAATGTTTGAAATATCAGGGCTGCTATATCTTTCTTCCTCATTATCCGCTAAGACCGGCTCATCTAAAAATGAAAGTTCCTCTTCCAAAATATTTTTATCACCGGTAATTCTGATGTATTCCGCAGTAACATAAGGCAGCCACAAAAGATCATCTGAAATGCGGGTACGTGTTCCTTTTCTGTTCGGGTCATGCCACCAATGCTGGACATCGCCCTGCGTAAATTGATGTCTTGCATGCAACAGAATTTGTGCATGTGCAATCTCCGGCCAAATATGCGCGATCGACAAAGCATCCTGTAACTGATCCCTAAACCCGAAAGCACCGCCGGATTGATAAAAACCGGAACGTGCCCATAACCTGCAGGAAATAACCTGATATGGAAGCCAACCGTCGAGCATTAAATTCATGGGAACTGTTGGTGCTGTTACTTGGACAACATTCATCTTGTTTTTCCAAAATTCTTTAATTTCAATCAAAGCCTCGTTTGCATACTTACTATCTTTATATTTACGGGAAAGATCGTTAATCCCTTGAAGTTTTGCTGCCATACCGAAAAGAAAAACTATTTCCCGGTTTTCATTTGGCTCAAGAGTTATTTTCACTTGAATTGAGGCGCAAGGGTCAAGACCTATTCCAACCGAGCCTGAGAGCGACTCACGCAGCAGACTTTCGGGTACGGTTATATCGCCAGAGCCAAAGAACTCTTTTCTGTCACCGGTGACTGTGCGCTCTTGTATTGAAGAATCCAAAAAACAAATTTTGCCGATAAACTCTTCATTATATGGGTTTTCAACAAGCAGAACACCGGATTTATCCAGTTTAGTTCTGATATGCATCGCAGTAACCTGATCGCTAACGCCTAATATAGGTCTTATATAGTAGGTCAATGTTAAATATCGTTTTTGATCCGAAATATTTTTCAGGTCAACGAGACTTATTTTTACTGATTCATTGAGAGGTACGAAATGTGTAAGTCTTTGTTTGATGCCATGGCTTAAATGTTCAAATATTGAGTATCCAAAGCCGTGCCTGACAGTGTAAGGCTCGTCTTCCCTGCAAGGAAGGCTTGTTAATGACCACAGTTCACCTGTCTCGCCGTCTCCGACATATATCACTTCTCCCGGTGTGTCGGAAACCACATCGTTGGACCAAGGTGTCAGTTTGTTTTCGCGGCTGTTTCCATACCATGTATAGCCTGAACCCGCCTCTGAAACTATAAACCCAAATTTTGGATTAGCAATTACATTAACCCATGGTGCAGGAGTATTCTGACCTTTTTCAAGTTGAATAACATATTCGCCGCCATCTTGGCTGAAACCCCCAAGGCCATTGAAAAACATAAGTTCAGGTTCTTTGTTTTGCGGCTGTTCAAATTCACGGGCAGTTTTTTTAAATTCAATTTTCTTGGGTAAAAGCTGCTCCGGCTGAATGCTGATTTGTTCTGTCATTGTTCGGCCGTCTCCAAGAAGCGTTAACCTGGCGACAGCATAAAGCAAATTTACCTCTTCAACAGGCATTTTATTTTTTTCAAGGATATAAATGTCTCCGGGTTTATTGGCAATGTCATGCATTTGACTTGATGCAACAATATCGGAAATCAGTCTGTATAAAGGCTGGGTATAATTATATTCCTCATCGCTCAATATAACCAGGTCCACTTTCAAATCCATTAACAGCCAATATTCGTGCGCTTTTAAAATCTCGGTTAGTATTTCTACTTGCTCCGTTTTCTTTAATATTACAAGCACAATAGGCATATCGCCTGAAATTCCATATCTCCAAAGTGATGATTGGCCTTTGCTGTTGAGTAAAATTAAATCTTGATTAATTTTTCTTAAAGGGCTTATAAACAGAATTTGGGGTATTATTCTTTGATAAAGCTCCATTTCCGGAACACTAAGATTAAGAAACTTCGTTTCTACCTGGCTTTTTGCATAAGACAACCTGAAAGCGCCCTCAACCGCTTCCGGTGTTGAATATTTTTCAATCAGTGAAAGCATTAATTCATTACTTTCACTTACTGATGTTATAAATGAAATTCGTGTTGTTTTTCCGGGTTCGGCAATAACTTTTATCCGCATGCTCATTACCGGGTCAAGAACAGGTCCCACAGTGTCGGAGAGTTGCTTGCCTCGCTCAATTGAAACAGGATCTTTTACAGAATGTCCCCTGCCGATAAAACGCATTCTATCGGTCTCATATTGAATATCACCAACTGTTTCGCCTTCAATCACAGCATTGTTTGCACACCAAATACTCTCGTCATTTTCAGATCTTGGCCGCCTCGTAGCGATAATGCACTTTTTATCCGGCTGAACCTCGGTTTCAATAAAAAGATTGCTAAAAACCGGATGCGCAACATCAGCCGCTTGAGGCGCAAGGACAAGTTCGAAAAAAC
>Ga0224523_1001441_pt1 | contig 10087 bp, 6 predicted proteins | sample CFST50metaG_FD_182732 | JGI IMG/M metagenome (GOLD analysis project Ga0224523, IMG submission 182732) | Peat soil microbial communities from Stordalen Mire, Sweden - C.F.S.T50 | ecosystem: Environmental > Terrestrial > Soil > Wetlands > Peat | place: Sweden: Norrbotten County, Stordalen Mire...
GCGAAAAAGACTCCACAGGCTTGGAGTTCGTGAAGGTTTTACTGCAGTTTATTCACCTGAGACAATAGATAAATCTAAAGTTCTTCTTTCCCCCGGTGAACAGAACAAAGCATCAGTCGTTGGTACAGTTTCCTATATGCCTGCGGCTTTTGGTATAGCCTGCGCATCGGTTGTTATAAGAGACCTGGCAGGGATTCAGAGATAGAAAGTGAAAGAAAGCCCACTTCATAATAACCTGATATTTCAACATCGTTTTTTTATTGTCCTACATACCTTTCATCCCCTGCATGCTGCCCTTATCATGACTCACTGTGTCAGTTCCGCCAGTAGTATTCATCATGCTTGGCTTTCCCTCAAGCTGCGCTGCTGCATCCACGCTATACGTACCGCTTGTTACAATTTCTTCACCTTCCAGCAGGCCATCAGTAACAACATAACTTTCGCCAAGCATAGGTCCAAGCCCAATTTCACGCATTTTAAATACTGGTTCATCTGAACCTGGCTGCTTTACATAAACAATGGAGCGCTTGCCAGTCCACAAAACTGCTGAACGCGGAATAACTATAATGTTGCGATATTCATCAAGAGTTGAGGAGACAATTCCTGTAGCAAACATTTCTGGTTTAAGCCTGGCTGATTGATTCCCTGTTTCAACCCGTACTTTTGCCACCCTCGTAACAGGGTCAATTACAGGGTCTATAAATACTATATTGCCGGAATATTCTGTACCAGGTAATGCCTGAAGAGTGAAAGAAATTTTTTCACCTTTGCGAAGGAACTGGAGATCACTTTCATAGGCGTCGAATATTACCCATACATTCGAAAGGTCTGCAATTTTAAATAATTCTGTCCCTTGTGAGACATAATCGCCTGTGTTTACAAGGCGAGCTGTTATAGTTCCACTGGTACTTGATACGACATCAACAGATGTCTGAGCAATTCCCGAACTTTCAATTGTTTCAATCTGATTATCAGTTAGTTTCCATTGACGCAGTTTCTCTTTTGCTGCTTCATATATTGCAGGCTGTGATTGTTTGGTTTTAGCTGCTTCCAGTAACTCCTCCTGCGATGTAATCAGTTCGGGAGAATAAATTTGTGCAAGTACCTGACCTTTAATAACAGATTCACCGGTAAAGTTTACTGCCAGGCGTTCTATACGTCCAGAGACATGCGCTACCAGACTTTGCAATAATCTCTCATCAACCTGAACTTTGCCGTATAAACGTACCGCTTTTACAGGTATCTGTTTCGAAACGACTGAAGTCAGGACATTGGCCAGCTGAGCGGCCTCTTTGGTCAGATGAACTGCACTGGGATCGATTGAGGAATTGCCGGTTTGAACAAGAGGAATCAAATCCATTCCGCAGATCGGGCACTTGCCAGGATCCGGCATTCTTATCTGCGGATGCATTGAACATGTCCAGATTGTGCTTTTAGCCATTTCTGTAAGTTGATCAGGTTTCTTTTCTGTTTTCCGCGAAGAATGAAAGAAAAGCCATCCGATAAAGATACCGAGAAACAGTAAAAGACTATAATTCATGTATTTATCCGAGAATATTTTATATAGTTTTAGCTTTTTCATTGTACTTCAGATTTATTGTATTTGAGAAAATGCCATCAATCGTTTTAGCCAGGAAACAGCTGTATTGAAATCAGCGATAGCTTCGACTTGCTTAAGTTCATAGTCAAGTGTCTGCTGACGCACGCGCAGGACATCAGTTAGTCCTGATGAAGATGCTGAGAAGCTTTTAAGTATAATATCAAAAGATTTAGATGCAAGTTGATATTGATTCCCGTATAGTTTTATCCTTCGCTTTGCATCCTGATACAACTGAATTGCCTGATAATATTCTGTCTGCAATGAGTTAGCAGTTGCCTGATAATTTTCAGAAGCAGCTGTTTTCATCAGTTCTGCTTCGTTTTGCATTGCGGTATACTTTTTCCTATAGATAGGCAAAGTGAAAACTACCATTGGCATTATCATGTCCTTACCATTCATAGACGGCATTCCCATAGGGAATTGAGTTTTGCTGATAATAGAATAATTTAAACCTACTCCCATCATCGGATATCCCATATGGCTAACCATTTTTTTTCTGGCTTCCAGTGATTGTTTCTCATATTCCAGCATAGTAAGCATAGGATTCTTTGCCAGAATACTGTCTGAAACGGCCATCAGTATCAGCCCCAGTGAATCAGTAACAAGGGTATCACCAATGAAAACCGGAGCAACGGGTGACCTGTTCAGGTAACTGTTAAACCTGGCAGTTATGCTTTGTTCCTGATTTTTCAGCAGCGCAATATTGTTTTCAAGGTCACCGGTTTCTATTTGGATCCTGTATAAATCTACAAGACCCGAGCCGCCAGATGATGAACCCATTGAGGCGGTTTGCATTGATGCTGCAGGCTGATTTGATGATGAAGTGCCATAGTTTCCCTGACCGGTGCCCATGGTCTGCATTCCTGAGGAACCTGCGCTGCCGGCCTGGTTTGAAGCGGAGGAGGTGCCTGTGTTGGAAGATGTTGTTCCGGCGTTACTTGATGGAGCTGACTTAAATCTTATCAATGCAAGACGTTCAATTACTTTCAGAATTTCAATGTTCTTTTCAGAAATACTGATATCCTTCTGAACTTTATATAATTCGTACCAGGTGCGCTGTAGGTCATAAAAAACCTGCAATTTGGTGTCCCGAAAAAGTTCAAACCTGGCGTTTGCCATAAGGCTCATTTCGTCTTTGGCATTCCTGAGAACTCCAAACCATGGAAACATTTGCATCAGTTTTATATCAGCAATCTGATTTCCATTAACCAGTTCCATTGGCTTCAGGAAGAATCCCATGCTTAATTCAGGATCTGACAAGCTGCCGGCTTGTGGGATCTTTTGTAAAGCAGCCTTATATTCGCTGAATTTTTGCAGTACCGCCGGATTATTTTTCGCAGCAATTTCAAGATATTTAATGAGCGAATCAGGGTACTGCTGGCCATGAATTATAAGCCAGCTGCTCAAAGCAATAAATGTGATAAGTAATTTTTTATATGCTGCTGTTTTCATCTGCCAATTGATTATTAATAGTTTGAACAGCTATTTTATTTTTATGAATTACGGCTCCCTCTCGCCACATTGACTGGAACAGGGGGACAACAAAAACTGTCATTACCTGTATTACCATTCCACCGAACATTGGAATTGCCATGGGCACCATTATATCGGCTCCTTTTCCTGTAGATGAAAGAACCGGCAGCAGGGCAATAACTGCGACAGCTGTTGTCATCATTGCAGGACGTACTCGCTTTTTCCCGGCCAGGACTACTGCTTCACGTACATCATGAACTGTTCCCGGCTTCTTATCTTCGAAGACCTGGTGAATGTAAGTACCCATTATTACTCCATCGTTGGTCGCAATCCCGAACAGGGCAATAAATCCCACCCATACGGCCACACTAAGATTAATTGTGTGCATCTGGAACATGTCGCGAAGATTAAATCCGGCTACGGAGAAATTCATAAACCAATCCTGTCCATATAACCATAGCATTAGGAATCCACCGGAGAAAGCAACAAAAACACCGGAGAAGTGAATAAATGAAGCAGTAATTGTGCGAAATTGAAAAAACAATAAAAGGAAAATCAATATCAGGCTTATGGGGATAACTATAGCCAGTCTTTTTGTTGCTCTTATCTGATTTTCGTAATTACCTGCAAATTTGTAAGTAACTCCGGCAGGCATAATTATTTCTCCTGAATCAATTTTGCCCTTTAAAATCTTTGTGGCTTCTTCTATCACATCCACTTCTGCTTTTCCTTCAAGTTTATCGAAAATGATAAAGCCGACAAGAAAAGTGTTCTCGCTCCTGATCATTTGGGCACCCCGTGTGTAATCAATATCAGCAATTTCACCCAGCGGAATCTGAACTCCATTCATTGCAGGAACAAGAATACGTTTTAAATCCTCCGGATTATCGCGTAATTCACGGGCATATCGGACTCTCAACGGGAATCGTTCCCGACCTTCAACAGAGGTTGAAAGTGTCATACCTCCGACTGCCACCTGCAAAATTTCCTGCACATCATTCACTGTCATTCCATAGCGGGCCATTGCTTCACGATTAAGCTTTATCTCAAGATAAGGTGCTCCAATGGCACGGTCATAGAAAACTGTTGAGGCTTTTACAGAAGGTACAGTTTTTAAAGCTTTCTCAAACATTATCCCCGCTTCTTCAATACTATTAAGATCCGGCCCATATACTTTAAGACCCATCGGAGCGCGCATCCCTGTAGAAAGCATTACAAGCCGGGTTTCAATAGGCTGCAATTTGGGAGCAGAGGTCAGCCCTGGAATATCGGTTACTTTAACAATCTCATTCCAGATATCCTGAGGCTTTTTGATCTGCGGTCGCCATTGACGGAAATATTCCCCTTTCCTGGCAGGGATCAGGCTATCGGCAGGAATAACTCTGAATGTTTCTTTTTCCGGGTTGTATAATGAATTATCCTTTAAAATATAACTGCCGTTCTTATTAACTTTAAACTGCATTCTATGGCCGTTTTCATCAAGTATATATTCAGGCCTGTAGTTAATCGTATTCTCAAACATCTGGATTGGTGCCGGATCAAGCGCTGAATTTACTCTACCCCATTTGCCGACTGCTACTTCAACTTCAGGTATTGTCGAAAGGCGTTTATCAAGAATCTCTATATATTCAAGGTTTTTTTCAATGCCCGAGTGAGGCATACTTGTCGGCATAAGCAGAAATGAACCCTCATTCAGTGATGGCATAAACTCCTTTCCGGTGCCGGGAAATGTTTTAATTGCGCTTTGCCATGCTGAAGTCTGACGGAAACTTCTCCATCCTGCTTTTTCAACACCTGTTGCTATAAATCCAAAAATTTTGTCAAATCCCTGCCAGACTAATAGTCCAAAGAATAGGGTAAAAGCAGGGATCATGAGAAATTTCCATTTATTGAGTAATGCCCAGCGAAGTATCTTTTCGTAAAAATGTACCATTGACATCAGGGCAAGCAGAATTATCGAAACAATCCCGGCCACAAATAAAAAGTTGATAATCTCGCTGTTATGTGCTCCGAGTGGCAGCCATTTGCCGGAAAGATACCATGTTGCGACCAGTACAGTTATACCTATATTAATATAATTTGGAAACTCTTTACGTTTTTCAGGCCATTTGTAATCAAGCAGGTTATTTATCCCCACGGCAGTTAACGCGAGTACAGGCAATGAATGCCAGAAAATTGCAAAGAATATGCCGGTTAATATGAGTGCACCGTTCCATATCTTCCTGATTTTCTTTGTGTCAAAACGGATATCAAAGAAAATATGTACCAGCGTCGGCAGTACCACAATACCCAGAATGAATGCCGATAGGAGCGCAAAGGTCTTTGTCCAGGCCAGAGGGTGGAACATTTTACCCTCCTGGGCCTGTAATGTAAACACCGGAATAAAACTTACAATTGTTGTAGCAATTGATGTCACAACCGCAGCTCTTACTTCTGTAGTTGCATTATAAATTACCCCCATTAATTTTTTGCCGCGTATGCCATTATTCTCAGGCATTTCCAGATGCCTGAGAATGTTCTCCACATCAACAATGCCAATATCAACCATAACTCCGATAGCAATAGCAATCCCTGACAGAGCGACAATATTGGCCTCTATTCCGAAAAATCGCATTAGGATAAATGTCAGTAAAACACCCAGTGGTAATAACCCGGCAACAATGAGAGAAGCCCGGAGATTCATAACCAGGATAATGATCACAATTATACTGATCAGAATTTCATGAGAAAGAGCTGATTGAAGAGTTCCGATGGTCTCTTTTATTAATCCTGTCCTGTCATAAAAAGGCACTATAGTTACCTTTGAAACTGAACCATCTGGCAATGTTTTTTGCGGTAATCCGGTTTCGATTTCCTTAATCTTGTCTTTTACATTATTAATTACTTCCATGGGGTTTGAGCCATATCGTGCAACAACCACTGCACCAACAGCTTCTGAACCTCCTTTATCCAGGCCACCACGCCTTGTGCCGGGGCCAAAAGTGACACGGGCTACATCTTTAATCCGCACAGGAACATTATTCCGGACATCAACAACAGATAATTCAAGATCATTAAGACTTTTTACATAACCCAGGCCGCGAATGATATATTCTACATTATTAAGCTCAATTGTTTCTGCACCGATATCGAGGTTGCTGTTTTTGACAGCATTCATAACATCCATGACAGACACATTATAAGCTTTAAGAGCATTAGGATCAAGGTCGACCTGATACTCCTTAGTGAAGCCGCCAACTGATGCTACCTCGGAAACACCTTCAGCGGCTGACAGGCTATATTTTACATAAAAATCCTGAATGGTTTTGAGTTCTGAAGGATCCCAGCCGCCATTTGGCTTTCCGGTTTTCGGATCGCGTCCCTCAAGGGTGTACCAGAAAATCTGACCAAGAGCCGTTGCATCAGGCCCAAGAGAAGGTTGCACTCCGGCAGGTAATGTTCCCGCTGGAAGAGAATTTAGTTTTTCAAGGATTCTTGATCGGCTCCAGTAAAACTCAATATTATCCTTGAAGATGATATAGATAAATGACATTCCAAACATCGAAGTGCTCCTTATTGCCTGAACACCAGAGATGCCAAGTAATGCTGACGTTAATGGATAAGTGACCTGATCCTGAATATCTTTGGGAGACCGTCCCATCCATTCAGTCGCAACAATCTGCTGATTTTCGCCGATATCTGGAATAGCATCTACAGGTACAGGATTTCTGGGTAAAAATCCGGATTTCAGATTGAATGGCATTGTCACCAAACCCATAACTACAAAAGCAATGAGAAAGATAAAAGTGATAAGCCGGTTCTCAAGGAAATATTTTACAATTCGGTTAAACATTTTATGGATGTTCTTTGAAGGATGAAATTATAAAGAGGCCACCAGATTTGAATTTGTTAATGGTCAGATCCGGTGGCCTTCCGGATTAAAGCAGAGTTACAGACTACCTTTCTGAGATTTATTTACTTCTTTCATAATGGCAGCAACCCGGAAGCTTTGCATATACATCATCAGGTGCTTTATACTTTTCTGTGTCATGTCCAACGGCAGCAAGTTTTTTACTAAGCTCATCTTTGTTGGTTTTTGCCGGATCATATGTCACAGTAAGCATTTGTGTTTTTAAATCCCAGGCAGCGCTGGTGACACCATCAGCTTTAACAGTCTTCTCGATACGGGCTTTGCACATTTCACATTTACCCCAGACTTTGAATGATTCAGTCTTCGACGAAGTCATCTTCACATTACTCTGAACATTAGTCTGTGCAGAAGAAGAAACACTGAGCCCTAAAGCAAACAATACAGTTAGAAAAAGATTTAAAGTTTTCATAATAAATTAATTATTTAAGTGAATAAATATCAAAACAGGTCAATACTGAAAGTCCAGTAATTATCTATTTCGGATAATCTGTAACCACGATCAGAATTGAGAAAGTATATTAAAGTGAATTCAAATGCGAAAAACGCAGATTTCAGATTGTGTTAACCTGGATTTAAAATAGTCTCCTGGAGGGAAGACCCAGTTAAATAAATCAGGATTATATGAATTATCAGAGATAATATTACCTGTGAGCAGGTAAATTGTACCTCTTTCCGAAGTCGGATAAGTTAATTTGAAGTATTCAGGATAATAATTGCTGCTAATGCTGTAAAAAGATAATTGATCCTCGCAGCATTTTTTATCAATACCCGGATGATCCGGGCAGCTTGATTCGGGTTTTTCCATTCCGCATGATGCCAGCTTTCCTGTCAGGGAAATCCTGGTACCAGCAAGGCTGCCGCCACAATAATGATGATCTATACTTACCTGCATACCTGAGGCAAGCAAAAAAGCAGCAATTAATATGGTCAGGACCTTTTTCATCTTATACATGAACAACAAAGGAACGAAAAAGTTGTATTGAATGTCATATTTAAGTACTATTTAACATTTTAGCCTTAATAATCAAAGATTGATACAAAGCAATAATTTAAAAGTCCATCACAATGCAACTCATTTCATTACTTTAATTTAACTTTAATTGCAATTTCAATTGTCGATTGAGATTAAATTCTAAATATACCTGGCTGATATTCCTTCTTGCCATAATTAATGTGGCTATACACCTGTATTTTGGTAAAAATCTTGAATATCACCGCGACGAACTGCTCTATTTTTCACTTGGGATGCATCCTGCTTTCGGCTATGCAACTGTGCCACCTATCATCGGCTGGATAGCCTGGCTGATGCAGAATTTGTTCGGATATTCAGTTTTTGCAGTAAGATTGTTCCCTGCTTTGATGGGAGGAATAATGGTTTTTCTGATTTCTGCCATTGCTAAAGAACTGGGCGGATCTGGCTATGCCCGGATATTAGCTGCAGTCGGATTAATGGTATCTGTCTTTGGCCTCAGGACCTTTCTGTTATTTATGCCGGTCCATATCGACCTAATGTTCTGGACTTTATTGTTTTATCTCATTGTCAGGTATATAAATACATCGTCTGATAAATATCTATTTCTTATTGGTTTAACTGCCGGAATAGCCCTCCTGAATAAATACCTTATCGGACTTCTTCTCTTTATTCTTATTATAATAATTCCATTTACCCGGTATAGGACAATTTTCCGGAACAGGAAATTTTTGTTTGGACTTCTTGCCGGACTGATAGTTTTCCTTCCCAACCTTATATGGCAGATTGTCAACGGACTGCCGGTCATCAATCATCTTGGTGAACTGGCAAGGACACAGCTTGTCCATGTAAGTAAAACCTCATTTTTAATTGACCAGATTGCCAGCCCCACTGCTGCCTCATTATTGACTATTGCAGGAATAATATATCTGTTTGTTAATAAGGACGCAAGAAAATACAGATTTCTGGGGCTGACGGTTATAAGTGTAATAATTACACTTATTCTTTTGCAGGGGAAAAGCTATTACACTCAGGGAGTATTCCCCTTTCTGATAGCTGCTGGCGCAGTTTCGTGGGAGAAAATTCTTAAAACGAAATTGGCAAGGTTATTCCTTGTATTCCTGATATTAATCATCACCTTGCCCATTATTCCAATTGGAGTTCCGGTTTTTAAAAAGGAAAAACTGGTGGAATATTTCAACCATCTGAAAACTAAGTACGGAATGGATTTTATGTGCCGGTTTGAAGACAATTCAATTCATTCATTGCCGCAGGATTATGCCGATATGCTCGGATGGAAGGAACTGGCTGCCGTTACAGCCAGGGCATGGGATATGGTGCCAGACAAAAAAGCAGCTTTAATTTATTGCGAAAATTATGGACAGGCAGGAGCAGTAACCATTATCGGAAGAAAATATCATTTACCGGAAGCTGTTTGTTTCAGTGAAAGTTTCAGGTACTGGATACCAAAACAGTTCGATCCGGATATTAAATCAATTATTTATATCAATGATGAACCGGGAGATGATATCAGGAAGTTATTCAGGAAGATAACTAAAGAGGGAAGCATTTCTGATCCTGATGCCAGGGAATTCGGAACTTCAGTTTATCTGTGCGAAGATCCTGTTTCCAGCTTTAATGAATTTTGGACTGCAAGGATAAAAAACATTAAATGAAATTTTAATACTTCAACAATGAAAATCATTAAAAAGATCCTTAAGACGATTCTGGCAGTGATACTGCTTTTGCTACTGGTATTTGCAGGTATTATAGTGTACGCAGTCATTTCCGACTATAAACCTGAAGAAAAAACTGTTCTTTTCCATTCAGACAAGTCTGACACCCTGAATGATTCACTTGAAATTTCCCTCATGACCTGGAATATAGGATATTGCGGGCTTGACAGAGATATGGATTTTTTCTATGACGGCGGAACGAAAGTGATGACTCCAAGAAAAAAATGCCTTGAAAACCTGGAGGCAGTCAAAAAATTTCTCAGGAGCAATGATTCAATAGATTTCTTTCTCATCCAGGAAATTGACAGGAACAGCAAGAGGAGCTATCACTTCGATGAATACGATACTATAACAAAAGTTCTTGAGGATCATCATCCTTTCTTTGCAACGAATTATAA
>Ga0224523_1001442_pt1 | contig 10082 bp, 7 predicted proteins | sample CFST50metaG_FD_182732 | JGI IMG/M metagenome (GOLD analysis project Ga0224523, IMG submission 182732) | Peat soil microbial communities from Stordalen Mire, Sweden - C.F.S.T50 | ecosystem: Environmental > Terrestrial > Soil > Wetlands > Peat | place: Sweden: Norrbotten County, Stordalen Mire...
ATCTGTAGCAAATCTTTGAGTAAATCTTCCGTATAAACGCCATGTGTTGGAGGTTACAAGAGGATTATTTTTATTATTAAATAAGGAGTAACCATATTGCCATGCTTTGGCGCTACTATAATCCAGAGAGCCTCCAAAAGTAAGGTTGGTATACTTTGTAGTTCTGACATCTATCTTGCCTGATAAGTTGATTCCATCACTAAGAGCATTTTCTTTGGCTTTCATTTTGTCAAGGTCTGATTTCAGGACAAACTCAGAATTTGGGTATGATCCGAATCCTGTTCCTGAAGGACGAAGAGGGTTTTGAGAAAGAGATGAAAGGAGATTATCTTTCACTTTATAGCTACCGGTTATAGAAGGATAGTCGTCTTTTTCCGAAGTTAACTCACCGGAAATAAAGTAGCCCAGCAATGATGATTCAGAAGTTGAGTCCTTATCTTTGATCAACGGCCCCTGAACATTAAATCCCAATAAATTGTATCCAAAAGCATCAAGGACCTCTGAAGTTACGAGCTCAACCCCTGCGCCAAATTCGCGGGAAGGGCCTTTGGTAGTGATATTGACAATACCACCGGTTGCATCTCCATACTGGGCCGGTAGACCTCCGGTTACAACGGTAACTTCTTCTATAGCTGCCTGCGGAAGACTCGAAGATCCGCGTACCCTAACTCCGTCAATATACATAACAGTACCTTCTGTTCGCTGTCCTCTGATGCTTCCCATTTCACCATCCTGTGAAAAAACGCCTCCCACTGTAACAGCAACAGATGTGGCAGAACGCCCCGGCATTTTTGACATTTCGTCTGATGTCATTGTACCTCCTGTTGAAGTTTGGTCTTTTGAAATCAAAGGAACTGAGTATTCCTTAACTTCAAAAGTCTTTAATACCTGGGATGTTTTTTCCATTGTAATGTCGAGGAAAGAAATTTTATCCGCATTGATTACAACATCTGTGTACTGTATGGGTTTGTAACCAACATAAACAGCTTTTACATCATATTTTCCGGGAGGAATTGGTTTGATGGTATAATTTCCATCAATGTCGGTATTTACACCTCCATATTGTTTTCCTCCTGACTCAATGACAACACTTGCAAAAGGAATTGCTTCTTTTGTGTCTTTATCAGTGAGTTTCCCTTTTAATGTCCCTGATTGAGAAAATACCAGCGAGTTTATTGCCAGTAGAATCGTTGTGATAATAAGTAACTTTCGTAGCATATCTGTAATTTTATTTTAGAAAATAACACGGTTTTTTAAGGTCGGTAAAGTTAAAAATAAATAAATTTAAAAAGCAAATATTTTCGGTCTTGTAATTAAAAAAAATCATATGTGGTTAGTTATAAGGTGTTTTTAAATAAATTATTGCTTAAATATCATTAAATTTGGAGGGCTGGCATTTTAACATAGACCTACCTTCTGAATCCAACAATTTGGTGGAAAAACAACATGTTGTTGATAGTTGCTTGTTAAATTTATTTTTGTTCAAATCTGAATTTATATACCTTTCGGTTATGAGGATGTTGCAGGACACAAAGAATTTGTAAACAAATAATTCCATTGAAGGATTGAAGATGAAAAAATTGAAATAGAATAATGAAGATGAAAATTGATTGTGATTATTAAATCCCGAAATATTCATTCGTTCATCATCGCGATGAAAGAGCTGAATTATCAACTTTCCAAAATTGTAGATGGATAATAATACTTCCATTCCGGTTTTAGTTTTCAGGCAAGGTGCACATTCATGAAATATTTCATTGACTTCATTAACGAATCAGCATTGAAATTTGAAATGGATCATGTAAAATTACATCATGCTTTATGGTTAAATTTTATTTTAAATTTTGACTTAATTCTCGTCCATATTAAATCGCTGTAAAGATAATAACAAAAATTTCAAAAAAGGTCAACAATTAAGTAAACGGTCGGTTTGGTTAAGCGAACGGTAAATTTGGGCACTTTTTTAACCCCAAAATCGGATTTTTGGCTTGGATCATTTGCCAAAAAATCATAAATATTTCACAAAAAAGTGGCCTTTTTGGCAAAAAAAAGGAAAATGAGAGGAGAAAATTGTTTTATTTTCAAAAGCTGAAAAAATAATATTACTTAAAAAAGGCTTTAAAATTTACCGAAGAATTAGAGATGAGATAACATTTCCAGTATTTGGTCTTTTTTCCTCCTGGCTACAGGTATTTGGCTGCCATCACTCATTTCAATAATGGGGCCATCAGTCTTTATGATACCTTTTACATGTTTAAGGTTTATAAGATGTGATTTATGTGATCTGATAAAATTAAACTCAGCTAATATTTCCTCATATTCTCTTAAAGTTTTAGAAATAAGAATGATGCTTTTATCAACCAAATGAAATTTGGTATAACAACCGTCGGCTTCACACCTTATTATATTATCTACTTCCACAATTTGAAATCCATCGACATCTGAGAGTACAATTCTTTTTGGGGTAGATGTTGGTGATTTAATTGTGTCCAGTAAAAAATTTACTCCTGTGTTATCCACTCCCCGCTTCAGTTTCAAAACGAGTTTTTCAAGAGCCACAGCTAGTTCTTCAGGATTGATGGGTTTAAGAAGATAATCAAGGGCGCTATACTTAATAGCTTTTATTGCAAACTGGTCATAAGCGGTAGTGAAAATTACTTCAAAATTTATTTCGCCAACCTCTTCAAGCAATTTGAATCCGCTGCCATCTGGCATCTGGATATCGAGAAAAATCACATCCGGCAAAAGCGAATTTATCTTGTTTATCCCGTTGATAAACCCATCTGCCTCCCCAACTACTAAAATTTCTTTAGTGTACTTTTTTAGAAGACCCTTTATTGTTTCTCTTGAAGTTTTTTCGTCATCAATAACAAGCGCTCTTATCATAGTTTGTAAAATTTTTAGTTTAAATTTCCTTGAATGGTATTATAATTTCCACTTTTGTACCACTGGCATTTCCATGCTCGTCTTTTTTGTCAATGACGTTTACAGATATGCGTCCTTTAACCTGTTTATTCAATATTTCCAGCCTTTCTTTGGTGATCACCATTCCTCTTGAGCGGTGTTTTAATCCCGATTGACTTTTGATTTCATGCGCTCTTTGCCTTCCCACTCCATCATCTTCCACTTCGCAAAGTATTGAGTCCATTTGTAGAGACAAATTTATTAAAATATTGCCCTTCCCCTGCAAATGAATAATCCCATGCAATATAGCGTTTTCAACATAGGGCTGAATGATCATAGGTGGGATACCTATGAATTCGTCATCAATTCCCGGATCAACATTTATCTTATAACTGAACTTATCATCGAACCTTAAATTTTCAATATCCATATAATATGTCAGCGTTTTGAGTTCGTCTTTTACAGGTACAAAAGGCTCGCTGGAATTGGAAAGTATCAACCGCATCAATTGAGCAAACTTAGCGAGATAAAGTGTTGCTTTGTCAGAGTCGTTATTGATGATAAAGCTTTGAATGGAATTAAGCGAATTGAAAATGAAATGCGGGTTCATCTGTAAACGCAAGGCTTTCTGTTCAAGATCGAAAAATTGTTTTTCAATTTCGAGTACTTTCTTTTCCATTTCATGCCTTTTGCGCAGAATTCTGAATCGCCGGGTAATCAGGTACCAACCTGTGCAAATAAGGAACACCAGAAATGGAATGCGGAACGTCCATGTGGCCCACCATGGTGGTGTAATAATAATAATGACTGAAATTCCTTCTTCATTCCAGACTGTTCCATCGCTGTTGGTGCCTTTAATTCTCAGACGGTATGTTCCGGGACTTACCTTTGTATACTCGGCAAACCGGTTATTGGCGTCGCGGGTGATCCATTCTTTATCGAAATTTTCGAGCTTGTATGCGTATTTATTTTTAGAAGGATTAGAAAAATCAAGCGAGGAAAATTCAAAAGAAAAAAAGTTGTCCAGATAAGTCAGGGTTATAGTATCCCCATCATGTATCTCAATTTTCTGGATTTCGTTGAATTTTTTAAAACTTGTAATTACAATGGGAGGGATAAATTTATTTTCCTTTATGTCTTCGGCATAAAAAGCATTAAATCCATTCATGCCGCCCAGGAAAAACTCTCCATCACGGGCTCGTAGGGCTGCATTTTGGTTGAATTCGCTGCTTTGCACACCATCCTTCACATCGTAATTGACAAAGGTTTCTGATTTGATGTTGAATTTGGAGATGCCATTGTTTGTGGTAATCCAAAGGTTGCCATCATCGTCTTCAAGTATGCAATACACCATGTCATTTGCAAGGCCATTTTTTTCCGTATAATATTTAAAATTGCCTGTCTTCCTGTCAAACCTGTTGAGACCACCTCCCAGAGTGCCTAACCATATAACGCCACTCTTGTCTTCATATATACCAAAAACACGGTTGCTGCTAAGACTTTGCGTGTCGCCGGCAATATGCTTATATGTGTAAAAATGTCCGGTTTTTTTATCATATTTGTTCAACCCATTGTATGTCCCGGCCCAAACAATACCATATTTATCCTGGTAAAGCACATTGATGATGTTATTACTTATGCTGTATGGATTGTACGGATTATACCTGTATGTTTTAATTTCATCAGTTTTCTTATCATACCGGTTTAGCCCACTATTAGTGCCAATCCAAATGAAGCCATCATCATCTTCAAGCAAACACCAGATCGCGTTGTCGCTAAGGCCGCTGTTAACATTAAGCTTTCTTTTAATGATGATCTTTTGATATTTCCCCTTACCAGTTGTAGTGAACTGGTCAAGACCATTGTCTTGTGTACCGATCCAGGTATCCCCGTCTTTGTCAGAAATGATGGCTTTGATGATATTACCCGAAATAGAATTTTTATCTGCCGCATTGGTTCTGTAAACAAAAAATTTTCCCGATTTTCTATCAAAGACGTTAAGGCCATCATCTGTTCCTATCCAAATATTACTGTCAATGTCTTCATTAAATGCCCAAACAAGATTGTTGGTAAGGCTATTGAAATTGTTAACAACATGTTGGTAGTGAAGAAACTTGTATGAGTTTCTATTTATCCTGTTAACTCCTTTATTTGTTGCTACCCAGACAACACCTGATTTGTCTTCATAAATTGCTGCAATCCTGTCACTGCTGATACTATTATCGTCATTTGGTATTGTCCTGTAAGTTCTAAAAGTATTATTTTGCCTGTCTAAAACATTCAAACCTTTATCTCTGGTGCCAATCCACATGGTTCCATAACTGTCCTCAAACACATCGCTGATATGGTTGCTGCTAATGCTAAGAGGATCTTTAGAACTGTTCTGAAATCTGGTAACTGTGTTTTGATTGGTTTCAAGTTTGCAAAGCCCGTTCTCTGTTCCCACCCAGATAGAGCCTTCCTCATCTTCGAAAACAGACCATATTGTATCGCTGCAAATGCTATTTTTATTTTCCAGTTCATAGAAATAATGTGAGAATTTTTTACTCAGCAGATTATACCTGTTGAGGCCCTTTGAAGTGGCGAACCACATACATCCCAGCCGATCTTCAAGTATGTCAACCACTTTATTGTTGCTGATCGTATTGTCGTTTCCGGGTTTCGAGTAATAATGAGTGAAGATGCCGGTTTTTGTATCTATTGTATTCAGTCCGTTCTGTGTACCTATCCAAAGATTGTCGTTTGAATCCTGATAAATCGACCAGATGGTATCATTGCTCAGGCTTGTAATATCATTGGCTTTATGCCGGTATTGGGTGAACAATTGTTTAAAGGGATCGTATTTGTTCAGTCCGTCATCGGTACCAATCCATATATTACCCTGTTTATCCTGAAAAAGTGAATGCACCCACTGATTGCTCAACTCATTATTTTTATTAAAATCGGTGGCTTTATACACTGTGAATTTGTATCCATCAAATTTGTTTAGACCGTCCCATGTGCCAAACCACATGTACCCAATATAATCCTGCATGATGCAGTTGACGGAGTTTACAGAAAGTCCTTTTTCGATTTTAATATTTTCGGAAGAGATTTTATCGAAGCGGAAAATGTTTTGCTGGGCGTTTGTATTATAGGAAATGAGAAGAACGCTTAATACGCTGATGATTATGACAAGGTAAGATTTAAAGTATTTCCCGATATCAATGCTAATCATACTTATCTGCGTTATCTACGTTCCATTTTATTCAGGGATCATTATTTCTTTTTCAAATGAGAGAACCATCTCTTCAGAAAAAAATCCTTGTGATTAGGATCGCTTTCTCTTGATTTTCTACGCGATTGTCTCATCCTTTTTCGGGTGTCTTTTGTTTGATCCTTATTGTGAGTCTTGATTGCTTTCTGGTATTTTTTCAAAGCCTCCGCATCTTTTTGTTCTTTCATCCGGGCTTGTTTCGCTTTTGCCTTGTCGGCGCCCCTTTGCGCCTGAACAGTTGCAACCAGAGGCAGCAGGCAAATGAAGAGGATGATTATTTTTTTATATAGTTTCATAACGAGCAAGGATTTACTTTTTCAAAAGTATAACTTTTTTTTATATGAAATAGTTGTGGTGAATGAGTTTTTTGAACAAAATAAATTTTAGAAAAAGGGAAAACAGGAGTTTTATAACGTTTATATTTTATGTTGACCATGTATTTTGACACTTAATGCCGGAATTACTTATCCAATTTTGTTAATTCATCGGCCAAAGCAATCACAGTGATTTTAGAAAGTTCAAGGCTTTCTGGTTTATCCTTTGTGATAATAATGCTTTTTGCAGCATAGTATGTATCGTTTCCTATTTTTCCATAGCCTACTATAATTACCTTTTTTCCTGCAGGAATATTATTGAACACGACATAATCATCATTGTAATAATAGCCTTCCATGATAGAGTTAAGGCTCTTAAAAACGAGGCGCACCGAGGGCTTCAGCACAGGGTCAACTTTTATAACCAGGTTAGTGAGGTTTTGCCTTGGTGTAAAATGATCGCAATTGAGCCATCCAAGTTTGTTTGAAGATAATATAAGGTTGTTAAAAGTGTTATTCTTTGCGGTTGTTGCGCTGTCATAACCGTATTGTACAACACCTCCTGTAATTTTTGTCATTCCTTTTCTGCTTCCACCTGTACTAAGTGTTGTCTTGCTAAACATTCCATTCACCGGTGACTCCTGCGAAGTTCCCATAGAAAGGTATTTTTCAGTGAGATTAAGAGAATCACCTTTTGCAGCGTTTTCAGCATGCTGCAGCTTCCAATTGATCTTATTATTTTCTTCCTCTCCTGTAAATAAACCCATGCTATCCGAAACTGTTTTATTTTTAAACACAATTTCCATCAGTGCGCCACTGGTGAGTTTCAGTTTTTGGCCACCACTAGTTGCTTCAATATAAATCATTCCGCCGGTTTCAAGTTGATCACTGTCGGCAGCAGTTGTGAGACCTGCAGCTATCATATCCGATATCTTATAAAACTCCTTCAATTCGATTTTAATTTCTCCTGTCACTTTTTTCCCGTCAAGGGTTTCGAAAGCATAAGCAGGGATAGTGATTTTAGTGCCTTCCTTCCCTATAAATGAAATTTCCTGGCTGCCTGACGATTTAAAAGACTGCGATTCTTTTTTCATTTCTGAAAAAATGTCAGTCATAATGGCTTCTTTTGAGGTATCCGTAAATGTTATGTTTATTTCCACCCGGCGATTTTTCTGTTTACCCGGGTTGGTTTCGTTGGTGGCAACAGGTTTGGTTTCCCCAAAATATTCAATTTTAATTTTATTTTTTTCAATGCCATTAGAAATAAAAAGATCGGAAACTGTTTTCGCCCTGTTGTGTGAAAGAGTGTCATTATATCCATTGGTGCCGTCAGCATCGGTATGTCCGCTAATGCTTACGGCAATAATACTTTCGCTATTCAACGTTTTAAAAACAGAATCGAGTCTTGCTTTGGAAGCTTCCTGTACGCTGTATTTATCATGGTCAAAATACACAGTCGTTTTAACTGTTTTTTGTGCAAACAGTGCATTGGCAAACAGTAAGCCGATAACTAAAAAAGCAAATATCTTTTTCATAGGTCTAGGATTTTAAACACGGCATAAACGACGCTTTTTCAAAATTATTGTATATTTTCGAAAAAAAACGCAAAATTTTAACAAAAAAGTCAAAAATCTGGTTTTTTATAATTGATACATCTAAAAAGTGAGTTTTTTAATTCCACTCCATGTTATCGGACAAGTACATTCTGGTTGATGATCCGATTTTAACAAATCCTCCACTGTCTGTTTATTTTTTCCTACCTTTGCCGGTATCAAAGCAAGCCCCTTTATTTAAATGAACAAAAATCTTAATCCCGAAGCTGAAGATCTGACCCCTATAGAACGGGAATTTGAGAGACTATTACGCCCCAGTGATTTCGATACATTTGTTGGGCAACACCAGGTGAAAGAAAACCTGAAGGTGTTTGTTCTGGCAGCAAAACAAAGGGAAGAGGCCCTGGATCATGTCTTGTTGCACGGCCCTCCAGGACTTGGCAAAACCACTCTTGCCCATATCATAGCTAACGAAATGGGGGTTGGGATTAAAGTAACTTCCGGACCTGTGCTTGATAAACCCGGTGACCTTGCCGGATTGCTTACCAACCTTGAAACAAATGATGTTTTATTCATTGATGAAATTCACCGGTTAAGTCCTGTGGTTGAAGAATACCTTTATTCTGCAATGGAGGATTACAAGATCGACATTATGATTGAAACCGGCCCAAATGCAAGAAGCGTTCAAATATCGCTCAATCCTTTCACCCTTATAGGCGCAACTACCCGTTCAGGGCTGCTTACAGCTCCTTTAAGAGCAAGGTTTGGCATCAATTCACGCTTGTCGTATTATGATGCAGAGTTATTGCTTAAAATAGTGAACCGTTCATCTTCTATCATTAAAGTAGAAATTAAGCCTGATGCTGCTTATGAGATTGCCCGCCGAAGCCGTGGCACCCCGCGTATTGCAAATGCACTTCTGCGCCGGGTCAGGGATTTTGCACAGATAAAAGGTGATGGTACCATCGACATGAAAATTGCTCACTATGCGCTGAATGCACTGAATGTTGACGAGAATGGCCTTGACGAAATGGACAACAAGATTCTTGCAGCTATTATCGAAAAATTTAAAGGCGGCCCTGTGGGTATCACAACCATCGCCACCGTCTGCGGAGAAGACACAGGAACCATTGAAGAAGTGTATGAACCATTTCTTGTTCAAGAAGGCTACATTAACAGAACTCCCCGGGGAAGAGAAGCCACAGAAAAAGCCTATATACACCTTGGAAAAATAAGTCCTTCCAAACAGGGAAGTCTTTTTTAAGAAGTAGGCAGTCGTCAATCAACGGGCGGCAATCTTGGTCTGCACTGACTTTGAATCCCGTAGGACACAATCCAATAGGGTGAACCTTATACTTTAAAACAACCACAAACTACTAACCACGAAATACAAACAGTTCCTTCCATGAGAGAAAGATCAGACATTGGTCAATTCATAAAAGATACAGCCAAAAAACTTGGTTTTGATGCTTGCGGCATAGCTTCACCAAAGGTTTTGGAAAATGACATTGCATATTATAACAAATGGATATCGGACAATAAACACGGTAATATCAGTTATCTTGAAAAGAACATTGAGAAAAAAGCCGATCCTACAAAATTGCTTAAAACAACAAAATCGGTCATTGCCCTTGTACAAAGCTATAATCCTCCAATAAAACAAAATGAAGATGCGCATTACAGGATTGCCAAATATGCTTACGGCAACGATTATCACGTTGTAATGAAAACCAAAGCAAATCTTCTGATCGATACTCTTCAAAAAAAAGTAAAAACTGCAGAATTCAAAGTTTTTGTTGACAGCAATACCATCCTTGAAAAAGCATGGGCCGCTCGCTGTGGGCTTGGCTGGATAGGGAAAAACACACTGCTTATCAATAAAGAGGTAGGTTCGTTTGTTTTCATCTGCATCATCCTGACCGATCTGGATCTTAATTATGATGAGATACATGAGGATCATTGCGGAAACTGTAATGCCTGTATTACTACATGTCCAACTGGTGCAATTGAGAAACCCTACCAACTCAACGCATCAAAATGCCTGGCATATCAAAC
>Ga0224523_1001443_pt1 | contig 10078 bp, 4 predicted proteins | sample CFST50metaG_FD_182732 | JGI IMG/M metagenome (GOLD analysis project Ga0224523, IMG submission 182732) | Peat soil microbial communities from Stordalen Mire, Sweden - C.F.S.T50 | ecosystem: Environmental > Terrestrial > Soil > Wetlands > Peat | place: Sweden: Norrbotten County, Stordalen Mire...
CTGCTCGTCCACCCAGGTCGCGGACCTCGCGCCGCTCGCCAACCTTCAATCCCTCCAGTCCCTCGACTGCTCGTCCACCCAGGTCGCGGACCTCGCGCCGTTGCTCCATATCGAAAACCTCGGCCAGCTTCGCGCCAACGCTTGCCGTCTGCACGACCTTCCCAAGCGGCTCATCGCGAAACTCCGCACGCTGTGCCTCCACGAAGCATCCGTCCCTGGCATCCCAGGGGAGGTTCTGTCCCACGCCATATACGAAGACTGCCTGCCGCGTTTGCGGGCGCATTTGGCCGATCTGGAGGCCGGCTCGGTGGAGATCCGGCGGGCCAAGCTGGTGGTCCTGGGAAATGGCCGGGTGGGCAAGACTCAGCTCTGCCGGCAACTCCAGGGGCTGCCCTACGACCCGTCGGTTCCGTCGACCCACGGCATCTGCGTATCCAACGTGGCTTGCGCGGCCCTGGGACCGGGGGAAGAGCTGAACCTGTGGGACTTCGGCGGGCAGGACATCTACCACGGCACGCACGCCCTGTTCATGCGCACGCGCGCCCTGTTCGTCATCGTCTGGCACCCGGACTTCGAGCAGGCGGCCGAAGAGTCCCGGGACGGAATCCGCTTCCGCAACTACCCGCTTGCCTACTGGCTCGACTACGTGCGCACCCTGGGCCACGCGCAAAGTCCGGTCATCGTGGTGCAAAGTCGTTGCGATAACGCCACGCTGGAGGCCAGACGCCTGCCCGCGGACAGCGACGGGATCCCGTTCCTCAAGCAGTGCTGGCACAGCGCCAAAACAGGGCGCGGACAGGCGGCCCTGGCCGAGGCCATCCGCGACGCGGTCGATTACCTGCGCGAGCGCGAGGGCGTGTCGGTGATCGGCAAGGGACGGGCGCGGGTCATCGAGACCTTGGAGGGTTGGCGCAAGGACGACGCCGGCCGGCCCAGGGAAGAGCGCCAGCACCGCACCCTCGGCCAAGCGCAGTTCCGGCAACTGTGCGAGAACTGCGGGGGCATCAGCTCGCCCGACAGCCTGCTCGATTACCTGCACCAGTTGGGCGTGGTGTTCTACCAGCCGGGCCTGTTTCTGGATGCCATCATCCTGGACCAGTCCTGGGCCCTGGAGGCAGTGTACGCGGTGTTCGAGCGCGAGAAGTCCTACCGGCAGATCGCGAGCATGGGGGGAAGGTTCACGCGGTCGCTGCTGGACATGACGGTGTGGGGCGACTACTCGCCCAAGGAGCAGGCGCTGTTCCTGAGCCTGATGGAGTCCGCCGGGGTGTGCTTCGTCCGCCGCAAGGCCGACCCGAAGCTGGACCTGGAGGCCGAGTACGTGGCGCCGGATCTGCTGCCCGACAAGGCCGCGGTCGCCGACCAACTGTCGGGACGGTGGAAGGACGGCGAGGGCGCCCGCATCGAGTTTCGCTATCCCTTCCTGCACACCGGCCTGGTGCGCGGGCTGATCTGCGACGCCGGCGAGCTGGCAGGGGACAACGGGGTGTACTGGAAATACGGGGTCTGGGTCTACGACCGCGATTCCGGCGCGCGCGCGTTGATCGAGATGCGCAGCTCCGGGCAGCATCGGGGCAGCGTGGCCGCCTGGGTCCAGCAGGGGCGCCCGGAGCGCCTGGCCCGCTGGATCCGGGAGCGCTTCGCGGAGCAAAACCGCCGCTTCGGCTACCCCGACCTGAAGCCGGTCATCGACGAGCTTCCGCGGGTGGAAAGAATGGCCGACAGGGGCGAGGCAGCCTTGCCGCTCAAGCCCGACGACGGGCCCGAGGGGTGTGAGAAGCAGGCGCGCCCGGCAGCGCTGGCCGCCCCGGCGTTTGGGGCATTGCCCGCCACCGACTTTGCCCGCCAGGGCGCCGAGCTGTTCATCTCGTACGCGTGGGGAGACGACACGGAGGAAGGGCAGCGTCGCGCTGCCGTGGTGAATTCGATCTGCGGTGCGCTGGCGGCCAAGAACATCGACATCCATCGCGACAAGGCGGATCTGAACAGCGGCGATCGAATCAAGGAGTTCATGGATCGCCTCATCGAAGGCGACTTGATCGTGGCCGTGCTGAGCGACAAGTACCTGCGTTCGCCCTTCTGCATGTACGAGCTGTTCGGCATCTTCCGCCGCTGCCGGGATCAGGCGGACCGATTTCTCGACCGTGTGATCCCCATCGTTCTTCCTGATGCGAAGATAGGGAGGGCGGTGGATCGACTGAAGTACGCCGCCTTCTGGAAGCAGCAGCGCGACGAGCTGGACCAGGCCATCCGCGGGTTGGACGACGTGGCCTACGCGGGCGTGGAGATTATCAAGGAGTACCGCTTGGTGGACGAGTTCGCGCGCAACGTGGCCGACATGCTGACCTACCTGAGCGACAAGCTGATGCCCCGGGATCTGACCAGGATGGAGAACGACGGCTTCGCCGAGATCGTCAGCCTGATCGGCAAGGGTGGCAGGCGCTAGCGATCGGCGGCGGGCGGGCCTGACGCCTGTGGGCCTACATGAGCGCGATGGGCTCGGGCTGTACGTACACGCTCGAAGCAACGAACCCGCGCCTCGCCAAAATGCGAAGGCGACACCGTCACTGGCAGGCCTCACCCCGACAGGTCTGAAGTCCGGTGCAGGCTTCGCCGCTCAGGCAAGATTCGACCGGAGCAAACAGCCGCGTTCCGGAGAACTCGAAGACCTCTCCGGTTAGGACCCGAGCTGTCGCATCGTACGACGATGTCGAGATGGCGATCCAAAGATTGGGATTGGACTGGGTGTCGAAGTAGCCGAGCTTCACCCGCTGCGTGGGGATGGAGGAGTCAGCCAACGAAAAGGTCAGCGCCAAAGTGGCTGTGTTCTGCAAGGTCGCATCAAGCCCCTGATCATCGGTCTTGCTTAGAGAAAACACCGGCCCGATCGCCCCGCTGGGGGCTGCCAGCCCCGCATCGTCGTCGGGCGGGGCCAGGGTGACCAGGCTCAAGGTGACGTTAGTTTGCTGGGCGAAGGCTCCCCTGCGCACGCTGAATTTTGCGCTCACCGTCGCGTCGCCGAGTGTGACGTCGTTCTCGGGGTAGTCCATTGATTTTGTGATGCTAGCACCCGGCGCAAGGCCGTCCGGTGCACTATCTGGCACCTTGGCGTCCACCGGAGCATCGACCGCAACATCGACCGGAGCATCGACCGCAGCATCGACTACAGCATCGACTACAGCATCGACCGCAGCGTCCGGCAGTACTTGCCGGTCCGAATAGGCATCGGCAGCAGGCAACGCCGGCCCGTCGTCACCTGGCGGAACCGCTTGGTCGGCTCGCGAGCCGCCGTCGTCGCTGGGCACTCCATTGTTGAAAAGGCCCTTGCCGCACGAGCCAGCCGCCAGTGTCATGCAAGCCGTCAGGGCGACTTGAGCGCAGAAACACGGCCGGCTCATACAGACAGTGTAGCTTAGTCTGGGCGAGTTCGGCACCGGCGCGAGGGGTTGCGCAGCCATGGCCTTGCGAGGGTCGCTGGCGGCGTGAGACAGTATGGCCATGGCGGTGCTCTTTCGATCGACATGCTGGCTCACCTTCATTGGACTCGCGTTCGCGGTACTGGTCGGCCAGCCCGCGATTTCGCAGACCCCAGTCAAACGTCTGGCTGTGCTCGAATTCAAGGGCGAGTCGATCAAGGGCGAGGTGCTCGACACCTTCGCCGACGCAGTTCGTGGCGGGGCGGTGGAAGCGTTGGCCGGACGACGGGTTCAGGTCATGACCCGCGAGAACATGATGGTGTTGCTCAAGGATATGGGAAAGAAGGACTGCAGCGAGGGCGACTGCGAGGTGGAGACCGCACGCAACATCGGCGCGGACTTCGTGGTGTCTGGCTCGGTGGTGCGCATCGACGCCGCCTTTGTGGTCACCCTGAAGCTGCACGAAACCAAGGGGGGCAGCCTGCTGGCCTCCGATCAGATCGAGGCCAGGAGCCAGATAGAGCTGCTGCGCCAGCTGCGCGAGAAAGGTCGGAATCTCGTGGCGAACAACCTGGGAGCTCGACCGGCGGCACCCTCGCCAGTGCCGGAGCCGGCACCTGGGACTCGCGCGCCGTCGCGCACGGCACCTGCCTCGGTCCACGGCTGTGCGGCCAACCAGATTCTCATCCCGGGCGGGACGTTCTGGATGGGGGATCCGGACTATGCCAAGCCGGTGCACAAGGTGACCCTGTCGCCTTTCTGCATTGACAGGACCGAGGTGACGGTCGCCGGCTACCGAGCCTGCGTCCAGGACGGAGGTTGTCCGCCCCCCAGTGCGACCGTCGACTGGAAGGACATCAAGCCCGAAGAGAAAACCAAGTGGAGTCCGTACTGCACCTGGGGAAAACGAAAGTTGGACGAGCACCCCATCAATTGCGTGGATTGGAACCAGGCTACGACGTTTTGCGAATGGGCCGGTGGCCGCCTGCCCAGCGAGGCCGAATGGGAATACGCAGCCCGCGGCAAAGACGGTCGCCTCTATCCCTGGGGCAACCAGCGACCGGACGCCAGCAGGCTGAACGCGTGCGGCGGCGAGTGCGGGCAAGCGCGCATGTACCCGGGCGATGACGGCTGGCCCGCCACGGCGCCCGTGGGCAGCTTCCCCGAGGGCGCCAGTGCCTTTGGCGTTCTGGACATGGCCGGCAATGTCTGGGAATGGACCGCCGATAGTTTCGCCGACTACAGCGACCAGCCCGTCACAGATCCGCAGCGCCTGCAGCACGACGAATCGCCGCGCGTGTTTCGCGGCGGGAGCTGGACCAATGTCGATCCCGTCTGGGTTCGCGCCGGCTACCGCAACAAGCGCGACCCTGGCTCCCGCACGATGATTCTCGGCTTCCGCTGCGCTCGCCCGGCCAAGAACTAACTAGCATCGCGTTGACCGCGGATCAAAGTTAGCTGTTTCTCACAGAGGCACAGAGGCCGCAGAGGCGGAGGAGAGAGGGAAGGGTTGGATACAGCGCAGCCCAAATCCCATCTTCTCATCCGATCTCTGTGCCCTCTGTGCCTCTGTGGGAAATAGGTAACTGGCACCGTATTGGATCGCGCTCCACGAGATCGTGGTTAGCGCTGATCAGCGCGTTTCTTCGCCGGGCAGTTCGGACTTCATCGCGGCTCGAAGCTCGTCGCGGATGTCTTGCGGGCTTATCTTTCGCACCATGGCGCGCAAGGCATGCGCCTCGCCGCGCGGATCCGCGGCGTTGACGTTGATCCTCTCCAGGCCGGAGCGAAAGACCTGCCGTCCCGTGCCGCATTCCTGGCCCATCACTTCGAACACCGGCCGGCAGGTGGGGCCGAGGCTGCCGCGGCTGCACTCCGCATCGGCACGCACGGTGATCAGATAGGTCGCGGTGGGGCCCTGGGGGCAGGTGGGGGCCAGTCGGACTTCGCTGCCCAGGGGAGCCAGCGCCAGGCGGAAGAACTCGGTCAACTCGGCAGCCACTAGACTCATACGCTCGCCGGCTTGCACGTCCAGCACGAAACGCACCTGCGCGCGCAGTTTGGTGGAGGCCTCGACCAGCGCCAGCCAGCGCGAGGTCAGCCGCTGTTCTACCCGCGCCGGTGCGCCAGCCAACGCGCGGATCTGCACCAGGGTGGGCGCGACCGCGGCCATGGCCACGGACAGGTTGACCAGCGCCGTCACGAAGGCCGGCCGGTCGCCGCGGGCTTGCGCCTCCTGCGCGGTCTTGTCCCAGGTGTCGAAACGCTTCACCTCAGTATCGAGATCGCTCTCCAGTCGGGCAATGGCTGGGCCCCGCGGCAGGCACGCCACCACATAGGTCTCGTTGCCCTGGCGTTGGGGAGCGTCCACGATCTCGATCAGATCGGAATGGCGGAAGTCGACCTTTTCCAGCACGCGCTGCACGTCGCGATACTCGGCCGACTGCTGGCCATCGACGCTGACCAGACGAGAAAACGACTCGGCCTCGACGTGGATGGAGTTGCCCAGTTTGGTGAGCAGGTTGCGTTTGGCGTGGGCGAGGGCGTCCTCGCGTCCCTGGGTCGACGCACCCACAGCAGAAAGGTGGCTGGAGCCAGGACACGAAGGCGGCGGGTTGTGGTCTGGGTCGCTCAGGTGCGCTGGCAGGGTCGGCGCTGACGCGGGTGGCGCCGGTGGCGCAGTGGGAGCGGTGACCGTCACGCAGGCCAGGGTCAACAAGGGTAGGGGAAGCAAGACGCGCATGGCAGCAGTATAGACGTGTCTTCCCTCAGTCTCTATTCCAACCGCATCTTCGGCGTGCTCGGTGTCGAAAAAGCTTTCTTCCCATTCTTCGGGTCTCGCGCAAGAATTGCTGTCCATGGCGCGTTCTCGCCCCCAATCCGAAGACGGTTCCCTGCAAGACACAGAGAACCCGCGCGCGGCCATGCTGGACTCGCTTCCCGTCGAGGAGGTGATCAAGCTCTTGGTCGAGGACGAAACCAGCGCGGTGAAGGCGGTGCGGGCGCGGGCCGCGGCGCTGGCTTCGGCGGCGCAGTTGATGGCTGACAGGCTCGCGGCGGGCGGACGCTTGGTTTACGTGGGAGTGGGTACGGCTGGCCGCTTGGGCGCGCTGGAGGCGGCCGAGTGCGTACCGGCCTTTGGGCTGCCGCAGTCGCTGGTGACGTCGATCATCGCTGGTGGCCCGCACGCCCTGGCCCGGGTGGCCGAGGCCGCGCAGGACAACCCGCGCGAAGCCGATCAGCGCATGCGGCGCGCGGCGGTGGGGCCGCAGGATGTGGTCTGTGCCCTTGCCGACGCTGCGATTTCGCCGTTTCTGCAGGCGGCACTGGACTACGCGCGTTTCCGGCGCGCGGCCATCATCTTGCTCACCTGTGCAGGGCCGGAACCTTCAGCCGATCCTCTGGCGGACGTGGTGGTCGATCTGGCCCCAGGCCCCGAGATGATCGCCGGCTTCACCCGACTCAAGGCGGCCACGGCCCTCAAGCTGGCGCTTGAGGCGGTTGCCACCGCCGCGTTCGTGCGCCTGGGCAAGACCTATGGCGGCCTGATGGTGGATGTGCGGCCCACCACGCCTCGTGGCTGGCAACGTGCCACCTGGGTCGTGACCCGACTGACCAATCTGTCGGCTGACGAGGCCGTCAAGCTGATCAAGAAGGCTGGTGGCCGCGCCAAGGTCGCGTTGGTCATGCATCATGCACGCGTGAACGCTGCGCGCGCCAGAGAACTGCTCATCCAACACAAAGGCCTGCTGCGGGCGATCGTCGGCGATCTCGATTTGGTGGGATAGCCTGCATCGCAGGGGCTGCGGATCAAAGCTAGCTACTTCACCACAGAGAGCACAGAGAACACAGAGATCGGATGGGAAGAAGGGATTTGGACTGCGCCTGTCCAACCCTTCTCTTTCTGATCCGGCTCTGTGGCCTCTGTGATCTCTGTGGTGAAACAGCTAACCTATCCGGGATGCGATCCTGAACACCACAGGCAGTAGTCAGTGGAACCCACAGCCCAGAAACGGCACTGGTCACCGAACACGGTGACGCCCTGGCAGCGCTTCTTGTGGATCTCCTTTGTGCTCGCGGCCTGTGCGGCCTCACCGGTGGGAGCGGGCAAGGGGTACCGGGGCCGTCCCGCTTGCTCGCACCAGTAGCAGAATTCGCTGCCGGGCAGCGCCCAGAACCGGCACGGATCGCCGTAGCGGGTTGCGCCCTTGCAGCGAGTTTTGCCGCTTGCTCCGTCGGCGACGGGAGCCAGTGTCAGCGTGGTAGGACTGGCACCAGGAAGGCGATTCTCGGCAGGCGGCCGTCGCTCGGACGGTGGCGGCTCTGCACCCAGACTCTGGCGCCGCGATTCCACATTCTTGTGCATAGACGCCTTCTAGCCCGGGGGTAGCGACGGATCCACGGACATGCGCCGCGCCCGGCGCCGCCCCAGCCACAGCAGCAAGGCAGGCAAGGCCAAGATCGCTGCGCTGATGCAGGCAAGCTCGCCCAGAATGGCCATGATGCCAAACCCCTTCAGCGCTCGGTTGCGGGCGGCGAGCAGCGATCCATATCCCACGATGGTGGTCCACGAGCAGACCGCCACCGCCGTGCCGGTCGAGATCACGGCGCGGATGATGTCGCGATCCTGCCGGTAGCGCACGGCCAGGTTGAGGCCATACTCGGCGCCGATTCCGAAGGTGATGGGCAGGGCGATGAAGTTGAGGAAGGTAATTCTCACCCCAAACAGGCCAGCCAACCCCGACATCCAGATCACGCCCACCAGCAGCGTCGCGATGGCGGTTACCGCCGACGAGAGCGGCCGCATGATGAGCAGCACCAGGAGCAGAACCGCCAGCAGAGCGGCTCCCGTGGCCAGGGGGCCATCGTGCAGGACGGACCGAATCATGGCGGCGAAGACCACCGCATGGCCCGAGGTGTCGATGGTCTTGTGTTCGTCGTCGAGGTGGAGCACCTGCAGGACGCGGGCGATGCGCAGAAGATCCCGGCCATTCCACACCGAGAGGTTGTGCTCGACCGGATAGACCAGCACCACGCGGCCCACCGTCCCGTCCGCTTCGGTGAACACCCGCCGCGCCAGCGCGGGCAGCTCCTCGGGAGTCAGCAGATGCAAGCGGGTGGGCGGGTCGACGGAGTCGATCTTTCTACGCTCGTCGGGCGTGAGCACGTCGAGCGCGGGGTCGCGGACCAACTTGCGGATATTGGCCAGCAGAGCGAGCTTGCGCGTCTGCACTTCGGGTGTGCCTGGCAACAGATCATACACAGTCACGATCTGGCCGATGACTTGCCTGTCGCCGGTGGCGCGATCCTGTTTGCGAATGGCTCGGCGGATGGATTCGGTCTCGGCCCGGGAATCGGCCAGCACGATGGTGGGAGAAGGCCAGCGGCCGAAAAGCGACTCCATGCTTTCATCGAAGGCCTTGTCGTCCTCGGTGGAACCCAGCTCGGCGTTGAGCTTGCGGAAGTCGTACTCGAAGGGCGCATCCACGAAGTGCAGGACGCCATAGCCACACAAAACGGTGAGCAGGCCGGCCACCAGAGTGATGAGTCCCGCGTGCTTGCCCAGCAGTGGTCGCAAGAAGGCGAAGCTGGCCGGTGGCCGAATCGGCGCGCGCTTTGCGCCAGCTCGGCGGTCGATGACAACAAACAAGGCGGGCAAGACGCTGAAGGTGAGCAGCCAGCAATAAATCTGGCCGAAGGCCGCCATTACGCCGAACTGGTAAAAACCCCGGAAGCTGGTCAGCATCAGCGTGGCATAGGCGGCCGACGCGCACACCGCCGCCACCCCGGTGCCGCGCATGACGCCGGCCAGGGCTTTCTCGAGGGCTTTTTCACCGGTCATCCTCTCGGCGCGCAGCTCCTGGTAGCGCGAAATGAAGATGATTCCGTAGTTGATGCCGTTGCCCAGGATGATTGATCCCAGGAACGCGGTCGACGAATTGACATAGCCGAAGAACAGCTCGGCCATGGCAAAGGCCATGACCGTGCCGATCACCGCCGAGACGCCCACCAGGGGCACGGCGCGGAGGCGACGGAAGTAGGCCCACAGCGAGAGGGCCACGATGAGCAGACAGGTGATGGTGACCCACAGGATGTCGCGCTCCACCGCCGCACGCGTGGCGATCAGGGTGGCCACCGGGCCGCCCACGTGCGCCACCATTTGCGCATTGAACTTCTTCGGGTCGTTTTCGCTGACCAGCTGGTGAGCCGCCTGGAAGATTGCCTCGCCCGCCCGTTCGCCGAACAGGCCGCCGGGCGGCAAGGCGGCCACCCAGACGTAGCTGCCGTCTTTGTTGCTGAACACTCCGTCGGGGAAGCGGTCGTCGACCCAGTCCCGCTTGGTCAATCGGTCCTTCATCTGCTCGACGGTTTCATCGTCGTCGAGATCGACCAGCAAGGGGTTCTTGCGTTTGCTGATCTCGCGGCGCAAGCGGTCGCGCACTTCGGTCAGGTCGTCCTCGCTGGCGAACAGCCACTTGTTGTCTTCCACGAACGAGCGCAGATCGCGCACGTTGTAGGCCGCGAACTCCACCACGTTTCTGGGCAAGGCTCGCAATTTCTGCGTGAGCAGTTCGGCGTAGCGCAGATTGGCGTCGCGGTCGGGCGAGCGGACCCCGATGAGCAGCAGGGCCATGTCGCCCATGCGGGCCTGTGTCTTGGTC
>Ga0224523_1001447_pt1 | contig 10072 bp, 8 predicted proteins | sample CFST50metaG_FD_182732 | JGI IMG/M metagenome (GOLD analysis project Ga0224523, IMG submission 182732) | Peat soil microbial communities from Stordalen Mire, Sweden - C.F.S.T50 | ecosystem: Environmental > Terrestrial > Soil > Wetlands > Peat | place: Sweden: Norrbotten County, Stordalen Mire...
TATGCTTGGCTCAGAGATACCCTAACCCGTTTACCAGATACTAAGATATCCCAAATCGAAAACCTGCTCCCGAATAGCTGGACTTCCCACCCATCAAAAGAGAGGTGTACTTTACAGTAGGCTTACAGCTATTTTACTATTTCACTAAAACCCTATTTTACTAATAACTCAATAACTGAATAACGGAATAACTCAATAACCATATATACCTCTTTAAAAATGTACAATTTTATTCCGTTTTATGTATAAACAATGTGTGAATTATGTAACTTATTTCTAAAGTTATGTAACTTTTATTCATTTATAATGACCACCTTTGTTAAAGCCTATCTAATCTTAAAAAAAGATTTTTGAAAATACATATCAAATACATGGTTAGCAACCGCTGTAAAATTGCGGTAAAAGAAGAGCTAAATAAACTTGGATTGCATTTTGTTTTTGTTGATCTGGGTGAAGTTGATATTATGGAAGACCTTTCTGCAGCGCAGCATGAGCAATTAAAAAATGTTTTGCTGAATGCGGGTTTTGAATTAATGGACGACAAAAGAGCTGTATTGATTGAAAAAATAAAAAACGTAATTATTGAAATGGTTCATTATTCAGATGAAATGATTAAAATAAACTTCTCTGAATACTTAAGTAAAAAATTAGATCACAATTACACTTACCTGGCAAATTTATTTTCAGAAGTACAAGGAATGAGTATCGAGCAATTCATTATTTTACATAAAATTGAACGAATAAAAGAATTAATTATTTATGGTGAATTAAACATTACAGAAATTGCATGGAAGATGAACTATAGCAGTGTTGCTCATTTATCCAATCAATTTAAAAAAGTTACCGGGCTTTCGCCTTCTCATTTTAAACAATTAAAAGATAAGAGCCGAAATCCGATTGAGGAAGTTGGAACAACCCCGATAGAGCAGCCTGACAATAAGCAAGTATCTGGAAATATAGTATAAAAATGACAGAAACAAAACAACTTTATTTCGACAGTATATGGCTAAAAAAATTAAACTGGGTGAGTCAGACATTATTATTAAAGAACTTGATCTATTAAATAAAATGAATGGAAGAAAGACACGTTTGGAGACAGCATCAAAGAGTAAAAAGATAAAAATACTGCATCTTGAAGACTCATTAATAGATTCCGAATTAATACTCTCTTTGATTGTAAATGGAGGAATAGATAATGACTATTTTTTTGTTGATAACAAAAAAGATTTCATAAATATACTGAATACTGAAAAAGTTGACATTGTATTATGTGATTACAAGCTGATAGGTTATCATGGCGACGAAGCATTAAAATTTGTAAAGGAAAATTACTTTCATATACCATTTATTTTCGTTTCAGGAACAATGGGCGAAGATAAAGCGATTAAAGAGATGACCAACGGAGCTACTGATTATGTTCTTAAAAATAAACTTGAACGTTTGGTTCCTGCCATTAGAAGGGCGCTGCACGAATATGAAACTGAAAGCAAGAATAAGAATGCTGAAGTTAATATCAAAATAAAAAATGTGCAGATCGAAACGCAAAACGAAAGATTTTCTCAAGTCAATGAAGAACTTGCCTTTCAAAAAAAAGAAAAGAAAAGGCTTGCAGCAGAGTTGAGAGTAGCTAATTATGCCCGCAGTCTTATTGAGGCAAGCCGTGATCCATTATTTACTATTAGCCCCGAAGGAAAAATTACCGATATCAACGAGGCAACTGTAAAAGTTACCGGGAAAACCCGCCATAAATTAATTGGCTCCGATTTCTTTAATTACTTTACCGAACCTGATAAAGCGCGTGCAGGTTATCAGAAAATTTTCGCGAAGGGTTTTGTGGCAGATTATCCATTAACTATTCGCGATGGTAAACTCACCGATGTATTATGTAACGGATCTGTTTATAAAGATAACAGCGGAAAAATTTTGGGTGTGGTCATTGTAGCAAGAGACATTACCGAGCAAAAAAGAATTGAAAAAGAATTTGCAGAAGCCGTTGTAATTGCTGAGTTAGCAACAGCAATAGCTGAAGAAGCAAAAGGTAAAGCAGAAGAAGCCACTCAAATAGCAGAAAGTGCAGTGAAAGCGAAGCAGCAGTTTTTGTCAAATATGAGTCATGAGATACGCACACCTATGAATGCCATAATTGGATTTACAAAAGTGTTGTTGAAAACGGAATTAACTGCAAAACAAAAAGAATATTTAACAGCTATAAAAATGAGTGGCGATTCATTGATCGTACTCATTAATGATATACTCGACCTGGCAAAAGTAGATGCAGGAAAAATGGTATTTGAGCAGGTTCCATTCAGAATGGCACTATCAATATCAGCGATGCTTCATTTGTTCGAAATTAAAATACAGGAAAAGAATTTGAAATTGATTAAAGAATACGACAACAAAATTCCGGATGTATTAGTTGGTGACCCTGTGCGCTTGCACCAGATCATTTTAAATCTTGTTAGTAATGCAGTAAAGTTTACAGCAAAAGGAAAAATTACTGTAAGCGTTCGCTTATTGAGTGAAGACGATAAAAAAGCAACTGTTGAATTTGCTGTTGCTGATACCGGAATTGGAATAGCAGAAAATAAAATAGAACGTATATTTGACAACTTTCAGCAGGCAACCAGCGGCACTTCAAGGTTGTATGGCGGCACTGGATTAGGGCTTTCTATTGTTAAGCAATTAGTGGAACCGCAGGGTGGAACCATAAGTGTAAAAAGTAAAATTGGCGAGGGAACAACTTTTAGTTTTGTATTGGATTTTCTGAAAACAGACGAAAATGCTGAATTAGAAACAGGGGTTGAAGAATTTGATACAGAAATTAAAAACATAAAAGTATTGGTAGTTGAAGATATTCCACTCAATCAGTTACTGATGAAAACACTGTTGGATGATTTCGGATTTGAACGCGATATTGCTGCTAACGGAAAAATTGCGATCGAAAAACTCCGGGAAAAAGAGTATGATATCATTTTAATGGACCTGCAGATGCCCGAAATGAACGGGTTTGAAGCCACAGAATATATTCGCAGTAAAATGAATTTAAAAATTCCTATCATTGCTTTAACTGCCGATGTAACCACGGTTGATTTGGCAAAATGCAGAGCGGTTGGCATGAATGATTATATTGCAAAACCTGTTGACGAGAAACTATTATATTTAAAGATCATAGGATTGGTAAAGAAACCAACAACAATAAAATTTTTTGAAGAAAAGGAAAGTGATATACATGCAAAGTTAAAATGTACCGACCTGACTCATTTGTACAATACTACGAAATCTGATCCGGCATTGATGATGGAAATGATCTCGCTTTACCTGGAGCAAACCCCGCGTTTGATCAGTGCCATGAAACAAGGCTTGCTGGATAAAGATTGGAATTCTTTATATTCTGCGGTGCACAAAATGATTCCTTCATTTTCAATAGTGGGTATTAGCCTGGATTTTGAAAACATGGCCAAAAAAGTTCAGGAGTTTGCAAGTACACAGCAACAGGCATCTGGAATACCGGATATGGTTTTACAGATCGGAAACATTTGTGAACAGGCTTGCGACGAATTAAAAGTAGAGCTTAACCGGATTAAAACTAATAAATAATGAACAACGAAAAGATTGTGGCTAGCAAAACTGAACCAATTAAACTTTTCTTGGTAGATGACGACGCTGTGTTTTTAAAATCATTGGAAATTGAATTTCTCCAGCATGCTGATTTTGCTATTGAAACATATGCAACAGGCGAACTTTGCATGAAGAACTTATCTCATAACCCCGATGTAATTATTTTAGATTACCGTCTTGACGGTATTGAAAAAAATGCAATGAATGGCATTGAAACGCTTGATAAAATAAAAGCGTTTAATTCGGATATTCCCGTCGTGATGCTATCCGGGCAGGATAAAATTGACGTAGCCATCGACTGTATGCATCACCGTGCTTTTGATTACGTGGTGAAAAGCGAAACAGCTTTCTTTCGTTTACAAAAGATCATTACCTCCATTTTTAGTTACAGAAAAATGGAAAAAGAATTGAAATGGTATATGGATAGGGTATAAAACATTCTTCACTATCCAATACTTTGTCCTGTAAGGACAATCGCTTGGTAAAAAAAGCGACATAACATTAAAATGTACCATAGGTACTACCCATTTTGAATAAACATCTTTTCAATTATTGTGTAGTGCCTACAGCACAAAATATATCCGGGTTCATTGTTTTTACCAAGCGATTATGCTTACGGCATTTTTACTGTATCACATAAATAACAATTCTATCACTTTTTCATACTTCGCTATTTACTATCTACTCATTACTCTTTACTCACTACTAATATTATCTCTCCTTTCAACTTTACAAACTTTAAGTACTTCAAACTTTAGGCACTTCCCTGTCATTCACCATCGCTTCCCGGCACTTCACTATTACTTCCCGAAACGTTAGTATCAATTTCTTTCACTTCACTATTGATTTCTTTCACTTCACTATGACATCCCGTCACTTCACTATCAATTCCAGCCCCCTTCGCATCAATTCCCGGCGCTTCACTATCGATTTCTTTCACTTCACTATTGATTTCTTTAACTTTACTATCGCTTCCCGGCACTTCACTATCATTTTTTTTAATTTTACTATCGATTTCTTTTACTTCACTATGACATCCCGTCACTTCACTATCAATTCCAGCCCTCTTCGCATCAATTCCCAACGCTTCACTATCGATTTCTTTCACTTCACTATGGCTTTCTAACTTTCAATTTACTTCTTTCTAATAACTACGAACTAACAACTAACAACTATAACTTTAGGCACTTTATGAACTTACCTTAATGTGTGAATCATGTAAAACAATAATAAAATCGTGTAACATTTGTTGGAATAACAGCGAGTACCTTTGAATTACTCTTTAAATTAATACTTCGTAACTAAAAATAACACCAATGACAGAAATAATTAAACAGGAACTACCAAATGGCGCTTCCTCGGAAAAACAAAAATCAATTGAAGATCACAAAAAAATTGCGACTCAATTAATGCAAGCAGCAGAACTTCATTTTGCAGCAGCGAATTATATTGAAATGGACGATCATGTTCAGGCTTTTGATAATATTGTCAAGGCATATAGCCTGCTCAGTCTCGCTCGGGAATCTCAGCAAATAAATTTAGATCATACATTGAATGGTCAAATTATGTTTTAATTATCCATTTTGATTTCTTATAAATAAGTTTAATTTTTTAAAAAATAAACAAATGAAAAAAGTATTGATCGCGTTGGATTATAATCCAACCGCACAAAAAGTTGCAGAAGTAGGCTTTTCAATGGCTAAAGCCATGAACGCTGAAATAACTTTACTACATGTAATGTCAGACCCTGTATATTATTCTTCAACAGGATATGATCCTGTAATGGGATATACCGGTTTTGCAGGTATAATAGGTCCAATGCAAATAAACACAAATGATGGATTGAAAAAAGCATCACAGCAATTTCTTGAAAAATCAAAACATCACCTTGGCGACAATACCATTCAGACACTGGTTGAAGACGGTGATAGCGCCGACTCCATATTAAGAGCTGCAAAAAACCTGAATGTGGATATAATTGTTATGGGCTCACATAGCCGGAAATGGTTGGAAAATATACTTATGGGAAGTGTTACGGAAAAAGTTTTACATAACTCTTCGATACCGCTCTTTATTGTGCCAACTAAAAAAACCAACTAAAATTGCAGAATTCGCAATGATAAACCGAAAATGTATGTGAAGGTTTAAGTAAAAGTTTATAAAATATTGAAATAAATTATAGCCTGATGAAAAACAAAGATCATCCTTTACAGAACGCAACTCCATTATTCGTTGAATATCGGAATGTGCTTGGGCAAATCAAACCTTCTGGAATAAACGTTATTAAAAGGCATAAGCATAAATCAAAAAATGCAACTGATCTAAAAGTTACCTATGCAGGTCTTGGCGCACGTGCAATTGCTGCGCTTATAGATTTGGCAATAGTATTAAGCGTATCATTCATCATGGAACTGCTTTTCTTTAAATTCAATTTTACAATTTTAGAATTTAATATTTACCGGTTTTTCATTTTCATATTTACATGGTTTTTTTATAATGAATCATTTGAAAGCTCGGTGTATCAAGCTACTTTCGGAGAAATGATATTAAAATTAAAAGTCGTTGACCTGCGCGGAAAAAGGATGAGCATTATAAGATCATCATTCAGATGCATCGTTACAATTATTTCAATTTTGCCAATAGGGATTGGAATATGGTATATTACAACTGATCCAAAAAAACGAACATGGCATGATATGATAGCAGGTACTTATGTTATAAAATATACTGAATCTTGATAGGTTTGCGAAGCAAAAGCTGTTTAGATTCAGTAATACTGAGCATTTGAGTTTGCCATTTTTTCGCAAACTCGAACAGCCGAAGTATATCAAAAATAACTGATGTTACATATGAAAATAAATTAATAAACACTTCGAATAATGATAAATTAAAATGCGTAACATCATTAAATAAGTATTCGAAAATGTATGAATGATATAACTTTTTTCAAAAATTATATAACATAAAATTTAGTAAAGCTGCTCATCTTTGAATTCTGATAATCTCATTATATTTTTCAATAAAAAATAATTTAATACTTTATGATAGAAATCAAAAGAGAAGGCATCTTATTATCAAAGACCGATAATGAATTTGAGAACGAAGCAGTGTTAAATCCGGCAGTAATACGCGAAGGCGATAACATTCATATTTTCTACAGGGCAGTGCGAAATGGAAATTATTCAAGTATTGGTTATTGCCGACTGGATGGTCCGTTGACAATTGCCGAACGCTGGAACAAACCTATTATGGTTCCTGAATTTGATTATGAATCGCATGGTGTGGAAGATCCCCGAATTGTAAAAATCGACGATCTGTATTATATGACTTACACAGCTTACGATGGAACAAATGCTCGCGGGGCTTTAGCTACTTCTAAAGATCTGATTCATTTTGAAAAACAAGGCATTATTGTTCCTCGTGTTTCTTATGCAGAATTTGTATTTCGTGTGGAATCGGTAGGTGTGGTAAACGAAAATTATTATCGCAATTATAAGTTTTACTATCAGGAAGAAGACCCTGAAATGAAGATACAGTTATGGGATAAAAATGTAGTTTTCTTTCCTCGCAGGATTAAAGATAAACTGGTGTTTCTTCATCGTATCAGGCCCGGTATTCAAATAGTTTCAGTAAACAGTTTAACTGAACTCACAAAAGAATTTTGGGAAAATTATTTTCTTACTTTACAAGATCATATAGTTATCGATCCTGTTTATGCACACGAATCAGATTACATTGGTAGCGGTTGTCCTCCAATAGAAACAGAACACGGTTGGTTATTAATATACCACGGAGTGCAAGATACAAATCAGGGATTGATCTATTCTGCATGTGCAGCAGCATTACTTGATATTGATAATCCAGCAAAAGTGATAGCCCGCTTACCTTATGCGTTGTTTTCACCGGAACAGGAATGGGAATTAAAAGGCGATGTGAATAATGTCGTTTTCCCTACGGGCACTGCCTTGTTTGGAGATACATTGTTTATATATTATGGAGCTGCCGATTCACATATTGCAGTTGCTTCACTGAGTTTGTCAGCATTATTGAATGAATTATTAACTTATACTTTACCCAATGCAAAATAAAAATATTTCCAACATCTTTGAATCAGATCATTTAAATGATATTCTTTGTCAAACTTTAGGATATGACGCTCTTTCAAAAAACAAGACATTAAAAAAATCACATATTCAAAATGATCAGTTACCTGAAATTATGTTTATCTCTTCTTACCCGCCAAGGGAATGTGGAATAGCAACCTATTCGCAGGACCTGATACATGCAATTGATACTAAATTCCTACAATCATTTTCAATAAAGGTCTGCGCTCTTGAATCGAAAGATGAAACATTTTCTTATGATGATAAAGTTAGCCAGGTACTGAATACATCTAATGCAAAAGAATACCCTGTATTAGCTGATAAGATAAATCAAAACGAAAATATAAAGTTAATTGTCATTCAACATGAGTTTGGTTTTTTTCAACTTTCAGGAGGAAAAGATTTTCTTCAGTTCATACAAAGTCTGTCAAAGCCTGTAGTTATTGTATTTCACACAGTGCTGCCCCGACCTGATAAACATTTCAAAACAATGGTGCAGGGTATAGCGGCAGCCTGTAGATCAATTGTCGTGATGACAAACACATCAAAAGGTGTACTGGAGCAGGAATATGATATTCCGGCACAAAAGATAGAAGTAATTGCTCACGGCACTCACTTGGTTTCAAATAACGGAAAAGCGTTTCTCAAAGATAAGTATGGTTTTACAGGACGAAAAATTCTTTCAACATTTGGACTTATCAGTTCGGGTAAAAGCTTCGAAACTACTTTGGATGCCTTACCCGCCATTGTAAAAACAAACCCCGAAGTATTATTTCTTGCAATAGGAAAAACCCATCCCGGCGTAATAAAATCGGAAGGTGAAAAATACAGGCACATGCTCGAAGAAAAAGTTATTTCATTGAAACTTGAAAAGCATGTAATATTTATCAATCAGTATCTTGATCTGCCGGTTTTACTTGAATATCTTCGCCTCACTGACATTTACCTCTTCACATCAAAAGACCCCAATCAGGCAGTAAGCGGCACTTTCTCGTATGCCATGAGTTGCGGATGTCCTATTATTTCAACACCTATACCACAGGCTCGCGAAATGCTTGATGAGAATACAGGAATAATTATCGAATTCCTGGATTCACAGGCTTTAGCTAAAGGAGCTATAAAATGGCTCAATAATGAACCATTAAGAAAAAATATTAGCCTGAACACCTTGCACAAGATAGCTCCATCGGCTTGGGAAAATTCAGCCATTTCACATGGTTTATTATTTGATAAAATACTGGGGCCTGAATTTTCATTACAATATAGTTCTCCCGTTATAAATCTGAATCAGGTAAAACAACTAACGACTGAATTCGGGATGATACAATTCTCGAAGATCAATATGCCTGATCTATGTTCAGGATATACGCTTGATGATAATGCACGGGCTTTAATTGCAGTTTGTATGCATTATGAATTTACTAATGATGAATCGGATTTAGATCTAATTAAAACATATCTTAATTTTATTAAGTACTGTATTCAACCGGAAGGAAACTTCTTGAATTATGTGGATAGCAATCATCAATTCACTAAACAAAATAATGAAACGAATCTGGAAGATGCCAATGGCAGGGCTGTTTGGGCATTGGGCTATTTGATTTCAAAGAAACAATTACTCCCGATAGAAATAACTGTAATTGCTGAAAAGCTTATGAAAGCGACAGTACCGCAAATAATAAAAATATTTTCATCACGCGCAATGGCTTTCAACATTAAAGGGTTGTATTATTATAACAGAGAATTACATTCTCCTTTAATTACAGAACTTATTGAAATTCTTGCCGACCGACTAGCTGCAATGTACGAACATGAATCTGAAAAAAATTGGGATTGGTTCGAGAGTTATCTAACTTATGCAAACAGTGTAATGCCCGAAGCAATGCTTTTAGCATGGAGAGAAATAAAAAAACCAGGTTATTTAAACATTGCAAAAAGATCATTTGATTTTTTATTATCACAAACTTTTGATAAGGGTGAAATTAAAGTCATTTCCAATAAAAGCTGGCATTCCAAAGGTGGCGAACGTGAATATTTTGGAGAACAACCTATTGATGTTTCTTATACTATTCTTGCTTTACATACATTTTATTGCGCGTTTAAAGAAGACGATCATTTGAATAAATTGAAAATAGCTTTCAGTTGGTTTTCCGGCAATAACCATTTACACAGAGTAATTTATAATCCGTGTACCGGTGGCTGTTACGACGGACTGGAAGAACATCAGGTAAATCTTAATCAAGGCGCTGAATCTACAGTAAGCTATTTGATGGCAAGATTGACTATAGAGAATTATAATAATTTTAATAATCTACAAAAAGTTAATTGCAATATTATTTCTAAGTGTAGAT
>Ga0224523_1001452_pt1 | contig 10038 bp, 6 predicted proteins | sample CFST50metaG_FD_182732 | JGI IMG/M metagenome (GOLD analysis project Ga0224523, IMG submission 182732) | Peat soil microbial communities from Stordalen Mire, Sweden - C.F.S.T50 | ecosystem: Environmental > Terrestrial > Soil > Wetlands > Peat | place: Sweden: Norrbotten County, Stordalen Mire...
TGGTTTGAGGCAACGGTTCGCTAGAAAAGCGGGTAACCTCCCCGCCGTGACCGAAAGCAACAAGACCACACAGCCCGACCGTGCCGTCGAGGTGGGCCACGGCGTGCTGTTCATCGGATTCGCCAAGGCCTCATTCATGGTGTTCGGGGCCTTGCAGAAGTTTCTGCTCGCCCGCGTGGTGGACCTGGCCGAATACGGCGCTTTCTCGGTGGTGAACAACGCCATCTCCATCGTGAACAACACCATCGTGCAGGGGACCATCCAATCGGTTTCCAAGTTCACCGCCGAGGACGATGCGCGGGCCGGCGCGGTCCAGCGCGCGGGCCTGAAGTTACAGAGCATCCTGGGCGTGGCGGTGGCGGTGGCCTTTTTCCTGGCGGCCCCGCTGGTGGCCGGGTTCGTAAATGCCCCGGAGCACACATCGCTGTTTCGGCTGGCCGCGGCGATCCCACTAGTCTACGCCTTCTATACGGTGTTCGTGGGCACGGCCAACGGCCAGCGCCGCTTTCACGTGCAGGCGAGTTTCGACGTCGGCTTTTCCATCACCAAGACAGTGCTTCTTCTCGCCGGCGCGGCGGTCGGGCACATGGCCGGGCATTCGGTGGCCGGGGCTTTCGCCGGGTTCATCGCTGCGGCGGTCGTCATTATGCTGGTGGCCGCGCGCAAGATGTGGCTGGCCCCAGGGCAAGGTCGCTTCTCGCCCGCGCGCCTGCTGGTGTTCATGGGAGGCGCGGTGACCTACACCGGGCTCATCAATCTGGCGCTGAGCTACGACTCGCTTCTGCTGCGGCGTTTTGCCGGGGCTGCGCTCGCGGGGCAGGGGAGCAAGGCCGACGCGCTGGTAGGAGTGTACGAGGCGGTTCGCAGTCTGGCGCTGCTTCCCTACCAGGCGCTGCTGGTGGTGACCTTCGTGATCTTTCCCCTGGTTTCGCGTTCCACCTTTGCCGAAGACGCCGAGGCGACGCGGGCCTATGTGCGGCAGACCCTGCGCTACGCGCTCATATTCGGCGCAGCCATGGCCGTGGTGCTGGGCGCGCGACCCGCGACGCTATTGAGGATCTTCTATCCGGCTGGCTATGGCACCGGCGCGGCGGCGCTTCCCATCCTGGCCGCTGGTGTGGTCGCGCTGGCATTGCTGTCGATTGCAGGATCGATCGTGACAGCGTCGGGCCGGCCCTATGTCGCGGTGGCCCTGGTGGCCATCACCTTGGTCGCGGGCACTGGCTTGGCTTTCACCCTGGTTCCGCACGCTGCTGCCGGCCCAGCCATGTTGTCAGCCGCAGCCGTGTCGACCGCGGCCGGCATGCTGGTCGGCTTTTTGGCGGCTCTCGGCTATCTGTGGCGTCGCTTTGGCGCCGGGCTGCCGTTGCTTTCGGTGTTGCGTGTGCTGCTCGCGACGGCTCTTGCTGTGGGCGCGGCTCGCCTGGTGCCGGGCGCTGGCATCGTGGCCGGCGCGACAGCCATGGCTCTGGCCGGGCTGGTGTTCGGCGTGGCCTTGCTGGGGACGCGCGAATTCGGCGCCACCGATCGCGAGAAGTTCCTCAAGATCTTGCATCGGAAGTCCGCGCGGTAAGGGAAGTATCGAGGACAGCCCGCGGCCGACGGGGACTCATCAGGCGGATCGTCGTGATGCCGAGCGCCGGACCCCACGCACCGCGCGGTCGGCGATACGAGCTACTTCGCGCGGGCTGACGCCCCTGGCCCGCGCCCGCGTCCGCGCGAGCGCGACGGCAAAGCGTGCCTTGGGCGACAGGGCTTGCTTGATGATGCGGATCTCGTCCTCAAGCGCTTGCACTCGGTCAAGAACTTCACTATGGCGTGGCATCGCTGACCTAGAAACGGGCTACCACAGACGCAGGATACGTGCTCCTGTCGGGCTACCCGGTCGAGGTTTTGCCTCGGGTCGGATGGCTTGCTACGATTGATTTTTCCCGAGGAAGGCTGTCTTCCTCCCAGAAGGTGTCATGGCGAATGATCGGAGCTTGCAGCGGGAAGCAGCCAGTCGCTGGCAAGTCGGCACTGAAGCGCCCATTTGTCGCGCCTCACGTTGGCGAAGACCATCATGGCTCGGGCATGTTGCGGCGGTGACTTTTCTGGCGACTGTCGCTTGCCGTGAGGAGGCGCCAGTGCCGTTTGTGGGCGACGTGAGCCGGTCACAGTATTTCGAGTACCACGACCAGGTGAACGAGTCGCTGTGCCCAGGCCTCCTTCCGTTGCTCGACAAGCACGCTGAAATGATTGGCGGGATGGTCGGACTGTCCTCGAACCCGGATGCGCCGCCCTTCCGATACTACCGGTATGAGAGTCTTGAGGGATATGTCGAGGCTTTCCCTGGCTCGGGCGGTGTATGCATCGGTGATTCAGTGTACTCGTTCAACTATTTTGAACCGCACGAGCTAGTTCATGCCTATGTCTACCGGGCCTGGGGTGATTGGCCTTCTAATGGTCTCCTAAGAGAAGGGATTGCGGTCGCCCTGTCGTGCGACCCAATGGACAGTCTGGCGCTGGCTTCCTACGATTGGCGAGACCTTCTCCACGTCCATGCGGACTCAGATGCCGGGTACGCCCTAGTCGGCAGATTGGCTTCCTACCTGATCCGGCAGTACGGAATGCAGAACTTCAGCCAGCTGTACCACGCAGTTCCGGACGAGGCTGACGCCGCCGATTTTGAAGCAGAGTTCGCCCGTTTCTACCCCGTGTCCATCGACGAGGCCTGGCAAAGCGCCAACAAGGCAGGCGAGCTAGATTCGGGGCTGAGTGGATGCTTCGGCGACTGGGATTGTTGGACGACAGGTCCTCCACTAGGCCTGAGCGAGGAGGTGACCCAAGACTGCGCGAACGGGATTCATCGTACGATAACGGTTGCCGACGGCCAAAACGGGGTGGTCCTCTTGAAGAGCGGAAGCGATCTTGCGGTGTGGAAGACCTGTTGGGAGGATGCCGGGCCGTACCTCTTGATTCACGACGATCCGGCTCCCACCAACCTGAGCGCAGTTCACTGGATCCTCATGGATCCGGGCACGTATACGCTCACGTTGTGGGGGCCTGCGGACCTGCAAGTCAAGTTCTACGTGCCCGCTCCGTTTCTGGGACCGGCGTGCGAGACAGCGGGCGAGGTTCAACTCGACGGGCAGCTTACGACCCAAATCGACCTCCCCGCAGTTGACGGGATCAGCGGCTGGATCCGCCTGACTGGGGCCGTTGGCAAGTCCTACAATCTTACACCGATTGCGCTGGGATTCGCCGATGACCCGTCTCTTCCAGCGTCAGTTCGCAATACTTTGACTTATTGTGATAGCTGTGATCCGTCGGCAACCTGCGTGCCCATCCACTCGGGAGCCACGCAAACGCTCTCTATCACCCAAGGGAGCGTGCTACACCTCCAGAATATCAACGCTAGCGCAGATGGTTTCCTTATGAAGTCGGGCGCGGGTCTATGGTTCCAGCCGGTGCAGGGCGGAGCCGATCAGTGATCCTGCGCCTTGGCGTCTGCCTTGTCTTGTTGTGCGTCCTTCATTGTGGTGTGGCGTTTTGCGAAGAGCGTTGGGTGGATGACGAAAGCGTGTTGCTTGCTCGTCACATACGTTTGCAAGCCGGACTGGGAATGGGCCTGCTCTCGGTCGAACTTCTCAACGGCCGGACGTACTACTCAGGCGGCGGCGGCTTGAACCTTGAGGGTGCGGTCGGTGTCGGGGCTGGCATTGAGGTCGGGGCGCGCTCGGGTCACCGGGTTGTGGCCGCCGGCAGTGGAATGCGCGGGGACGAAATTGCGCGTCTGGATGATACCGAAACCTATGGGACCGGCCTGGACAACTTCCCGAATCCCGAGCTACGGGTGCGCTGGCGCGCCTATCATTGGCGTTGGGGAGAGGCCGGCCTGGAGGACCGTTTTGTGCCTCCGCTCGAAGCCGAGCGAGAGCTAGCGGAGGTGATAGGTGCGTGGACGTCGCTGCACATGTGGCGGCGGGCGCGCCTGGATGTCGGGTTCAATGGCGTCTTCACCTGGCACTGGTTCGCGGGCGGCACCGTCCTTGAGCCGGGTTTCGGGGTGCCCGTACGTTTGTGGGGGAATCTCACCCAGGCGCTGTACGTTGGGCTGATTACGGCACCCCACTACTCCGGAAGCACGTCATTTACCTCGGAGCACTCGGAGCTCTTGATGGGCGTGGGCGTGGGGTATCGCATCCGTCGCTGCGACGTCATGGAGGTGACGTCGTCACGCAATGCCCTGGAAGGACTTCTGACCAGGATTGGCGTCGGAATCGGCGTGGCGTGTAGAATCTAGGCCGAGATTCGGGGTGCGGATCGATCGGCGGGGGCTTGCATTTTCAAAGCATAGGTTTCAAAATGCACGGTATGAAACGGTCCTGCGAGGCGTTGCTGCATAGCTATCTGGGGACTTTCCCCTGCGTCGCCGTTGTTGGCATCCGACAGTGCGGCAAGACGACGCTGCTGCGGACCCTGCCCCAGAGTTGGAAACAACTCGACATGGAACGACGGGCTGATCACGATATCGTTTCTCGCGATCCTGACGCGTTCTTTCGCCTCAATCCCAGGCGCGTGGCTCTGGATGAGGGTCAACTCGTGCGCGAGGTGTTTCCCGCTCTGCGTGTGGCCATCGATGAGCGGCGTTCTGAAAAGGGTCGTTTCGTCATCACCGGATCCAGTTCGCCCGATCTGTTGCGCTCAGTTTCTGAGACCCTGGCAGGCCGGGTGGGGATTATCGAGCTGGCGCCGTTGTCCTGGGAGGAGGTCACGCAGACATCGGGCCGAGACTCGCTGTTGCGCCGGTTGCTCAACCGCAAGGCCAAGGCGGCCGAGTTGATCGAGGGCTTGAAGCCGCGCGGGACCGTGGGGCGGGCACACGAGTTTTGGTTTCGGGGTGGTTTCCCCGAACCGTGGCTCGCGAGCGGCGACGAATTCCGCAAGCGGTGGGTGGATCAGTACCTGCAAGCCTATCTCTACCGGGATGTGAAGCGTCTGTTTCCGGGGCTGGATGATGTGCGCTTTCGGCGCTTCGTGGAAATGCTGGGCGGGCTGTCGGGACGCGTGCTCAACTTCGCCGAGGCCGCGCGGGCGCTCGCGGTGTCGCAGCCGACCGCGCGAGACTATTTCGAGATTGCCCACGGCACCTTCATCTGGCGGCGAATTCCCGCGTTTTCACGGGACGTGATGAAGCGGGTGGTGCGGCATCCGCGCGGCTACCTGCGCGACAGTGGGCTACTGCACGCCCTGCTGCGCATCCCGGATCTCGACGCACTGCTAAGCCATCCTCAGATGGGTGCGTCTTGGGAAGGGATGGTGGTGGAGGAAATCATCCGCCAACTCAACGCGCTGGGCGTCGCGCACGAGTACTCCTACTATCGGACCGGCGCCGGCGCGGAAGTCGATCTCGTGCTGGAGGGTGACTTCGGCCGCGTGGCCGTGGAAATCAAACACAGCTCGGTGGTGGACCCACGCGACTTGCGCGGGTTGCGTGATTTCGTTAACGAACACAAAGCGCGCCTTGGCCTGGTCGTTACCAATGACAGCGCGGCCCGGCTGTTCGAGCCCAACCTGGTGGGACTACCGTTCAATTGGTTGTGAGCCAGGTGGATTGGTATCAGTCCTCGTGCTTGTCGCCCATGTCGTGCAGGCGCGCATAGATGCGCGGGCCTAGGCTGGAGACCATCAACTTCTCCACCTCACGCTCGACCAGCTCTCGCTGATCGTCATCCTTGTAGATGAAGCGAATGCCCATGCCGGGCGTGTTCGTATCGCCGTCGACATCGTCGTGGTGGGTTTCGCCCTCGTGCAAGATCCAGCGCACTTCGCCCAGCAGGACCATGGGCTCGTCCATGTGGGGCACCTGCAGCTTGAACAGGAACTGGGTCCCCACGTCGAGCGGCTTCTTGGTCTGGATGAAGGTGCCGCCCTTGGAGATGTTCTTGGTGTAGTCGTAGAAGAACCGGTTGAGACGTTGGTACTCGACCCTGAGCTCGATGGGAGCCCGTTCCTCCTGGCGGCGCTCGTGGGGCTGCGGCATCCTGTGTCTCAATCGTGATCGTTGCATGCCCTGCCGCCTGGATCAATCTCCGTTTCGGCCTGCGGCCCCTGATCTGGGGTGGTGTGCTGGCGCTGGCGGCGTTGGCGCTCGACTTCGTCCCGCTTTTCGACCTGCTGGGGTTCGACTTCTCATTCGCCATCGGTCTGGTTGCAGCCTTTGCCGCCGCCGATGTCGGCCAGGGCGCGGTAACCGCGGCCCGGCGCGCGCACGGCCCGGCATCGCTGCTGTCGCTGGCGTTTTCCGCGACGACAGCGGGCCTGGCACTGCTAGTGGCGCCGCTGCTGCTGTCTCTGGTCAATGCCTTGCGCGTGCGCAACTGCAACCTGCCCGTGGGCCTGGTCTTCTACGCTCTTCTGCCCGTGGCCAGCGTGGTGGTCGCAGCGCCCGCAGGCGTGCTGGTGGGCTTGCTGGTGCGCGGGCCACGCCTCGGGCGCGTGGTCGCTTTCTTGGTGCCGGCGGTGTCACTCGTGTGGGCCTTGCTTCGCCTGTATCTGGACCCGCCGGTGTCTGCGCTGGACCCGTTTGGTGGCTACTTCCCCGGGCCGATCTACGACGAAGGCTTGCGACCATCGGCTCGCCTTGTGTGGTTTCGCCTGGCCAATCTGACCTGGATCGCGACGGCCGTGGCCCTGGTCGGCTGCGCGAGTCGCGGCGGACAGCCCGGCGAGGCAGGCCCGCCGGCGCTTGCCTGGCGTTCTTTCCTGTCGCGACCGTCATTGGCCAGGTGGCTGGGCGCTGCGCTGGTATTGCTAGTCGGCTCGTTGCTGTGGTTCGGGTTTCGCTCTGAGCTTGGCTTCCACCAGACCAAGAGCGATCTGATCCGTGTGCTGTCGCGCCGGACGCAGAGCGAGCACTTCGTGATGTGGAGCGATCCCGTCGGGGACACGCCCGCCGAGGTTGCGCTGGTGCACAGCGATCTGGAGTTTCGCTACCATCAGCTGCGCGCCATTTTCGGCAGCGAGCCGCGCACGCCCATCACCGTGTATCGATTTCCTTCCGCACAAGCCAAGAAGGATCTGGTGGGCGCTGGCAGCACGCTCTTCGCCAAACCCTGGATGCGCGAGATCTACTTGCAGGCCGAGCATTTCCCCGCGTCCCGGCTACGCCACGAATTGGCCCATGTCTTTGCCGGCGCGTTTGGCGATTCACTCTTCGGGGTGTCATTGGCGTGGCGCTGGTGGGGGCCGCTGCCGGTTCCGCACCTGGGCACTGGACTCATCGAGGGTGTGGCTGAGGCGGCGGACTTTGGCGATCCCGACGGGCACGCGACCTTGCACCAGCAGGCGCGGGCCATGATCGCGCTCGGCCAGGCGCCCGCCCTGGCGCGGGTCATGGGCGCTGGGTTCAGCGCCGAGTCTGGGGCGCGCGCCTATGTTCTGGCGGGATCGTTCTGTCGCTTCCTGCTCGATCGCTTTGGTGCCGACAAGCTGCGCGCGGCCTACCGTTCGGCCGGAGACTTCGAGGCGGTTTACGGCTTGCCGCTGGCCGAACTGGACAAGTCGTGGCGGGCTTTCCTGGAAACTCAGCCCTTGGACGCGCGGGATGAGGCGCGGGCCAAGGAGCGTTTCCGCAGGCCTGCCATCTTTCGCAAAGTCTGTGCGCGCGAGCTGGCCGAGCGCGTGTCCGAGGCGCGCGAGCGCATGGGCTCGATGCCAGAAGCGGCGGTGAGTCTGCTGGAGAGCGTGTGCCGGGACGATCCCGACGAGCCAGCCTATCGGCTGGATCGGGCCGGGGCGTTGGCCGCGGCTGGCGCCTCGGACCAGGCCCTCGCGCTGGCCAGGCCCATGCTCGACGATGAGACGCTGACCTGGCCGGTGCGCGCCCAGGCCGCCAACTTGATCGGCGTGGTGGAGTTTCATCGCGGCCACTTCGCCGAGACGGAGGCAGCGGCAGACCGCAGTTTGGCGCTTGCCACCGACGAGAACGAGATGCGCATGGCCTGGGCCAAGCGCCGCGCCTTGGCCGACGATGGCGCCCGCCTGACGCTGGGCCGCGCCTTGTTTGGCGATGGCCCTGGCCGCGCCACTGACCCGGCCTTGGTGGTTTTCCTGGCAGATGAGTTTGCCCGGCTTCATCCCGACGAGGCGCTGGGACCCTATCTCGTGGGACGCCAGCTCGCCGGCCGGGATCCTCACCTGGCCCTGGCTCCTCTGGCTCAGGCCTGCCCGCTCGATGGGGCAGCTCTGGCGGTTCCCCTTGAACCGGCCTTCTTGAAGGAATGCTGGAGGCTCTACGGCGAGTCAGCCTTTTTGGCCGGCGATCTAGCGCTCGCTCGTCGAATCTACGAAGCCCTCCGCGATCAAGCGTCGCTGCAAGCCGATCGCCTGCGCGCCAACGATTTTCTGGAGCGCATCGCCTGGCAAGGTGAGCTAGCTGTTTCACCACAGAGAGCACAGAGAACACAGAGCCGGATCGGAGAATAGGAAGGGGTTGGTCGGGTTGGTCGTGAAATCCGAACCCTTCTTTCCTTTCCGCCCTCTGTGTTCTCTGTGCTCTCTGTGGTGCGATAGCTAACTTCCCCTCCGGTTCGCCTGCTTGCGGCGGCAAGACCAAGCTGTACGATGTGCTTCATGCGCAGCCGCGCTTCTCATAGTGTCAAGCTCAAGCCGGCGGATCCCTTTGACCTGATCCGCTGGCTGGCGCGCAGCCAAAGTGATCCGCGCAAGGCGGTGGCTGAGCTGGTGCAGAACTCCATCGACGCCCACGCGCGCACGGTGCGCATCGAGCGCCGGCGCGTGCGCCACACGCCCGCGCTCATCATCCGCGACGACGGCGAGGGCGTGCTGCCCGAGTTGGGGCGCGAGGAGGCCCTGAGCGCGCTGGTGACCGAGATCGGGCACTCGCGCAAGCGCGGGCTGTCGCCGCGTGAGCGCCACGATCAAGTGGTGGCGGGCAAGTACGGCATCGGCCTGCTGGGTTTTTGGTCGGTGGGCCGGCGCATGGACATCCGCACGCGCGTGCGTGGCTCCGAGGTGTGGTTGCTGCACCTGGTGGAGGATCAGGAAAGGGCCGAGATCCTGCGTGACCGCATGCCGCTCGAAAGTGATGAGACCTTCACCGAGATTGTCGTTTCGGAACTGCACGACTCCGCTTTGCGCATGCTGGGCGCGCGCCGGCTGACGGAATACCTGGCTGCCGAGCTGCGCGGCGCGATCCTGGCCAGCGGCGTGTCCGTCGACATCTTCGACGGCATGGCGCGCGGGCCGGTGCCGCGGCGCTTTTCCGTGGTCCCCCGGCGTTTCACCGGCGAGCCCCTGGCCCTGCCGACGGAGATCCCGGTCGACGGGCATTTTCCGATTCGGCTCGAGCTGTACTTGACCCGCGGCCTCGAACGTCCCGCGCTGGAAGTGAGTTGTGCCGGGACTCTGGTGGCTGACGATGTCGGCGAGCTACGCAACTTGGGCCTGGATCGCCCGCCCTGGATGGGTCGCGACCTGGCCGGCTTGATCGATTTCCCCGGTTTCACCGTGCCGCCGGGCACGCGCAGGGGCGTGGCGCCCGACGCCGCGGCCGAGGCCTTCGTGCGCGCGCTGGACGGGGTCGTGCCCCTGGTCGAGGCCGAGCTCAAGCGCCTGGAGCGCGAGCGGGGAGCCGCGGCCAGCCGGCAGGTGGTGCAGGACCTGCGGCGCGCACTCAAGGGACTGCGCAACCGACTGCCACAGTACGAGCTGCCGGCGGTGGCAAGCGAAGACGCCGAGATGCGCGACGCTGCCGGGGCCGGGATCGCGCCCAGCGGCGCTGAGGTGGCCGCTGGCGATGGCGCGGGCGAAGAGCAGGACGAATCTTCGCCCGGCCGGGATCGCACCTTGGATCTCTTTCCACCTGGGCCGCTCTTCGCCATCAAGATCTCACCGCCAGAGATCACGCTGGCGCCCGGCCGCGAGCGCCGCGTGCTGGCTGTGGGTGTGGACGAATCAGGCCGGCGTGTGCTGGGCGAGGTGGACATGGTCTGGAGCACGACCGCACCGGTTCTGTCCATCGTGGGCCAGGGG
>Ga0224523_1001454_pt1 | contig 10031 bp, 14 predicted proteins | sample CFST50metaG_FD_182732 | JGI IMG/M metagenome (GOLD analysis project Ga0224523, IMG submission 182732) | Peat soil microbial communities from Stordalen Mire, Sweden - C.F.S.T50 | ecosystem: Environmental > Terrestrial > Soil > Wetlands > Peat | place: Sweden: Norrbotten County, Stordalen Mire...
GGGATGTGCACAAAGGCTGGGATGGATCAGTAAATGGTGATCCTATAAAGGATGATGCCGTGTTCGAATATGTTATTATTTACAAAGATCGCGACGGACTTAATCAGAAAAAGATCGGCAGCGTTACATTACTGCACAATGCTGCCTACTGATGAAATAGGTTTTCTATTTGTATTTTTTTACCTTTCAGATTATTTCATTATTTAATTTCCAAACTACTTGTGTATTTTCGAAATTTCATGTAGGTTTGTCACAAACTAAATTCATTGTAATTTTATTATAAATTGAAATAAAAAATATATGCAAAAGCAATTATTAATGGGTGATGAAGCAATAGCGCAGGGTGCTATTGATGCGGGTTTGTCGGGAATATATGCATACCCTGGTACACCTTCAACGGAGATAACAGAATATGTGCATGCTTCAAAAGAGGCAAAAGAAAAAGGAATTAAAGCAAGCTGGGCCGTTAATGAAAAGACTGCCATGGAAGGAGCGCTTGGAATGTCGTATGCAGGCAAACGTACAATGTGCTGCATGAAACATGTAGGGCTCAATGTTGCAGCTGATCCATTCCTGAACTCCTCTATTACCGGAGCGAACGGAGGTTTTATTGTGGTATCGGCAGATGACCCTTCCATGCATTCCTCGCAGAACGAGCAGGATTCGCGTGTTTACGGAAAGTTTGCAATGGTGCCGATCCTTGAGCCTACCGATCAGCAGGAAGCTTATGATATGGTTCATTATGGTTTTGATATTTCAGAAAAATATGGAATCCCTGTAATGATTAGAATTACAACCCGCCTGGCACATTCAAGAGCCGGTGTGGCCCGCAAAGCACAACGTGAGCAGAACGCAGGAAACCTTCCGAAAAACCTGAGACAATTTGTGTTGCTGCCCGCAATAGCCCGCAAACAGTATAAAGATCTTTTGAATAAACAGGATAGTTTTGAAAAAGAATCAGAGGAAGCCGGTTTCAATAAATATTATGATGGAAATGATAAAAGCCTTGGTATTATTGCCTGTGGTATCGCGTATAATTACCTGATGGAAAATTATCCTGACAGGAAAGTTCCTTATCCGGTGCTAAAATTAAGTCAGTATCCGTTACCGAAAAAGTTTATTGAAAAAATAACTTCAGAATGTAAGGAAGTACTTGTGATGGAAGACGGATACCCTGTAGTTGAAGAATTATTAAAAGGATTTCTTGGTAAAGGCATCAAAGTAAAAGGCCGACTCGACGGCACTTTGCCAAGAGACGGGGAACTGAATCCGAATATAGTTGGCGTTTCTTTAGGCAAACCAGATACCAAAGGACAGGATGTTCCTTCAATTGTTGTAGGACGCCCGCCATCATTGTGTGTTGGCTGTTCTCACATTGATTCTTTTTTAGGATTGAATGAAGCGTTGAAAGATTATTCGTCTGGAAGAGTTTTCTCCGATATTGGGTGTTACACATTAAGTGCATTGCCTCCTTATGAATCTATCAATTCTTGTGTGGATATGGGTGCTTCCATCACTATGGCCAAAGGAGCTGCTGATGCAGGAATCATCCCGGCTGTAGGAGTTATAGGAGATTCAACTTTTACTCATTCAGGAATGACAGGATTGCTCGACTGTGTAATAGCAAAATCACCTGTCACCATTTTTATTCTTGATAACTCAACAACCGCAATGACAGGTGGACAGCCATCAGCTGCTTACGGTCGACTGCTTGACATTGTAAAGGGCCTTGGTGTGGAAGAAGATCATATAAAAGTGATGAAGCCACTAAGGAAATACCATGAGGAAAATGTGAAAATCATCAAGGAAGAACTTGCATACAATGGTGTTTCAGTGATAATACCACAACGTGAATGTGTGCAGACTCAAAGTAAACGAATGAGAGAAAAATTTAAAAAATAAGAAACCAATGAAGATAGATATAGTGATCGCCGGTGTTGGCGGACAAGGCATAGTATCCATTGCAACAGTTATTGGATTTGCTGCAGTAGATTCAGGATTATTTTTAAAACAGTCAGAAGTGCATGGTATGAGCCAGAGGGGAGGAGATGTTTCTTCAAACCTGAGGTTATCCGATGGCGAAATTTATTCTGATCTTATACCAAAGGGAACGGCTGATATGATCATTTCAGTTGAACCAATGGAGTCGCTGCGCTATTTGCCAATGTTATCACCTAAGGGCTGGCTTGTTACAAATACCAAGCCTTTCATAAATATTCCGAATTATCCTGAGATGGATGTCCTGATGGCAGAAATAAAAAAATTCCCTCGTCATATTGCGATTGATGCGGATAAAATTGCTGAAGAGTTCGGTTCTGTAAAATCAGCAAACATGGTAATACTGGGTGCTGCATCGCCATTTATCAACATGCCTTTCGAAAAACTGGAAAATGCAATAAAAGCAATATTTGGCAGAAAAGGTGATGATGTGGTTGAATTAAATCTGAAATGCCTGCGAGCAGGAAGAGAATTCGCACAAAAAAGTATTTAATAAAAGCTGAAAATGAGAGCCCTGAATAATTCAGGGCTTTTTATTTTGGTCAATAATTTTTCTTGTGTGAATAATTTTATATTTTTGCACACCAATTTAAATAATGGCGGGGTAGCTCATCCCGATAGCTATCGGGAGTTAGAGCGTCGGATTCATATCTGCCAGTTGGCGGACTCGAGTTCAAAAGAGTAAAATTTAAATAATGGCGGGGTAGCTCAGATGGTTAGAGCGTCGGATTCATAACCCGGAGGTCACGAGTTCAACTCTCGTCCCCGCTACCAGAGGGGACAGCGGTAAATTTTCTACCGCTGTCATTTTTTTTAATCCTCGCTTTCCCTTGTCAATCAAGAGAAACAAAGAAAGCACTTCATTGATGCGAGGAGTTCGACATTTGTTTTCCGAAAAAAACAATTTTTCTGGAAATATCGAACTAATCAAATCCTGTTTTATTTCAATTTCAACGTCAGAGTAGAATCCGCTGAGATTTGCAAGCAAATTAACACCATCCTTTAAAAACCTTGTAAAGTCTTTGTTTGAAGAACTCATAGCATCAAGTTTTGCGTTCAACTCAATCTGAATTTTTACATATTTATTCTTCATCTCCTTATATTCTGAAATATCAAGTCCTTTATCGACCAGTAAATCATCAAGATTTGAAATCCTTTGCTCCTGCTGCTTTATCTGGGTTTTTAGGTGTTCGACCTCATCACCTGCTGCTTTCCCTGATAATTTAAGGTTGTTTTCTATTGCAAGAAGATATAGTTCGCTGACTTCTTTATTAAAACGAAATTCATTAAGCAATTCTGTAAATTTCCTATTTACAAGATCTGCTCTGAGTCGTTCTTTCTTGCAGTAATTGCAATGGTAGTAGAAATGCCTTTTTCCTGTTTCACTTCTTGCAGCGCTACCTGTAAGATTCTTGCCACATTTTGAACAGACTAGCTTTCCACGAAGCGGTAACTCATCGCGCTTGCATGTGGTATGCGCTCTGCAGTATTTTGTATTCACGTTGCCTAACATTGATTGAACTTTATTACATAAGCGAACTGCTAAATTTGAAGATGCCTGATATTGACAGTAAAAGAAAAGCAATTATTGTAAAGGGAGCAAAAGGAAAAAAAGACCGGCACACTTTGCTATCGGAAAAATTATTAATATATTTGAGACAATATTATAAGGAGTATAAACCAAAGAAGTGGCTATTTGAAGGACAGGCAGGCGAACAATATAGTTACGAAAGTTGTTACAAAATATTACGTATTGCATGCGATAAAGTTCAAATAATAAAGAGAGTCGGGCTGCACACATTAAGGCATAGTTTTGCAACGCATATACTTGAAAGAGGAGGTGATTTGAGATACATTCAGGTATTATTAGGTCACAGTTCTCCTAAAACAACAGCCATATACACGCATATTACAAGTAAGGGTATGGGCGAAATTAAAAGTCCTCTTGATAATTTGGAAATATAAAAGCGTATAATTTCTTTAACAGTGAAAAGTTATTTTTTTTGAATAAAAAATGGAAAAACACAAAGTATCAATTAACACAATATCAACACTTTATTTTAACAAAAATGAATTGTTTTACCTCCAAAAACTAAATAGGATATTGTTGTACCAGGTAAAGCAATATATACGTTAGCATGCATTAATAAAGTTAAATGTGAGACACTATAGACAAATATCTTTTCTTGTGACTTTACTTTTTTGCTTTGCAATTTACTCGACAAGTTGTAAAAAAAAGGAGGAAAGAGATTTAATAAAACAATATCTTGGAATATATGATGTAGTTCATATTACACAGGGTATTGAAAATGGACATATTGTTACCGCTGCGACAGAGCAAATTGATCTAGAAGTAAAAAAATCATGTCGTGGAATTAAAATTAAAAAAGTATTGTACTTTGAAAATTTTGACGTTGACTACTCCAACAACACTTTTAGCGCATACGACGATAAAATTGGTAAAAGTGCTATCGGAAGATTTCTTCCGAATGACAGTATTTCATTGACAATAAATCTATCTGACAAATTACCGCTTTATGAATTTTATAGAATGAAAAAGAAAAATTAACGCATGCTAACTCGTGTCTGCTTTAATGCCGCGGGTTTATGGTTGACGGAAACTTTTTTGTATATTTGAATCATTATAACGGCAGACTCGAAAGTGCTTTCTATTGCGGCACTCAAAGCAGCCACTTGCTCGTTAGCATGCATAAATCATGAGAAAGACATTTTTAATACTGACTATATTTTTTTTTGCTGGAGAATTATTTTCACAGACAAAGGATTCGAGTATTTATAAAAATGGGATCGCAATAAATCTTGAAGCATTATTTTTTAGAGATATTAAATTGACTTATTCTCATAGAATAAATAATAAAGAGTATTTTGAAACTATGCTGTCATATAATATACCTTATGGCTACAAGTCTGCGAAGCACGACCAGACCAATTATAAGACTTATTGCGGACTTTCAGATCCATTTTTTGCATATGGACGAGTTCAGATAAGAGCAGGATTGAAAAAATATCTAAAAGGTAAATTTTATATAGACCCAACGCTATTATATAGTTATGGTCATTTTAATAAAGGAATTGTTGTTAAAAAAAGTGCTTGGTTTTTTAAGGGATATCCCTGGCCAAATAGCGATGGATATAATGAACTTGTTGCACGGAATAAAAATGATTTAGAAATTTTTATTAAAACAGGTTGGACATTTCACAGACAACATTTTTTGCAAGATTTATATTTTGGATTTGGATACAGGTACAAATTTCTAAGTGATAAAGTCTTTGCAGATTTATATTATGATGGACCTTCTGATCTCCCTCTTCCATCTTATCCATATTACTCTTATCATTCATATGGAGCACTGACTTTTCATTTAGGTTATCAAATTGGATATTGCAAATAAATATATAACTTAGCCTATGACAACAGACAAATATTTACGCATGCTAACTTTGTGTTATTTCAATGGCTCGTGGTTGACGGTGGAGCGATTGGCAATTTATTTATTTTATCACGGCAGACTCGTCCGACTCCGGCTGACAGTCCGCCATTCAAAATAACACACGTTCGTTAAGCACAAGTAATAGAATAAATATTGACAATATGAAATTTTATCTGACAATTATATTTCTTCTTATTACTCCCTTTCTTTTTGCCCAACAGAATCTTGTGACTAATCCTAGTTTTGAGAATATATATTATTGTCCAGATAATAATGGTGAGTTGAATCATTCAATGGGTTGGATTGAAATTAATACAGCTGATTTATTTGACACATGTGCAACACCAATGTCGGAAGTTGGAATTCCAAATAATACAATGGGACATCAATTTCCATTATCAGGTCATGCTTATGCTGGTTTTATTTCTTACACAGTAGGGGCACCGACTTATAGAGAATATGTTTGTCAAAAACTTCCAGTTTCATTGACCATTGGACAAAAATATTATGTGTCATTTAATGTATGCCTTGGTGAATATGCCGGTTGTGCTTCAAACAAATTAGGAATCTTATTTACAAATAGAACACTTTCTGATTCGGAATATTGGCCTGCGAATCCTTTTATGAATAATTTCGCCCATTTTTATATAAACAATATTATTACCGATTCATTGCAATGGACAAAAATAAACGGTTCTTTTATTGCAGATTCAGCATATCAATACTTCCTTATTGGAAACTTTTTTGATGATAACAATACTGACACTATTCACGATAATTATTTCAACACAAGCTATGATAAAGTAGCATATTATTTTTTGGATGATATATATGTTGGTATTGACTCATTGACAAATATTGAACCTTACAAAACTGAAAGTGTAATTAAAATTTTTCCCAACCCTGCGACAAATGAATTGACAGTAGACTATGCTTTGACAAATAAATGTAACTTTGAATTATATAATATGCTTGGAGCAAAAAGAAAGGTTGTTGCACTTGACTGTGCCTCTCAGACAAAAGAAATAGACTTGACTGACATTGACAGCGGACTTTATTTTTATTCAGTGGTAGACAGGAATGGTAACAGAATCAAGACAGGAAAGTTGATTGTAATAAAATGAGAAAAGTATTACCAGTGCTTAACTTTGTGTTATTTTAATGGCTCGTGGTTGACGGTGGAGCGATGGGGCAACTTATTTATTTTATCACGGCAGACTCGTCCGACTCCGTCTGACAGTCCGCCATTCAAAATAACACACGTTCGTTAGGGGCAAGTGTTCAGAAAAAAAATGACAACTATTTATTGTACAAATAAACTAAAAGACTTCATCGGCTCGACAAGATTAATTCCTGTTGACAGCTCGGTACAAAGCCCATTTGGAGACTGGAATGGACATGTTTTTTTATATGACAGACATAAGCATTTAATTTTTGTAAATAATAAATCGTTCTATTCAATCATCATTGAGGATATAAAAAAAGCTGACTTAAAAAATATCGAGACAATATTTTTAAATCGATTGATAGAGCAATTGGTTTTTGACAAAGTCATTAATCATTCAGATACGTTGGTGGTATTACAAAGGTTTTTACCTGTTAGACTGACAAACACAAATAACGACAAAAAAACAATTGGCGCTCTTAATGATTTCGTATATCAATATCAGTGCAATTGTGACAGCCCTTACTGGATAGACAAACCAATAATTAAAATTAATAATTCAATTAATAACGGACTGACTGGTGCGGGACGAAATCAATATCGCAAATATAGTACTCCATCAGTAGACATGAAAGAGATGATAAACACCAGCCCCTAACTTTGTGTTTTTTTAATGGCTTGTGGTTGACAGTGGAGCGATGAATAATTTATTATCTTTATCACGGCAGACTCGTCTGTCTCCGCCAGACAGTCCGCCACTCAAAAAAACACACGTTCGTTAGCACCAATTAAAAATTAATAATATGACAAAAACATATTTAATTATTTGCTTGATTTTAATTAATAGTTTAAGTGGTACTTGTCAAAAGTTTTTATATAGTAACGCATTGACAGACCCTTTGACAAAGCAACCCACAATTACAACATTAAAAATAATTCATAGTTTGCGACAAAACAAAATTGACAGTTTAGCATACTTTGATGGAACTAAAGACATATATGTAAATAAAGACTTCAAAGCAAAATTCATTTCTGCTGCATCTGAAATTAGTAAATATTCAAAGATTCATTCTAAAGCTGAATTCGTTTTGTCTTGGACAATTGACAGCAATCATCGTGTAATCTATTGCTCGTACCAAGATTCTGTAGAAAGTTTTATTAATTTAAAATTTTATTACGAGTGTTCTTGTGGCAAATTAGATGACATGGTTATTGAAAGTAAAGAGGAGTTAGATGCTATTGCAAAACCATTCAATGACTATAAAACGAGGAATGGGACTGACTCGATTCCACCACCGCCGCCGCCGCCTTCTTATGACTTATACAAAGCTGGTCAAGATTGTTTCAACAAAGCTAATAAATCAGACAATAACAAATGAGCTATGTTAGAGATAATCATGAAAAGAAGAACAAAGAATTTAACAGGTGCTAACTTTATATTACTTCAATGGCTTGTGGTTGACGGGTTTCAGCGGTGCAACTTAAAATTATTATTTCGGCAGACTCGTCTGTGTTCGCCTGACAGTCCGCCACTGCAAGTAATACAGTTTCGTTGTGTGCTATTTTAAAGACAAAAAATGACAATTGACTAAAACATTATTTTATGAGCAAATTGAGAATCAAAAAGTATTTTGTTGATGGGACAATGGTTGATTTACCTTTTAAATCCAACAGAGATTTATTAGATAATTATCTTTCACCCGACACGAGACCACCAGTTAAGAATTTTGTTATAGAGTATTTAGATTCCAAGACAAATGAAACTTTTGAAATTAGTATTCCGAATTTAGATAAAGAAATTTTTATTAAAATTAAAAAAGTAAACGATCAATAAAATTTCAATTGCATGGAAAGTAATGAATTAAAACCATTGACAAAAGAAGAATGGGCTAAGTATGACCATATTTTTGGGGATAATCCTTTTTCATTTTTAGCAGGCCCAAATCTTATAAGGTTTTTGACAGAGGAAATTGCAACATTCTCTAAATATAATTGGAAAGCATATCGAGAGACAGAATGGAAAGCATTAGGTTTTGAAATTAAATATGATGAGCCAATTAATCTCTATTGTAATGATAAAATAGTAGCAAAATTTTCTTTTCGTAAAATTCTAATAGAACAAGGACTTGAATGGCAAAAAGAAAAAAATCTTAAATTAAATACTTATGAACAAATTCAAATAGAGTTGACAAAAGAAAATATTGATAATGCTGGACATGGCTATAATGAAGTACAGTATCTTTCACAAGCAATTCAACAAGCATACAATTATTCTCCAAATTTTTATGATAATAAAAATGCTGCTGACTTAATAGAATCTGCAAAATTTAATTTAAAATTTTTAAAATTATGGAATAACAAAAGTAATTTTGAGGAAATTAGTAATCTAAATAAAGACTTAAATATTTATTTCAATGTTTTTAATGACTCTTCATTATACTATCAACATGTGACTAAAATCAGAAAAAGAAAATATCTTGATAAGATAAATAAACTTAAAACTGAGAAAAGCAAGCTTAGTAAAATAAAAAATTGGAATGAATTGATTAAAGAGGAGATTACTAAATTTGACATTAAGAATACTATTTATTCAGAATTATTATTTTCAGAATCGGACAGTTAAGAAAATTAAAACAGCACACAACTTTATATTACTTCAATGGCTTGTGGTTGACGGGTTTCAGCGGTGCAACCTAAAATTATTATTTCGGCAGACTCGTCTGTCTTCGCCTGACAGTCCGCCACTGCAAGTAATACAGTTTCGTTATGCACAACTATAAAAAAAACTTAACAACAACATAGACACAATGGAAAAAATTAAAACAGCAATTAACGAGGCGAAAGAGCTTCTTGAAAATCACTCAAACATTTACAACAACAATGAGCAAGCAGTCTGTGACCACATTATTTTACCGATACTTAATTCGCTTGGTTGGAGGTCGACACCAGTTTATATTATTCCTAAATCAGCAAATGACGACGGACGGTTTCCTGACTACACTTTACAAAAGGATGGAAAGAAAGTATTAATTGTAGAAGTAAAAAAGTGCTCTGTAAAGATTGACGACGCAAATGTGATTAAACAACTTGCAGACTATTGTTATTCACAATCTACAGATTATGGAATAATGACGAATGGTAATGAATGGCTTCTATTTGAGACTTTTCAGAAAGACAAAGCACAAAGGATTGTTTGGAAAATAAACTTATTAAAAGACGACATTGAAAAGGTCAGTAGCTTTCTGTACACTGTAAATTTTACAGAGATTGAAAGTCTAAGTAAGAATAAGTGAGAAATACAAAAAATAAACAAGGCATAACATCTAAGGTTTCGTGTGGCTGGAAGCCCAACATGAAACCAAGTTAGCAGGCAATCCCGCAAGCATCAAGGTTTACACAAGCAATAAATATTATGG
>Ga0224523_1001459_pt1 | contig 10028 bp, 8 predicted proteins | sample CFST50metaG_FD_182732 | JGI IMG/M metagenome (GOLD analysis project Ga0224523, IMG submission 182732) | Peat soil microbial communities from Stordalen Mire, Sweden - C.F.S.T50 | ecosystem: Environmental > Terrestrial > Soil > Wetlands > Peat | place: Sweden: Norrbotten County, Stordalen Mire...
GATACAGACATCGAAATGTGCGAAGTCTCGAAGTTCGCCCTTCTGATCAATCACGATGACCCCAATCGGGAGTTTGAGTACACGAAGGGCGCCGAGAAGGCGCTGGCGAAGGCCAAGGAGTTGGGGTGGACGATCCGTTAACATGAAAAATGCTTGGAAGACTGTGTTTGCTTAGTATCTTTAAAAGAGCACAAAAATATCCAATGAATCTCTTTGCTATCGATTTTAATTAAATATCAATATACTGAAAGTTCTGCAGAAAAGACTGTTCTTCATCCTTTTTTTACATTAGAAAACAAGATTTTTTGATTTAATCGATGCATAGATTTTAGCACAAAAACTATGCATTCATGAGAGTTGGATTAATTGTGTGATCATGAAACGAATTCATTCAGGTACTTTAAAAATAGCAGGGTATTTCTCTTTGAGTAATGTGCGAAGAGATTCGTATAGCTCTACTTTATAAAACGTTTTCACTTTAGATAGCTGTTCGATTGTTAATTGGTGAGTTTCTTCAAGGTTAGCCCCTTCAAGATGGGCTTTTTCAAAGTGCGCCCCTACAAATCAGTTCCTTCGATGTGAGCCTTTTCAAGTTGAGCTCCTTTAAGGTTAGATTCGTCAAGATCAGCTTCCTGTTATAATCACTCAACAGGTTGAATAGTCACCTTTTACTGAATCTTACCTAAAGAATCTGTGGATTACCAATACTCAGACCTTGTGGGAAAATTTTTCGATTCTTTTTTTAGTTGCTCCTGCTCACGAATTTCGTTTTCTGTAAAATGGATATGTATCTTTCCTTCTGGATCTATGTAAAAATCCATTTCGCCATATCTGGTTTCGATTGAAGGCATTTTGTGATCCCTTGTATATTTGTAATCATGTTTCAATCCTTTAACAGTAGATTTTTCTTTCTTGATTATCTGCTCTTCACGCCATTTCTCGATTGCTCTCCAGATAGGTAGAGGATCAATGCCGTTATTTTTGATGTAATCTTCTCGAGTATACTCGTGCATATTGCCGTCTACGAAAAGTAATTTAGCCTGGTCCGCCATCACCCTTGTTCCAGTTGGTATCGTTGCCGGATTAGCAAAGACCTCTGCGCAGTGAAGAAAATCTTCTTCTCCGTCGATTTGTTCTATCTTGAGCGGCTTACCGCAACTTGGACATATCTCAATCATTGTCTGTTCTTCTTTATTATTCATGCTTTTCCCCCTATGTTTAGAAAAATTTCAATCATTAAATATTGTATGTAAGATCATATATTCAAGTAGCTGTTCACTTGTAAGATTATATATTCAAGCCACTGACCATTTAAAACTACAATGTATAAATAGCCCCAAAATTATTTTAAATTAATTAGACAAAAACTAGTTTCTAAACAAAAAAATAATCCTGTATAAGATTTTTTGTAGTCAAAAAACAAAAATATATTGGTAATTATTTTTAATTGATTGTGTAGTTAGTGAGATAACTAACCCAATGCGTTTAAGCTTATTTTTCCCTAACTGCTTAACTCATTCTGCTAACAAACTGAGCAACCCCTATTTTTCATTGGGCAGAAAAAGATACAAAATCAACTACACTTCACAGAACTTTGGGTACACTGCCAAAACTATATAATTATCATTTCTTTATTTTTCTATTTACGATGATTGTTTGGGCCAATAAATTTCAAGTGTTCCAGGAGCTCCAGATGTTCTAGGAGTTCCATAAGCTCCATGAGTCATAGATCCCTACCCCTTTCTTATTTCATGTGGAACAGGGAAGTTTTGGAATTTTAAGACAAACACAGTGCATAAGATTATGCTATTTTAAAAATAGTGCTTTAAAAGTGTAAATCGATAAGAATTTCAATAAACCGCTAATTTTAATGAGTCATTTATACATCATTCATAACATATGGCAAATTTAGGGGTTTATAGTAATCTACTATAATAACTCATGGGCACAACTAATAATCCATAAAGGTTAAAATATGGAAAGGTGTGGAAAATCTACATCCTTTTACTCTTGTCTTTATTTTTGCAACTAGCATAGTATTCTTTTATCTTGCTAGCTGCTGCAGCTGCCACTGCTGCTGAAGCTGTTACTGTTGCTATAACCACTAATGCCATAGAGCCATTAACTCCTGAATTTTAATTTTTTGGAAGACGAAGTTCAAAGAAGTAAATGGGCATCTGTTTTTGAAATTACGACTTGATGATAAATTAATTAGGGAAACAAAAGAATTCATTTCCGATACCCTATGTGATTATATTACTTTTCATTATATAAATAAATATTAATCAAGACAAATTATTGTGTTTTTAAGAAGTACTGTGAATAAACACATATAATAAACAGTACGTCGATGTTTTCTCATTCGAATGGAGCTTAGGAAATCCAGAGATTTAGTCACAAAAACGGTGTATTAATGAAACAATAGACAAATAACTTTGTTAGCGTAAACGTTGGTTCATGGAGTTCATTAAGGTTCAAATAGTCATTATATTCTGATTGATTATTGTTTAAATCAATTATTCAATATCAATGAACTGATTCCAAGTCCTATAAGGATCAGGCCGCCTAGAACTTCTACTTCATTTCCAAAGAAGTGACCTAATCTATATCCTATAATCGCTCCACAAAAAACCATAATAAACGTTACACAGCCTACAATGAGTGCAGGTTCAAGAATAGGCACTTTGAGAAATGTAAGACTTATTCCTATAAAAAAGGCATCTATACTTGTTGCAACTGCCAGCGTAAGAAGTACCGAATAATTAAGAGAACACATTTTTCCTTCTGGTTTTCTGTAAAAAGCTTCATATATCATCTTAATTCCAATAAAAACAAGAAGAATGGAAGCAATCCATTGGCCATAAGCAGAAATATAGTTTTTTATTGTGTATCCACCAAGCCAGCCCAATACCAGCATTAAAGCCTGAAATCCTCCAAAAAAAACAGCAAATTTGAGAGCATCATTAACCCTAAAATGTCTTATTGTGGTACTTCTAGACATGGATACTGCAAAAGAATCCATTGCAAGTCCTACCGCTAAAAGGAAATTGGATAGAATAGACATTGATTTAATACTCCACTTCTTAAAGAATGGCTATGAATGTAAATTGCTTGGAGTTTCATAAAAGGAATAATGTCACTTTTGGCAGGGGGTTATTTTATTATTAAATCAACTTTAGTTTTATTGATCACTATTTTAACCGTGCATTTAAATGACTAAATGATATTGCCTTTATATTTTCTATTCATGCTTGTGGTTTAGTTTAATTAGTTCCAAGTGTTCCATGAGTCATGGATCAACAATAGTTTCTTATTTTGAATGGAACTTAGGAAATTCAGAGATTTTGACACAAAAAATATGTATCAGATAGTCTCAAAATATATTCCGTTTAATTTGGCCCGCTCAGCCGTAGTAAGATAAACTACACTCTCACAGATATTACAGCAGTGATCAGCAATTTTTTCAATGTACCGAATCAGAAAAAGTAAATATGTAGTTCTGGAAATGATGCTCGTATCTTTTATTTTTTTAATATGCATGAGAGATCTTACATGCTCATCTTCGATTTTTCCAGGAACCTTCGCAATATTGGTTGATAGTTAATTAATCCTCTGGAGCTCTGTTGAAATCTTGAGAGCAGATACAACTAGCCGAAGATCGCTGGCTATAGGCTGTTGAAGCACAAGCAGATTCGAAATAGAAACCTCAATTCTTTCCTCATATTCACCCATTTTTGTAGCAAGGACAAGTACTCTTTTAGCGACCTTGACATCCAGATCTATAAATGCATCAATCGAATCGCGGAAGACAAGTTCAACCACATATCTATTTTTTACTGGCTATTTATGAAATTTATATAAGCAATTTGTTGAAATCGGGGATTTATCGAAATTTTCTATAGCCTGCACAAAGAAATCTATAGGTCAGTGTGGAAGAATAGAAACTGTAGTAACAATATCTGAGATTTGCTATTTATAAATTCGGTTCAGGAAGTTTTTCAACTGTTCTTATTATCAGTTAAAATTTCTTGAATTTTTAATATCTAGTTGATCCCAAAACTTATTTTACTTTAAATGAGCTAGCATCATAACTCAAAATTTACTTCTCGAACCCTATATTCCGAATAATCGATCGAATACGGACCATTAAAAACAATTCGGAAACTTTTAAGGATTACGCGAATAATGGTTTGTGGAGGATTGGCTTACATGTGAGCATCTATCACTTATCGTATTACCTATTTGATTGTGGAGTGAAATCTATTTTGGATTCGAATAAGATATAACTGCAAGCAATGAATATCCTCTTTTCGTATAATGATATTTATATTTTTCCAATTTAAGCCTCAAGCACTTGAGCTATAAAACAAGTGCAATAAAGATTACTGTTTGATGTTATATTTGCCAGCTAAGGGCTGAATTTTCCGAGTACTTCAGTTCAAATATGTTGACTCTAATATATTCATGTATTTTATATTCCAAAAACGCGCACAGATATCTAATTTATTTGCCATTTTGTCCAATGTTATTCATCAAAGAGTGAGACGCATTTTGAAATTATCACTTTCTCACAAAATTATGTGGCATCTATGTATACTTTTGGGAAAACTGAATTTAATGAAGAACAACCTATTTATAGCTAGGTTACCATACGCATTCCGATTGCTGCCATTGGGTAGTAGAATAAAATTTCGAACTAATACAACAGCTATGAACTATGGTTTCGAACTAAAAATTTGTGCTTGATTCATTCGAGGTTCAATAACCACCGAAAACACTAAAGAAGAAAAAAATACGAAATAATTTTTCCATCTTTATGTTTTCAGCGGTTCATGTTTAGGTTAAAGATTAGTAAAGAAATTTTGGTACTTGATTATGATATGACAACATCAGATATACTTTCAGATAGTATAATGCTAATCCTTTTTTTAGTTCTCGTAACTGGGGTGGCATTTTTTTTTAGCAGTTTCATTGTTCGTGTTTTTGACGGAAGTTTGTCCAGAGGAATTCCGGGACATCTAGAAAAGGCAATATACAGATTAATAGATACTGATCCTGATAAAGAAGAAGGATGGCGGGGCTATTCGCGAGATATGCTCATTTTCAATGGTATAGGTTTTGTAATTCTCCTTCTAATTCTTCTTTTTCAAGATTCACTACCATTAAACCCACAAAAATTCGGGGCTTTTAATCTAAGTTTTGCCATCAACACTGCATCTAGTTTTATCACTAATACAAACTGGCAAGTCTACAGCGGTGAATCGGCTGCAAGTTATTTTACTCAGATGGCTGGACTTACAGTTCATAATTTCCTTTCCGCAGCTACAGGTATCTGCATAGCGATTGCAGTGATGCGGGGTATTACCCGCCAGTCGACCTATAAGATCGGCAACTTTTGGGTAGATATGACTCGCTGCACTCTTTACATCCTTCTGCCGATAGCTTTCATTTTTTCTCTTGTGCTTGTTTCCCAGGGCGTTATTCAGAATATTGATCCTTATGTAAACGTCACAGGGTATGGCCCGACAGGCCCCCAGACAATCCCAATGGGGCCAGTAGCTTCTCAGGAAGCAATAAAAATGTTCGGTACCAACGGAGGAGGATTTTTCAATGCAAACTCTGCACATCCCTATGAAAATCCAACTCCTTTGACTAACCTGATAGAGATTTTTCTTATGCTCATAATATCTGCAGCTCTGCCTCTGGTCTTTGGAAGAATGGTCGGAAGCATGAGACAGGGGTGGGTTATCTACTCTATTATGTTAGTGTTGTTTTTATTGGGATTCTGTACACTCTATGCTGCAGAGCTAGCAGGCAATCCACTGATTAAAGAATTTGGCATTTCTGGAATATCCATGGAAGGAAAAGAAGTCAGGTTCGGGCTATGGGGGTCCTCGCTTTTTGTCACATCTACTACGGCAACTTCCTGTGGTGCAGTTAACTCTATGCATGATTCGCTCACTCCACTAGGCGGTCTGGTGCCTATGTTCCTGATGCTACTCGGTGAAGTTGTCTTCGGAGGAGTAGGATCAGGGTTTTACACTATGATCGGATTTTTGGTGATTTCGGTCTTCGTTGCAGGACTCATGATCGGCCGAGTCCCTGAATACCTCGGGAAAAAAATAGAGGCATTGGAAATGAAGATGGCCGTCATAACCGTTCTTGTCCCTGGAATCCTTGTTCTCCTTTTTTCGGGTATTGCACTTGTTCTATCGAAAGTTGGAGATTTAATGGCAAATCCGGGTCCGCATGGACTTTCCGAAGTGGTATATGCCTTTGCATCCATGTCTAACAATAACGGTAGTGCCTTTGCTGGGCTTGACGCAACAAAGCCATTTTTCACACTTGGAGGTAGCATAGCAATGTTGATAGGTAGGTTTGTCCCTGCAATTGCCGTGCTAGCAATAGCAGGATCAATGGCGCAGAAGAAAAAAGTTCCATCAAGTTCGGGAACTCTTCCCACAGCTTCGATTTCATTTGCTACTTGGACGATTCTAGTAATTCTAATCATAGGTGCTCTCACCTTCTTCCCACTATTCGCCACCGGCCCGATTATCGAACACCTGATTATGATGAGAGGGAATTAATAATGCCACGAACGCAATCTTCCCATTTAGGTGCTTTTGATTCGAAACTTATTCGTGAAGCACTTATCAGTTCAGTGTTGAAACTGAACCTACGTCAGCAGATCGAAAACCCGGTAATGTTTACAGTAGAAATAGGAAGTATCCTAACCACGATGAGTTTTCTTATCAGCTTCTTCTCTGCTACCACTGAATCCTCTTTCTTCATTGGCTTTATCTCTCTCTGGCTGTGGCTGACAGTGCTCTTTTCTAACTTTGCGGAAGCTCTGTCTGAAGGACGTGGAAAAGCCAGAGCAGCATCTCTCCGGCTGTCCAGAACCAGCGTTCCTGCTAGACAGCTCACAACAGAATCTTTTGATAGTCCTTTCATTGAAGTGCCTTCCTCCGATCTCCAGAAAGGTGACCTTGTCCTTGTAAAGACAAACGAAGTAATCCCTGGAGACGGAGACGTAGTGAAGGGAGTTGCATTAGTTAATGAAGCCGCAATTACCGGAGAATTGGCACCTGTTGTGCGTGAATTTGGTGGTGACCGGAGTGCTGTAACCGGAGGAACTACAGTTATTGCCAATGAGATAATCATCAAAATTACTGCTGATCCCGGGCATACTTTCCTGGACCGTATGATCTCCATGGTGGAGGGTGCAGAGAGGCGGAAGACTCCTAATGAAATAGCTCTTGGAATACTACTCATTTCACTGACAGTTGTATTTCTCGCGGTTGTAGTCAGCATGTACTCCGCTTCTGAGTATAGCGCTTCTTCAAGTGGAAGAGGTTCCCCTGTAAGCTTCACAGTACTTATTGCACTTTTCGTATGTTTAGCACCCACAACCATTGCAGCTCTGCTCTCAGCAATCGGAATAGCCGGAATGGATCGTTTATTCCAGTTGAATGTTATCGCTCTCTCAGGAAGGGCAATCGAAGCTGCAGGAGATGTAAATGTCCTACTGCTGGATAAAACAGGTACAATAACCTTAGGTAACCGACAGGCAACTGAGTTTTTGCCAGTAGATGATCAATCAACTGATGACTTGATTGAAGCTGCTCTGCTGTCCTCTTCTGCAGACGAGACTCCAGAAGGCAAAAGCATTATTGATCTCATCCAGAAAAAGATTGGAAAAGTTCCAGTTTCTTCAGAGAATGTCACTTTCACGCCATTTTCTGCCGTCACCAGAGTCAGTAGTGCAAAATGCGGCGAGATAACATACCTAAAGGGTGCTTCCGATGCAATAAATAAGTTCGTTCTTGAACGTGGGGGTACCATTCCGTCGGATTTGAAAGCGAAAGTAAACGGAATTGCGTCTAAAGGAGGTACACCGCTGGTTGTCGCTCGTAATGAAACAATTCTCGGTGTGATATTCCTCAAAGATATTTTAAAAACTGGTATTCGAGAGAGATTCGCAGATCTGCGCAAGATAGGAATAAAGACGATTATGATTACAGGAGATAATCCTCTTACGGCTGCTACTATCGCAGCAGAAGCCGGAGTAGATGATTATCTAGCAGAAGTAAAACCGGAAGATAAACTCACGATGATCAAGGACTACCAGAAGGAAGGCTACATGGTCGCCATGACAGGGGACGGAACAAATGATGCTCCTGCTCTTGCCCAAGCCGATGTAGCTGTGGCTATGAACAATGGCACACAGCCTGCAAGAGAAGCTTCAAACATCATTGATCTAGATAGCGATCCAACCAAACTGCTGGACATTGTCGAGATAGGTAAGCAAATTCTGATGACTCGCGGAGCTCTGACCACCTTTTCTATAGCTAACGATATCGCCAAATATTTTGCAATCATTCCCGCTGCTCTGGTAGGTATATATCCGCAGCTTGAGGTGTTGAATATCATGAGTCTTGCAACACCGCAGTCTGCCATTCTTTCTGCGGTCATATTTAATGCTGTGATTATTCCGATGCTTATACCACTTGCACTAGCTGGGATAAAGTTCAAGTCTATGTCGGCTTCGAAGCTTTTTGCCTACAACCTGACCATCTTTGGTTTTGGAGGGGTCATTGCCCCTTTTATAGGGATCAAGGTAATAGACCTGATATTGGTCGGTTTACTGCATATCTGAGGAGGTATTGATCATGAAATCTCTCAAAAAAGCCACGTTACTATTTGGAGTATTATTTATAATCACAGGACTTGTCTATCCCCTTGCTGTGACGCTAGTATCACAGAGCGTATTTCCTTTCCAGGCTCATGGGAGCCTTATAATGAACAGTAACAAAACAATTATTGGCTCAAAGCTCATTGGTCAGAACTTTACTGCACCTCAGTACTTCCAAAGCAGGCCTTCCGCTAGTGGAAGTGGATATGACCCAACTTCTTCCGCAGGGTCTAACCTCGGCCCGACAAACCCTGCTCTCTTAGGATTGGTAGCCAATAGGACTAGTGCACTAAAGGAAGCAGGTGTTACTGACCCTATACCATCTGATCTAGTTATGGCTTCGGGAAGCGGACTTGATCCACACATCAGCCTGAAATCCGCACTTGTACAGGTACCCGCTGTGGCAAAAGCACGAAACATTCCGGAAGAAGAACTCAAAAAACGTGTGCTTTCAGAATCTATCGATTATCAATTCACTGGAACTTATGTTAATGTTCTTTCTCTCAACCAAGCGCTTGATAAGAAAGGGAGCACTTAAGAGGAAATTATGCTAATGGATCGTCGTGAAGAAGAAGGAAGACCACTAGCTGAAGATTTGCTCTGCATTGCTCGTCATGATGAGCAAAAAGAGCATGAAGGAAAGTTTACAGTGTACTTGGGCTACTCTGCAGGTGTCGGAAAGACATACTCAATGCTTCAAGATGCACTTCAGCGGCTACGGGAAGGAAAAGATGTTGTTATCGGCTATGTTGAGAGCCATGACCGACCTGAGACAAACGCACTGGTAAGTAATTTTGAGATTATTTCAACAGTCTCCATGGAACATCATGGCCTCTCTCTGAAAGAGTTCGATCCAGATGCAATTATTAGGCGTCATCCTCAAATAGTCCTGGTAGATGAGTTGGCCCATACCAACGCTCCAGGCAGTAAGCATTTGAAGAGGTACCAGGATGTCGAAGAGATTCTACAAGCAGGAATATCAGTTTATACAACCATTAATATCCAGCATATTGAGAGCCAGAACGATGCAGTTGCCCAAATCATTGACATTCGGGTTTCTGAAATCGTACCGGATGCTTTCTTTTCCAATGCAGATGAGATTCGGTTAATCGATATCACACCAGAAGAGCTAAATATTCGCCTCAAAGCCGGGAAAATCTATTTAAAAGGTATGGCTGAAGCTGTTATACAGAGTTTCTTCAGAACAGGGAATCTCCTTGCACTAAGGCAACTTGCATTGCGATATATGGCAGTATTATACTGACCAGATGATGATTGGTTATATGAGGAGCCGGGCTATCAAGGGTCCATGGCCCGCCGTAGAAAGGCTTCT
>Ga0224523_1001462_pt1 | contig 10014 bp, 6 predicted proteins | sample CFST50metaG_FD_182732 | JGI IMG/M metagenome (GOLD analysis project Ga0224523, IMG submission 182732) | Peat soil microbial communities from Stordalen Mire, Sweden - C.F.S.T50 | ecosystem: Environmental > Terrestrial > Soil > Wetlands > Peat | place: Sweden: Norrbotten County, Stordalen Mire...
GGCTTCTGCGATTCGCTGGCAGGCAGCTTCTCGGCCGAGGACATGCCGGCCTCGGGACCTTTCACGAAGGCGCTCTTGAGCGTTCCCTGATAGGCATAGCCAAAGGCAAACGGCCCGTGGTCCTTGGATTCCTCAAGCTTGGTAGCCTGGTTGATGATGAAGAAGCTGGCGTGCTTGAAGCTGCTTGGGCTCGACGAAGCCAGCTTCCACAGCTTGGCCGCAGCCGGCACGTTGCCGCCAGCCAGCGGGCCCACCAGATCAACCGTGCTGGCCAGCGGGAAGACCACGCCTCGAATGCCATCGAGCACGGAAAGACCCGGGTTCTTGGCGATCTGCACGCCCACCCAGATCGGCAGTTGCGTCAGGCCGCGACGTCCGCCACCCATGTCGATGAGACCGGGCATGGCTGCCTCGTTGTCCACAATTACGTCGTTGCCAACCTTGAAGCCATAGGCCTCGAGAATCTTGTCCAGGCCGGTTTGGTTGGACTGCACCATCTTGATCTGGGCCATCCCGCCCATTTGCTGCTGGTTGGGCGAGCTGACCGACATGCCGTCGTCGAGAATGACGGCACCCCGGCCGGTCATTAGATACTTGTCAATCTCGCGCTGACCCTTGTCGTCGAAGGGCTGCTTGGGGCCGCCAATGACCAGAGCGTCCACGTCAGCAGCGATCTCGGCGCTCGATGGATTCACGGTGGTCAGGTCGTACTCCTGCTCCAGAACCTGCTTCAAGGCATGGAAGCCCTGATTGGTTTCGGACTCGCCGTGGCCTGTGGTGAAGGCGATCTTCTTCTTCTTCACCGTCAGCTTCTTGATGAGCGACGAGATTTCGAACTCAAGACCCTCAGCGCGGCCGATTTGCGGGATCGACTCCATCTTGTCGCCGTACAGGAAACACAGGCCCAGGTAGTAAGAGCCCATCTCGAACTTAGAGCCGCGCAAGACCTGGATCTGGATCTTGTCGACCTTGCAGGAATTGGCGTTCTGGTCGGCGTCCTTGTCGCCATCGGAAATGGCCTCCCAGCGGAACTTTCCGTTGGAGCTGGTACGGTACTCGTCGATCATGTCACGCACGTAACGCGACAGGGTCTTGATCTCAGGGGGCAGATCCGACGAGATGAAGGCCTTGACGGTGAGGAAGTCTGGCAGTTTCTTCACCAAATCGCGCGACGGTTGCGACAGGGTGTACACCTTGTTCTCGGTCAGATCGATGCGGCCGAAGACCCGCGTTCCGATCACGTTGACCAGGACGATGACGCCGACGACAAAGAAGGTGTAGAGGATGGCGCTGGAGGCGTAGGCGCGCTTCTTACTAGATGTGGTCGACATGGTTCACTTCCACTTCCGAGACTCGAGGGAGACCGTGGCGATGACCAGAGAGACCACCATCACGGACAGGTAGTAGATGACGTCGCGCGAATCGATGATGCCGCGGCTCATGCCATCAAAATGGGACTCGACGCTCAGGTAGGCGAGCATCGGCCGCAGGGATTCAGGCATGAAAGGCACCAGGCGGTAGAACAGGTAAAGCGAAAACGAGATGGCGAAGCCGATGATGAACGCGACGATCTGATTGCGCGTGAGGGTCGACGCCATCACGCCAATTGCCATGTAGGCCCCGCCCACCAGCAAGATGCCCAGGTACCCGCCGATAGCCGGCCCCTTGTCGAGCGGCCCGACCAGCATGACGGTGACCGCGTAGAACAGGGTCAGGCCCACCATGGCCGCCAGCAAGGCCATGCCCGCCAGGAACTTGCCGACGATGACCTGCCAGTCACGCACCGGCATGGTGATCAGCATCTCCAGCGAGCCACTGGCTTTCTCCTCGGCAATCAGGCGCATGGCCATGGCCGGCACGATGAAGCTGAGCAGGAGCGGCATGAGATTGAAATAAGACCGCAGCTCGGCCTGCCGCTCGATGAAGAGCGAGCTGAAGAAGAGGTAGCCCGACAGCAGCATGAACACCGTGATGACGATGTACGCGATGGGCGAGTTGAAGTAGGTGCGGATTTCCCGCTTGGCGACGGTGAGGGCGGCGGTCATGACTTGCTCTCTTCCCCAGTGGTCAGGTTGCGGAACACGGTTTCCAGGCTGGCGGCTTCACGGTGCAGCTCCAGCAGCGTCCATTTGTTGTCCACGGCGGCGCGGAACAGAACCTTGCGTAGATCCTCATCCCCGGCCGCGTCCAAGGAGAAAGCGTGAGCCCCAATTTCGCCCGCCACCGCTTCACAGCGAGACACGCCCTTGATGCTGTCCAGGCGCGCCTTGACTGCCTCCGCCGTCGTTCCGTTGGCCTCGACCAGCAAGCGGTAGCGGCTGGCCTTTTCCCGCGCCCGCAGCTCATCGGGCGTGCCGTCGGCCACCAGTTTGCCGCTACTGATGATGAGCATGCGGCTGCAGGTGGCCTGGACTTCCGGCAGGATGTGGGTGGACAGGATGACCGTCTTCTCTTTGCCCACTTCTTTGATGAGCTGGCGAATCTCGACGATCTGGTTGGGATCAAGTCCGCTGGTGGGCTCATCGAGAATGAGGATGTCCGGATCGTTCAGCATAGCTTGCGCCAGTCCCGCGCGCTGCCGGTAGCCGCGTGACAGCTCACCGACCAGCTTGCCCGCCACCTCGTGCAGGCCGCAGCGGCCTCCGATTTCCTTGATGCGCTTCTCGCTGCGGTCAGAGGGCATGCCGCGCATGGCTGCCGCGAACTGCAGATATTCGAGCACGGTCATGTCTTTGTACAGCGGGGTGTCTTCAGGCAGATAGCCGATGTGCTTGCGTACCTCCAGCGAGTCGTCGAACACGTCGAATCCCGCCACCTTGGCGCGGCCCCCGGTGGGCGCCAGGTAGCAAGTCAGAATCTTCATCGTGGTCGACTTGCCCGCGCCGTTGGGGCCTAGAAACCCGAGTACCTCGCCCTTGCGCACGTTGAACGTGACGTCGTCCACGGCCCGCGTGTCGCCATAGACCTTGGTGAGGTTCTCAACCTGAATCATCAGCTCTGGCATTTGATCCTCATTTGATTGTTCGGTCGGAGCCGCTTGCGATACCCCCGGGCAAACCCCGCAAACTGGGACTTTATTCCCGACTTCCCGGACGCGGCCCATCTGGTAGCGCTTCCACGTACTGCGGGCCGGCCATCGGTGTCAAGGGCGGAGCGGATGCCGCAGCTGCTTCGCTATCTTGGTCCGCGGTTCGACCTGTCCGCAATCAGGACTGGTCCGAGCGGCGCAAGGCCGTGCAGCCAGCGGGTGGCGACGGCTTCCGTGGCTGGCGTAAAGCGCCCGCCAGGAGCGGCTGACTGCAGAACAGCCGCGGCGGATTTGGCCATTGTTTCAATGTGTTGAGTGCTGCCGTTAAACTTTTCCTTGAATGATGAAACCGCCTGGGCGGGCAAGGGTTCTACAGGGCCCAGCCCTCGTCCCAGCAGGCGTTGGACGAGGATAGTTCGCGCCAGCAGGCCGGTGTCGACAACCGCGGGGTCGGCGACGCCCATGACGCTCAGACGCTCGGGAGAGATATGCTCCGGCCGTACGCCCAGGCCCGCCACCAGGGCGAGGGCCGCCCCGGCCCGCTCGATGGCGACCGTGGCCGTGGCCAGGTCACGGAGGCTTGCGAAGGGACGCTCGCCCGCGCTGGGGGGATGGTCGAGCAGGCAGGGGTAGAGCGGACGCAACTTGGTCAGGGCGCTGATGACCTCAGCGTCTTCCGGCTCCCAAAGATCGATGGCTGGCCGAAGTACGGCAAAGGGGCTGTCTCGCTCCAGCGACCGGGCGAGTTTGTGCAGCTTGCCCACCAGACTGACGCCCAGCCGGAAGAGCTTGGTCACGGACACGCGACGTACAGCGGCCAGGCCGGCAGCCTCGTCCCCTCGGCTGAGAAACTCCACAGCCAGGTCCAGGGTGGCTGCCACGCGCCCAAGCACGGCGGCCACGGCTGGGTCGTCTCCGGGCGAGACCCGGTCGGCAGAGAGCACCCGATTGCACAGGGCCACCAGGGCGCTGTGTAGGGCGGTTACTTCTGCCGCTAACGTCAGGCCTGCCACCGCCCGGGCGAACGGCGTGGCGCCGGCCAGGCGGTCGGCCATCAACACCGGCAGGCGCAGATGGGTGTCCATACCTAGTTCGTCGGGCGATTGGCCCGACGCGACCGGCCCAGATTCCAGTTGCACGCTGGCAGGATCCAGCTCGCGGTAGACCTCGAGTGCTTCGTAGAAATCCACGAAGCCCAGGTCGGCCATGCGGCCTGATCGCCAGCGGAAGGCCGTCTGCTCCAATTCCGAATCGAGTTCCGAGCGCATGCCCACCAGAAACCGACGCATCATGAATTGGTCTGCGCGATAGAGGTTCTCCACCAGGTGCTGAGTCATCCGCTGGGTCTGCTCGTCGCCCAGTAGCTCCAAGGTGAAGAGGCGATCCGGCGTGTCAAACAGGATGCCTTCAGGCTCGTCAGGCGGTTCCTCCAGCGATAGGTCGTAGATGCGAGCCCGCTGGCGAATCAACAAGGCGAGCAGTTCGACATCCAGGCCCCGCGCCCAGGCCCCCACGGTTTCGAAGGGAGCCTGCGCGATAGCGGTGAGCCACTCGTCGGCTCGCTCGGTGGAGACTTGGTCGCGGTCCCAGATGGCGAGGTCCAGCGCACCTTGCACTTGTTCCACCGTGCCGTGGACCAGAATCTCAAGGGCTTCTGGGAAACCCAGCTCGTGCAGGACGTAGAAAAACTCGTCGGGCGGCAGGGCGCGAATGGCGCCGACCGGATCGGCTGTCGCAAAGAGTGCGTCGGCGCGTCGGCTGCGACGTCCGCGCTCAAGCTGGGCGCGATAGCGGGTCAAGGCCACCACTTGACTCTGGGAGGCTGGCTTGCGTGTCTGGTTCACCAGCGCACTATGACATGGGAACCCTGAAAGGGTTCCCAAACCCTGGCGCGCTCTGGCTCCGGCGGGCAAAGCTCGCCTACGCCCACGCGATCATGGGAACCCTCAAAGGGTTCGCTCTGCCCTTCGGCCCCCTCGGTGCAGGCTCACGAGGTTGACAGCGCGGCCAGGTTCAGCGATACAGCCCAGAACATGCGTTTCTTGCCGCGAGAAGAGTCATTTTTCGACGACTTCGAGAAGCACGCTGCCAAGACTGTGGAGGGTTGCCGTGCCTTCCTCGAGATGGCGGAAAGTGCGACCGATTGCGGAGCGGTCAGCGCGCGCGTGAAAGCCATCGAAAGCGAGTGCGACCACATCACTCACGGTGTTGTGGCGCGCTTGCACAGGACCTTCATCACGCCCATCGATCGCAACGACATCTTTCGCTTGATCTCGAAAATGGACGACGTGATGGATTTCGTGGAGGCGGCCGCTCAGAACCTGGTGGTGTACGACATTCACGAGCCCACCACGGAATTGGCCGGTCTGGCGCGCACCCTGATGCACGGGGCGGAACGCGTGCTGGAGGCGCTCTCGGGGATGCGCAATCTGAAGAACCCGGAGCTGATCCTGGAAAAATGCGTCGAGATCAACCGGCTGGAGAACGAAGCAGACGAGCAGTTGCGGACAGCCATCGCGAAGCTGTTCAAAGAGGCGAAGGATCCCATCTTCGTGATCAAGTGGAAAGAGATCTACGAGCTGGTGGAGACCGCCACCGACCGTTGTGAGGACGTGGCCAACATTATTGAGGGTGTGGTCCTGGAAAATTCGTAGAGAGGCACGTTGGGGGCCGCTCGCGAAGCGGCGAGTTCAGCTGGGCAGTCTTCAAACAGCTTGCTAGAGCAACTGGATGTCAACCGGGCCGCGGGTTTCGTCGCTGTTTGACCGAATTTCTACCGCCCCAGCGTGCTGGTGGCCGGGTCCCCGGCTTTCAGTTTCTGGATCATCCGCACGTAGGTGCTGCTGACCGCAGCACATAGGGCCTGCAGGTCTGTGAACGGTCCATCGGGAAGTGGACCTCCGTCGGCAGCGTGGGCATAGACCAGGTTGAGGACGCGGTTTTTCACCTGGACCGGCACCACCGCTATCTCGGAGGGTTCCTCGCAGTGCAGGTACTTCCAGATCTGGCGCTGCAGCTTGCTGCCTTCGGCCCGGGCCGGGCCGCGGAACGGGGTGCGACGATCGTGGGCGAGCTGAAAGCACGAGGGCATCGAGAGGGGAAACGCGATGGTCTCGATGGCCGCCTCCTGGAGGCCGGGGGCGAACCCACGCCACACGCGCGCATGGCCGTCGCGCACCAGGAAGAACATGCCGCAACCAAAGTAGCCGCGCATGAAGTCCACCACGACGTCGGCCAGTTGTTCGCGGTGGCGGGCCAGGGCTAGGCGATGAATGGCATCTTCCAGGCGCATGGCCGGACCGGACGCGGGCAGACGCGTCTGTGCCGGCATTCGCGGCGACACCACATCCCGTGCAGGCGCCGGACTCGGGGTAGGAAGCAGGGCGCGCCTCATTCCAGTCGTGCGCTCAGACGGCGCGGGTGTCGGAGTCGGGACTCTTGGCACCCCCTGGACCAGCCCTGGCGTGGGGGTCTGCGCCGACATGCGCGTCTTGATGTTCACCTCCACGCCGTAGAGCCGCTTGATGTTGCGGGCGATTACGATCTCGCCTGCCACCAGCGGCTCGACTCGCGCGCCCAGGGCGAAGGACAGGTCATCGGCAGTCAGCATGTCGAGCGGTGCGGCCATGGCCGCCACGACTTGCTTTACCCCGCCGCGCGAGGCCGCCAGCGGAACGGCCAGGTAGCGCACCGCCAGACTGGCCCTTAGGGTGGCGAGGACGGCGGGGTCGGCGCGCGAGAAGTGACGTTCCAAAGCTGCGGGCACGCCCATCTGTCGACTCAGGGCCAGGGAGAGCTGGTCGGTGCCAATGAAGCCTAGCTCAACTAGGTGGGTGCCCAGCTTGCCGCCGGCCAGTCCCTGCGCGCGCAGGCCGGCGTCGAGTTGTTCGGGCGTGATCTGCCCGAGCTGGATGAGGATTTCGCCCAGTTTCATTCCGCTCGGTCGTCTTGCTAGGCGGCCTGTGATTCATCATCGGCGGATGTGGGCTATTTCTGCAGGGATGCGGCGTCGCGGGTGCGTCGAAGAAAGCAGGGCAGGGGAGTTTTCGGGTTTCGGCTGATAGATTCTCTGGCGTGACCAAGCCTCGCTTGCCCGGGCAAGAGCCATTCGTTCCTGGCCGGCGGATCCCGTTGGCCGCCTTGGCCGAGCGGCTGTACGCAGCCTACGGGCCGCAGGGCTGGTGGCCCTTGCTTGAGCACCGGGGCAGCAACCCGACGCTCACTGGGCGGCTGACCGGCTACCATCCGGGCGACTACTCTTTCCCGCGCACCGAGGCGCAGCGCTTCGAGATCTGCTGTGGCGCCATCCTCACCCAAAACACCGCCTGGCCTAACGTGGAAAAGGCCCTGCAGGCGCTTGCCCTTCAGGGCTTGCTGGCACCGCGCGAGATCTTGTCGGTCGACGAAGCGCGCTTGCAACAGGCCATTCGCCCCTCGGGGTACTTCCGCGCCAAGGCTCGCAAACTGCGCGCCTTCTGCGAATTCCTCCTGCGACTTTCTGACCGCCCGCCGTCGCGTGAAGACCTCCTGCAGGTGTGGGGCGTGGGGCCCGAAACCGCCGACAGCATTCTGCTCTACGCCTATGCGCAGACCGAAATGGTAGTCGATGCCTATACGCTCAGGGTGCTTCGTCACCACGGCTACCAGCGCCGCGAATTGAGCTACGCCGCGGCCAAGGCCTACTGCGAACGAAATCTGCCACGCTCGCTTTTCGGCTATCAGGAATTTCACGCGCTCACGGTCGAACACGCCAAGCGCCTGCGCACAGCCGCCTCTGGGAAACCTGTCGCCGGGCGAGTGAACCGGCGGACGGTGTGTTGACTCATGACGTTCGTCGCGGGTAGGGTGCGGGCACAGTGGCCCCAAGCCTCGGCGTGCCTTCCGTCGCAGATCCTGGTGGGCGGGCGAAGTGCCGCTTCGCCGCCCTCCTGGTCGCTGCCCTGATCGGCGGGTGGGCAGTCCGCGCCCAAGCCGAGACAGGCAACCTGCTCGCTGGCAAGCGCCCTGCGCGCAGCGAGGGCGTGACCCACGCTGGTCGTCTCACCGACGGGATTCTCAGCCATGAGGGTGACGAATGGTTGACTGACCTTACTTCACGATTGACGTCTGGCACGTCGTTCCTCGAATACGATCTGGGTGAAGCGCAGGCCGTGCGTTGTGTTCTGGTCCAGGCAGACGCCAACGAGGTCGGCGTGCTTTCGGGCTCCCTCGACGGCCAAACCTGGCAGCCGCTGTGGCAGGTTGGTGGCGGATTGGGCCCAGGGATGCGGTTGCGCAGCACTAGACTCGACGCGACCGTGCGCTGGCTGCGCTTGTCGGTCAACGGCGCCGATGTGTTTCGCGGCGTGGCGGAAATCGCGGTCTATTCCCAATGCCCCGAGCCTTGGCCCGCTGAACTACTGCGCCAGCATGGCACGCCGGCGGGCGAATCCATCGATACCAGCATCCTTCTGTTTGGGCTCCTGGCTGGGTTCTTCGTTTTGCTTCATCGAGAGCGCGGGTCGAAACTGCAGTATCTGCTGCTGTTGCCCGCACTGGCTGTGGGCGGGAAAGTCGTGGCGGATCTCGTGGAGCTGTTCGATTTCAGTCGAGAGCCGCCCCTGCGAGCCATGGTGGCGGGGCTCGCCGCAGTCGTATTGGTGAAGGAGACCTTCTTGTCCAAGCGGTGGGCACCCCATCGCGCGGTTACCCTGGCCACTCTCGTCCTGTGTGCGGCGACGGCCTTGGGCAGCTACTACCACTTCGGGATGCTTCAGTTCGGCGACCACGCCAAGGGTCGGCGGACCTTCGTGCACACCTTCGACATGCGGCACTACTTTCCAGTGGCCAAGTACTTCCGCGAGCTGCGCTACGACGGCCTGTATCTGGCCAGCCTGGCCGCCTACATGGACAACACGCCAGACTTCACCGAGGACCAACTTGGCCAGGTGCGGGTGCGCGACCTGCTTACCAGCGAGATTCGTTCGGCCCGCGAACTCGCCGGCGAGCTACCCGGGATCCGCAGTCGTTTCACGGCCGCGCGCTGGGACGAGTTCAAGCGCGACATGAAGTATTTCTCCGACACCATGGGCCGCGACGACTATCTCGGCAGCTTGGCAGATCATGGTGCCAATGCGACGCCCGCGTGGATTCTGTCCGCCTACCTAATCTTCAAGAACGCGCCAGCCAGCGAATTGACCCTCACCCTGGCCGGGCTCATCGATCCAGTTCTGATCCTGTTCTTCTTTCTGGTGCTGGCGCGCACCTTCGGGACGCGCGTGATGCTGTATGTGATGGTGATCTGGGGGGCGACCGACTTCTATACTTTCACTGCGAACTTCATGGGCTCGACCCTGCGTCAGGATTGGCTGGTCGCGCTCGGATTGGGGGTGTGCGCGATCAAGCGCAAACGGCCTGGCTTAGGCGGCGCCCTGATCGCCTACAGCGGCCTCATCCGTGCGTTCCCGGCCATGGCGGTTCTCTTTTTCCTGGTGCCCCTGGCGTGGTTCGCCTTCGATCATCTGTTGTGGAAGAAGCGCCTGCCGTCGCTGGCAGAGTGGCGGGCCAGTCAGCGGCCTGCCCTGCGCGCTTGTTTTGGTGCCGCGGCTTGTGTGGTCACGCTGGTTGTCTTGACCTCGGCGACGTTCGGATTTGGCGGCTCATGGATGGCCTGGCAGGAGAAGATCGGGCACCACGCCACTGACCCCAGCACCAACAACGTAGGCCTTCGCAACGTGCTGGCCTTTGACCCTGACTTTGCAGCCGAGCGACTGATCGCAAAAAGTCAGCCGGCGCCTGATGCGGAGTGGGTGCGGACGCAACGTTTGACCTTTGCCGACCGCAGCCCCTTGTTCTACGGAATCTTGCTAGTGGTTACCGCACTCGCCCTGCTGGCGTGCCGTGGCCGCAGCCTGGAACAGGCGGCCCTCGTGGGACTTCTGCTCGTTCCTTTCTATTTCTACCCATCCAACTACTATTGCCACTTCGTGTTCTTGCTGCCCCTGGCG
>Ga0224523_1001464_pt1 | contig 10007 bp, 9 predicted proteins | sample CFST50metaG_FD_182732 | JGI IMG/M metagenome (GOLD analysis project Ga0224523, IMG submission 182732) | Peat soil microbial communities from Stordalen Mire, Sweden - C.F.S.T50 | ecosystem: Environmental > Terrestrial > Soil > Wetlands > Peat | place: Sweden: Norrbotten County, Stordalen Mire...
GTGTGGTTGTGGACGCGGCTGGCAGCGGCGGCGCCAATGGCGGCAGTGACGGCAGTAGCAGCGGCGGCGCCAATAGCGGCAGTGACGGCAGTAGCAGCAGCGGCGGTCGGCTCGACGGTGGCGCGGGTGGCTCAAGTGGCAGCCCCTACAACCCATGTCCCTCGACCGGAGCTTGCGCTATCTTGCCGCTCGGAGATTCAATCACGGCGGGAACCGGCTCGTCGGACGGCGGCGGCTATCGCGTCGAGCTGTTCAAACAGGCTGTGGCCAATTCACAATCGATCACATTCGTGGGCACCTTGTCGTCCGGTCCCGCAACCGTGAGTGGCAAACCCTTCCCCAAAAGCCACGAAGGTCACTCCGGTTTCGTGATCGACACCATTCCCCAACGGCAGGGCATCTCGTCAGTGACCGACGCGGCAATCGCCAAGTCCATCCCGCACATTGTCCTTCTGATGATTGGCACCAACGACATCCCGTGGAATTACGATCTTGCCAACGAGCCCACGCGGTTGGGCAACCTCATCGACCAGATTACTACCGACGCGCCCAAGGCACTGGTCGTCGTGGCCCAAATTGGCCCCAGCAACGACGACGCCAGAACCGCTCTCATCAAGGCGTACAACGACGGAATCCCGGCCGTGGTGCAGGCGCGCGTCGCCGCCGGCAAGCACGTAGCCATGGTCGACATGTTCACCCCGTTTGTCAGCAACCCGAACTACAAGACCGCGTTGCTCTCAGACGAAGTTCACCCCAACCCCGCGGGCTACGTCATTCTGGGACAAGTCTGGTACGCGGCGATCCAGTCATTCTTGCCGCGCGCCCACTGACAGAGCTGCCGCCCTCGCCTGCGCAAGAGTGACCGCGCCTTCTGGGTCGTACTCTCCCATCTCTGGTCGCGCCTGAGCGGACGCGCTGGTCGTCGTCAAACCAGGCATCTTCTTCACCGTGCCCAATGCGACCTTTGTAGTGTGAGTAAGATGGATTCCTTTCCCGTATTAGAAGCCGCGAAACTGGCGGGGCAGCGGAATTCCCGGGCATCCGAAGAAGACCTGTATGAGCATCGGAACATCCACCCCTGGGTTAGGTCAATGAGGAAACAGCGAATGCATCGAGCAGCCGGCGAGCCAGGGCTGGTGCCTCGGCGGTTTCATGTTTGACGAAGACGTAGGCCTCGTTCCAGGGCTGCTGGGCGATGCGACTGGCCCAGGCGTCGAGCGTCGCCGACGTGTAGTCTTCGCGGCGCAGGCGCAGGTAGCCCCAAGAGGTCGTCGCTTGCAGCGGGGTCTCCAGCTTTTCCGCTTCGGCGATGCACAGTGCGGCCCCGGCAGCCCGCAGGCTGGCATAGACATCGTCGCTGAACCACGAGGCGTGACGAAACTCGAAGGCCGGGCGGATTCCTTGCCCAACTTGTGCCAACACCGCCAGGAAGGTCTGCAGCCGCTCCAGATCCTTGTGCAGCCACGGCGGCAATTGGAACAGCACCGGGCCCAACTTGCTTCCCAGGGACACGGCCCCTTTGGCGAAACGCTCAACCGCGCTCTCTGCATCGTGCAGTCGCAGCTCGTGGGTAATGCGTCGGTTGCACTTGAGGGCGAAAACGAAATCGACTGGCGTGGCGGCAGACCAGTGTTCGAGCAAGCTCGCGCTGGGCATGCGGTAGAAGGTGTTGTTGATTTCCACCGTCGGGAGTTGCTGCGCGTAGAAGCCCAGCATGTCAGCCGCGGGAAGTTTTTCCGGATAGAACGACCCACGCCAGGGCGGGTAACTGAAACCGCTTGTCCCGACCCACACCCGCATCGCCGCCCTACCTTCTAGCCCCGTGAGGCGTGTGCCTTGGGCCGCGCGCCGTGTGAAGGTGCGGCTCGGGCCGGCTTTCGTTCAATCTCGGCGGTGCCCGACGGTGCCGGCTGGCCGCGCGCCGCCAGGCTGGCCTTGAGCGCCTCCATCAAATCGATGATCTGTGCGGGCTGCTCCGGCGCGGCCGAAACAGAAACCTCGTGACCCGCCACCTTGCGCTCGATCTCGGCCTGCATACGATCGCGCACGTCGTTGCGATATGCCGCCGGATCGAAGCTGTCGGATGCGATCTGCTCCACCACCTGACTGGCCAGCTTCAGTTCGGCCTCGCTCGCCTGACCCTCGGGTATCGGCACCTCGGCCAAGGGGCGCACCTCGTCGGCGTACAGCAGTTGCTGCATGACCAGCCCGCTGGTTTCCGGCTGCACGCCCGCAACCGGTCGCAACATCACCAGGTACAGCCGGTCGTGCGCGGCGTAGCGAGCTATGGCGGCGCGGCCACTCTGGCGCATCACCTCGACCAGCAGGCGGTAGGCCTTCTCGCCGCCCTTGTCGGGCGCCAGGTAGTAGGGCCGGTCGAAGTAGATGGGATCGACCTTGTCCGCGGGCACGAACTGCGCAATGGCAATGGCCTGCGTCGCCTTCTCCTCCAATGCCTTGATCTCTTCGTTGGTAAAGGTCACGTACTGGTCCTTGGCGAATTCGTAGCCCTTGACCATTTCCTCGCGCGGCACCACTTGGCCGTCTTTGGCGCACAAGTATTGCTGATGCAGCCGCGAGCCGTCTTTGCTGTGTAGCAAGTGAAACGCAATTCCAGCAGACGGCTGTGTCGCCGGATACAGCTTCACTGGGATCGACACCAACCCGAACGAGATGGTTGCACCCGCCATTGCCCGCGCCATGATTTAACCATAGCGCACGCTTGCAGCAGCGCACGCGCAGCGTTTGCGCAAAAAGGTTGTCTTGCCTCTCCAGGATTATCGCGCCAAGCGGTCGCCAGGCCGAACCAATGAGCCGTTTGGCGGCGGTTCTGGTCCGGGCAGGTTGTTTGTCGTCCACAAACACGCCGCGCGCAGGTTGCACTACGATCTGCGCCTGGAAATGGAGGGCGTGCTGCGCTCGTGGGCCGTGCCCAAAGTGCCCAGCTTTGACCCCGCTGAAAAGCGCCTGGCCGTACAAGTGGAAGACCACCCCATCGAGTACGGATCGTTCGAAGGCGTGATTCCGGCCGGCAACTACGGCGCCGGTCCCACCATCGTCTGGGATCGCGGCACATGGACGCCGCTTGACGATGTCGAGCAGGGACTGGTCAAGGGCAAGCTGCGTTTCACCTTTGCCGGCTACAAATTGCGTGGGGCCTGGTCACTGGTGCGCCTGGCGAAAAGTCAGAAGGACTGGCTGCTCATCAAAGAACGCGATGCCTACGTGGTCCGCGGCGGCGAGAGCAACTTGCCCGAGGCTTCGGTGCTGTCGGGCCTGACTATCGAGGAGCTGCGCGACGGCTCGCCCCGCTGGGCCGAGGTGCGCGCGCAGGTCGAGAAGCTGCCGCCCTCCCCTCTGCGGGCCGATCAGGTGCAGTTGATGCTGGCGGAGACACGGCCGCAGCCCTTTTCCGAGCCAGGCTGGCTCTTTGAGATCAAGTACGACGGCTTCCGCGCCCTGGCCGCGCACGAAGGTGGACGAGGCAAGCTGCTCTACCGGCATGGCAGCGACGCCACCGCGCTCTATCCTGACCTGGCCATAGCGCTGGCTGCGCTGCCGGCGGATGTGGTGCTAGACGGCGAGATCACAGTCTGCGACGAGCAGGGCCGGCCCAGTTTCGAGCGCCTGCAGCGACGGGCCCTGCTAACCCGACAGCCCGACATTGAACACGCGGCCCTGAGCCTGCCTGCCAGCCTGTTCGTGTTCGACTTGCTTGGCTTCGAAGATCGCGACTTGCGCTCGCTGCCGCTCTCCAAACGCAAGGCGCTGCTCAGCCGGTTGCTGCCGACACTGGGACCGTTGCACTACGTGGACCACATCGAAACCCGCGGGCAAGAGATGTTCGAGGAGATCGCGCGCCTGGGTTTGGAAGGCGTGATGGCCAAGCGGGCCGAGTCGGCCTATCACGCCGGCCGCTCGCCTGACTGGCTGAAGATTCGGCGCGATCGCAGCGCGGATTTCGCGGTGGTGGGCTACACCGCTCCTCGCGGCCTGCGCAGTGGGCTCGGCGCCCTGCACTTGGCAGCGCAGGAGTCGGGCGCGCTGGTGTACATGGGACGCGTGGGCAGCGGCCTGGGCGAAAAGGATCTCGCGAGCCTGCCGAAAGAGCTGCTCGACGACGAGCAGCCCGAGCCGCCGTGCAACGGGCCAGTGCCGCATGGACGTGAGCACACCTGGGTGAAGCCGCGCCTGGTGTGCGAGGTGCGCTACAAGGAGATCACCAGCGACGGACTTCTGCGCCAGCCGATCTTCTTGCGCTGGCGCACGGACAAGCGGCCCGAGGAATGCGCCCACCCGCAGACGCAGGCCGAGCCGCCGCTTGCCGAGCCAGAGGTCGAGAAACGGATCGCCTTTACCAATTTGACAAAGATCTTCTGGCCTACCGAGAAATTCACCAAGGGCGATCTGATTGACTACTACCGCGCCATTGCGCCCTGGCTGCTGCCCTACCTGCGCGACCGGCCCCTGGTGCTGACCCGCTATCCCGAGGGCATCGCCGGGCCGTCGTTCTTTCAAAAGGACGCGCCCGCCTGGTCGCCCGAATGGGTGCGCCGGGTGCGCATCTGGAGCGACGAGCGCCAGGCCGAGCTGGAGTATTTCCTGTGCGACGACGTGGAATCGATCCTGTACCTGGCCAACCTAGGCACGATTCCACTGCATGTGTGGGCCAGCCGGGTCGGCTCTTTGGAACGGCCGGATTGGTGCATCCTGGATCTCGATCCCAAAGACGCGCCCTTTGCCCATGTGGTGCAATTGGCCCGCGCCATCCACCAACTGTGCCAGCGCATCGATCTGCCCTGCTTTGCCAAGACCAGCGGCGCCAGTGGACTGCACGTTCTTGTTCCCCTCGCCGGCCAGCTCACCCACGCCGAGTCGCGAACTCTTGCGCAATTGCTCGGCCAGATCATGGTTCGCGATCATCCCGACCTCGCCACCCTGACCCGCGCTGTCGCCCAGCGCGCCGGCCGCGTGTATCTGGATTGTCTGCAAAACGGGCACGGCAAGACCATCGCCGGCCCTTTCAGCGCGCGCGCAGTCCCTGGCGCTCGCGTGTCCATGCCCCTGCGCTGGTCCGAAGTGAACGCCCGCCTGGATCCCGCGGCCTTCACCATCAAAACCGCGCCAGCGCGCATGAAGCGACTACACGAAGATCCGCTGGTGCCAGTGTTGCAGCTGCGCCCGGATCTGCCAAAGGCGCTGGCATTGCTGGAGCGAGAGGTGGAGAAGTGAGCGATCCACAGGAGCGCGCAGCCGCCTTGCCTCGTCGTGGGACAGGTGGGACAATCTGACCGTGTTCGAGCGAATTCTGCGTACGGCAGCGAATTTTCGGGGGGTCGAAGAATTCGACCGGCGCGATCTCGCGCGCTTGAGTCTCGAGGAACGTATCTCCGCGGTAGAGAAGCTGAGGAGGATCTGGTTCGGTGAAGATCCAGCTAAGTCCCGACTGGAACGAGTTCTTGTCGCTTCTGATCTCGAAGCGCGTTCGGTTTCTGCTCGTGGGAGGCCACGCCGTCGCGGCCCACGGCGAGCCCAGGCTGACGGAGGACCTCGACGTATTCGTAGATCCGGCGCGGGCAAACGCCGGTCGCCTTCGTGAGGCTTTGCTGGCGTTTGGATTCGGCGCCAGCTTGCCTTCGGTGCGTGAGTTGGCAGTGCCCGGCAAGATCTGGATGCTGGGCCGCAAGCCCTGGCGGATCGACGTGCTGACCCAGATCAGCGGCGTGACGTTCGCGCGGGCATGGGGAGGGCGTGTCGAGGCGGAATTCATGCCCCGTCCGCTGTTCGTCATCGGGCGCAGGGAACTCATCGCCAACAAGCGCGCCAGCGGCCGAGACAAGGACCTGCGCGACGTGGCCATGCTGCAAGCCCTGTCCTCGCCCCGTCCAAGGCGAACGGCGCCACGGCGTCGCGCGCGCAAGCCTCTCTCATAGGCCGCCCGCCACCTCGACCGATCACCGCGCTTTCCGTCTTTCGTCATCAACAAAACGCCGGGATGAGCGTTATGGTGGATGAGAGACGCTTTCATGGACGAGATGCCACACCTCAAGCTGGTGGGAAAGCCGGCGCCCGATTCGGACGCCGGCGAATACTCCGAGGCGCGCGCCCAGGCTGACGATCTGCTCATGATCGCCGCCGCCCAAGGGGACCGGGCGGCTTTCGCAAAGCTGGTGGCGCGCTACGAGAGGCACGTGCGCAGCTACTGCGGGGCCATCTTGCATCACGAGACCCAGACGTGGGATGCCGCGCAGGACGTCTTCCTGCGCCTGTGGGCCACGCGCCTTCGCTATCGTCCCAAGGGCAAGTTTCGCCAGTACCTGTACACCATCGCCCGCAACATCGCCCGCAACCTGTGCCGTTCGCAACGCCGGCGCCAGGCTTTGGCGCATATTCTCGGATTCGACGACGACAGCAATGCGACCGCCAATACGCGCGCCCTCGCCAGCCCGCACAGCCTGCACGAGCAGGACGAGAGCGCCCGCCACTTGCGCCTGGCCCTGTCGCAGCTCGATGAGAGACTTCGCGATGCGCTGGTGCTCCGCTACTTCAACGATCTCTCCTACGACGAGATCGCTGCTGTCATCGGCCGCGCGCCATCGACCGCCCGCTCGCGGATTTTCTATGGGTTGAGGCGGCTGGCCGAGCTGCTGCCCAAGGAGTCGGTTCAATGAAGTGCCCAGACGAACAAACCCTGGCGGCGTTCATGGAGGGTGAGCTGTCGACCAACGCGGCCGGCGAGCTGCAGGTCCATCTGGCCGACTGCGCTGCTTGTCGCCAAGCCTTCGAGCGCCTGCGCGAGATAGCCGGGCAATTGCGGCGCGCCCGCGCCGACGACGATCCCCATTTCGTAAGCCAGGTACTGGAGCGACTTCCGGCTGGCCATCGGCGCCACCCTGGCCGCTGGCTGGTGGCCTTGGCCTTGCCGGCAGCCGCTGCGTTCGCAGTCTTCTTGAGCGCATCCTTGCATCATCATGACGGTGAGTTTGTCGCGCGCGGTAGCGCAAGGCCCGGACCGGCCGAACCAGCGACTCACCTCGGGGTTGAGGTCTTTGTCCATCAGCAAAGCCGCGAAAGGAACCGAGTGGCTATGCGGGGTGGTGAGCGAATTGAGAACGGCGACGGATTCAGCTTCGTGGTCAGCAACCGATTGGGTCGCGATGTTTACCTCTGCCTTTTCGCCATCGACAACGCCCAGGCCGTGCACTGGTTCTACCCGTCGTACACCGACGCCGCGACTGAGCCGCAGGCCATCCGCGTGCCCGCGACTCCAGCCATCATGCCGCTGTCCCAGGGTGTGACGCCGGAGGGACTGGCGCCTGGTCGACTGTCGGTCGTCGCGCTGTTCTTGGCGCGCCCGGTTCGCGTCTCTGAAGTGGAAAAGGTGGTCGCCGGAGCCGCGCTCAGTGCGATTGCTCAACGCCTGCCGGTACTCGCCCAGCAAACGCAAATCATCGACGTCATCAAGTAGCCTCAACAACGGATTGAATCACATGTTGCCAGCATCAATCCCCATTGCCATCAGTCTTGCATTGACCACGCCGGCATTGGCCGCGCCAGTCGCCCGGCCCTCGGTCGGCTTTGCCTTGGTAGTCACCAACAACCGCAGCCTGACTTCGTCGCGCCCCGATTTGCAGTACGCTGACGACGACGGCGCCAAGTACGCCGACCTGTTCTCCGACGAGCTGGGCGCTGGACAGGTCACGCTGCTCGCCGAGTTCGATGTGGCCAGTCGCCGCCTGTATCCCGAGTGGAGCAGCCGGGCCTTGGCGCCAACCCGCGCCAATCTCGACAGCGCCGTGGCCCGCTTGGCCAGTGACATCGCCCGCGCGCAGGCGGACGGCGCGTCCGTCCAGCTCTACCTGGTTTTTGCCGGTCACGGCGATGTCGATCGTGGCCAGGGCTACCTCGATCTGGCGGACCAGCGCCTGACCGCACGCGATCTCGACGAGAGCGTGCTGGCCCGCCTGAAAGCCGACCGAGTGCACCTAATCCTCGATAGCTGCAACTCGTACTTCATGCTCAATCCGCGCAAGCCGGGTGGCAAGCGCTGGGAAACCAACCACGACGTGGCCGGCGTGCTCGACAAGTACCCCAACCTGGGCGCCATCATTTCCACCAGCGCCGAGGCTGTGACCTACGAATGGAGCGAACTGCAGTCCGGTATCTTCAGCTACGAACTTCGCTCCGGATTGCGTGGCGCCGCTGATGTCGACGGCAACGGCCAGGTCAGCTACGCCGAGTTGGCGGCCTTTGTCGAGGCAGCCAATCAGGACATCCGCAACGATCTGTATCGCCCCAAGGTCTTCGCGCGCGGGCCGGCCCACGACAACAGCCAGGTGCTGTTGACCCGAAACACGTCTACGCGTGCTCTCAAAATCGAAGCAGCAGGCGCTCGCCGGCTCACCCTGCGCGATGCCCAGGGAACGCGCCTGGTCGACCTCAACAAAGAAGATGGCACGCCGGTCACCCTGAGCCTGCCAACCGAGCACGTCGCGATCTACGAACAGACGCCCGGAAGAGAGCGGCCGCTGGTCAGCGTGCGCAACTTCGACGGCTCGGCTGGGCCAGTCGCCATGCTCGACGAGTTGCCGCGAGCTGAGCCGGACCTGAACGGACGCGGGGAAGCCCCGGTTTTCGCGGCTCTCTTTGCCAGTCCCTTTGGTGCGCGGGCCTTTGCTGTTGCGCAAGCCGCGCCCAAGGACATGAATCCTGCCTATTTCGGCATCACTCGGCGTGACGCCGACCAGTTGCGCTCGCACTTGGAGATGACTCTCAAGCTCGATCAAGACCACTTTTTCATGGTGGGCTGGGGCACGGCACTGGCTACCCTGGTGGGAGCAGATATCCTCGGCACCGCGCTTGCAAAGAGCAACATGAAGTACTAGGACCAAAGGGACCTCGTCATCTCGACCGCCATAGTCCCCGCGATGTTTGGTGGTGTGCTGCTGCTGCGTTCGTTCTTTTGCACCGATTCCGAAAAGCTGCTTGCCGATTTCGACAGCAAGGATCTCTCCACCGAAGAAAGCCGCGGCCGCGCCGTGCTGGAGATGCGCGACAAATTCCACCGTCTGGCTGAACGCAGGCGCCACATGCGCAACATCGGCCGCGGCATCGCGCTTGGGTTGGGGGTGGCCGAGGCGGTTCTCGGAGGTGTCGGGCTCGGCCAGCATCATGGACGCCAGCGTGCCCCCGACTATGTGCTCCTCACCGACGCCGCCGTTTTTGGGTTGGGCGCCCTCCTCATCGGCGTGGATCGTTCGCCCGTCGAGAGAACCTGGGATCTCTACGAAGCCACGGAAGGCGGTGCGACGGCAGGACCGAAGCCCGAGCCCCCTGCCGCCAATCACACCAGTGCCAGCGTCACGCCGCTCTTTGGTGTGACCAGCGGCGGCGCCTTCCTTGGCCTGGGCGGAAGGTTCTAATAGTTCCAACTCGCGGCTTCCTCGCCGGTCTAGAAATCTGCGTCGAGAACTGGCCCGCTTGCCTGCCTGGAATCGCCCAGGGGTTCATGATACCGTTTTCGCCATCTTGCGCTCTCTACTTGTCGTGTTCCTCTCGCTCTTGATGGTGCCGGGCGTGCGGGCTGCCGAGCAGCCAAGTGGCGTGGCCACAGCCCATGTGCGCAAGGCCACGGCTGCGTACAATCTCGGCAAGTACCCCGAGGCCGCCAAGGAGTACGAAGCGGCCTACGAGCAAACTCTCGACGCGAACCTGCTCTTCAATATTGGTCAGGCCTACCGGCTTGCGGGCGAGCGCGACAAGGCGATCACAGCCTATCGTTCCTTCATTCGATCCGCTCCGGAAAGCGAGCAGCGTCAGCTCGCGGAAAGCAAGATCCGCGAACTCGAGCGCCAGCATTCCGCGCCACCTCCGGGCTCTGCCCCGGTACCCGCGGCAGAGCCCGCTTCCGCAGCCCTGGCCCCAGTGCCGACGCCAGAGCCCCCGGTGGCGGCTCCAGGTGCGGCGCCGCCGACAGAAACGCCCAGCCCCGCACCCGTGCCAACACC
>Ga0224523_1001465_pt1 | contig 10000 bp, 9 predicted proteins | sample CFST50metaG_FD_182732 | JGI IMG/M metagenome (GOLD analysis project Ga0224523, IMG submission 182732) | Peat soil microbial communities from Stordalen Mire, Sweden - C.F.S.T50 | ecosystem: Environmental > Terrestrial > Soil > Wetlands > Peat | place: Sweden: Norrbotten County, Stordalen Mire...
GACCATAGGTAACCTGCATTCTACTTTTTCAAAAAAGATGACTATTTCAACTGTGTTCGGTGAAGTCAATGGTTTGCAGTCAGGAAATAATATTTGGTTTTCGGGAGTAAAAATCGGCACTGTAAGAAAAATGGAGTTCTATGGAAAGTCGCAGGTGAAAGTTATTATGAATATCAATATCGAATCCAAACAATATATCCGTAAAGATGCCAAAGTAAAGATCAGCACTGATGGTTTGATCGGGAATAAGATACTTGTCATTTATGGCGGAACTGCTGCAGCTTCTGAGGTTAGGGAAGGCGATACGCTTTCCAATGAAACATTATTAGCTACGGAAGATATCATGAAAACATTGCAACAAAACAATCTGAATATTTTGGCAGTAACAAAAAAACTGGCTGGAGGCGAAGGAACGATAGGTAAATTGATGAACGATGAATCTATTTACAACAGTATTTCTGCGACCACAAATTCACTTCAGGTAGCTTCTGCAAACGCACAAACACTAATTGCATCTTTAAAAAATTTCAGCGCAAAGCTTAATAAAAACGGGGTCTTGGCGAATGACCTGGTTACCGATACAGTAGTATTCCACTCTTTGAAAACTTCTATTTTACATTTACAAAGTATTGCTGACACAGCTACGGTTTTTGTAAATAACATAAAAGAAGCGAGCCATAATCCAAAGAGTCCGTTGGGTATATTGTTGCATGATGAACAGACAGGTGCTAATTTAAAAACAACGATCACCAACCTCGACAGCAGTTCTAAAAAATTAGACAAAGATTTGGAAGCGCTTCAACATACTTTTTTATTGAAACATTATTTTAAAAAGGAGACAAAGAAGAACGGGAAATAAAATGTTTTGTAATTAATTGTGATAAATCAAATGAAAAGTAAAATCAAACGTATAAGTATTGTTATCCTAATCTTGGCAATTGTTGCAAGTGTTGCTATTTTTATTTTCCGTGCTCAGATAATAAAACATTTTATACCTGATGTCGAACAGATCGGTGATATCCATTTTAATGTAAAAAACGACACAATTTATATCAAAACTAAACTGGTTGTAAAAAACAAAATGTTCCTTAAGGTTGAAATTGATACTATTAAGTATAAAATCTCACTATTTGATAAAACGTATTTACAAAATGAGAAATTCATAGGAATGATATTACGTGGTCATGGAAAGGACACTATTGATTTTTCTTTAAAAATTCCATACGTCAAAATATTAAATAACTTTAAAGTTGAAAAGGGAAAAAAGGACAGTGTAAACTATTCACTAGCTATTTATATTCAATATTCCACTGTTTTTGGTAAAACAGAAATTCCTATCACTAAATCATCGAAATTAAAAATACCTCAACCTCCCGAAATAGATGTTGTAGAAATAAAATACAAGAAGGTGCGATTTAACACCATCCTTGCAGATGCTAAAATCAAAATAATAAACCATAGTTCTATTACTTTATCAATAAAAGAATTGAGTTATTCAATGAACATTTTAAAACAAGGTAGCCTGAATGGAAACTTTCGCAAACCAATAAATATTAAACCACATGAAACTACACTTATCAGCATTCCGATTGAGATTAATCCAAAAAATATTGGAAAAACAATTTTCGAGATAATCATTAATAAAGATAACTACGATTACATATTAACCTTGAATGCAATTCTGGAATCAACTGACCCGTTAAAAAAATCATTCCAAATAGATATTACCAAAAATGGAAAAATGGAATTAAGAAAATAAAAATCTTTCTTTTCTATTTCATTTTTCCAACTCATTTATGTGTGAATCACGTAACTTATTTCAAAAGTTATGTAACACATTCAGGAATTAAAGAACTCACCTTTGCACAGTGAATATCCATTTACACATGAAAACAAAATGAAAATAATTTTTTTTACAAAATTAACGATAGCTTTACTACTCTTCATGCCAATTTTAAATTTCGCACAAGTTAAGAGGGGATATTATTATAACAACAAAATCAATAGTAGCGGCAGTGATAATATTTATTCATTTAATCTTTTAAGAGGTTCAGTTCTCAATAAAAAAATAATAGGTATTGCAGAAGATAAAAATGGAAACCCTATTTCTAAAACATATATAAAATTACTGGATAATAATGGTAATTTAATTGATACCATGACCACCAAAGAGGATGGAGCTTATTCTTTTCTTATTAATTCAGATAAAAATTTCACTTTGCTTTGTGACAAGGAAACATATTCTGAAGGTAATATTATTATCAACACTTTTGGTAATGATATTATTTTAAAAGCGAATGTGATACTTCTTAAACAAAAAAAGAGCGTAATCCGAAAAAAGAAGCTGGTTGCCGATCTTGAAAAAACAATCGAATCAAATACTATTTATTTTGACTTGGGCAACAATTCGATCCGTCCGGATGCTGAAATTAAATTAGATAAAATTATTAAGATAATGAATGAAAATCCAGATATCATTGTTGAATTAAATTCATATACTGATTGCAGGGAAAGTATGGAACGCAATCAAATATTATCCGATGAAAGGGCAGTGTCAACAATTGCTTATATAAAGAAAAGAATTACAACTCCTGAACGAATTTTTGGTAAAGGATGTGGTGAAACTAATTTGGTGAACAGATGCGCTTGCGAGGGTGATATTAAATCAACTTGTTCCGAAGCCCAACATCAACAAAACAGGCGTACGGAATTTGCTATTGTCAAAAAATGTCAATAAAATTAATACAGCCAATAAAAAAAGCAGCATTAGAAAAAACTGCTGATTCTTCAGAAAACCCATATACTAAGGCATTAAAAGGTTTTTTTGAAGAAGTTACTTTATTAACCAGGTTTGCTTTACGTTTTTTTAAAGAAGCAATAAAACCACCTTACGAGTTTAATGAGATCAGTAAACAATCTTTTTTAATAGGCTACAAGTCTTTTCCTTTAGTAGCTATTACAGGGTTTATTATGGGGCTTGTATTGACAATACAATCCCGTCCAACGCTTGCAACATTTGGCGCAGAATCGTGGTTGCCTGCAATGGTAGCTGTTTCAATCATTCGGGAAATCGGTCCCGTGATCACTGCTTTAATATTTGCAGGAAAGGTAGGCTCTGGAATTGGCGCTGAGCTTGCGTCAATGAAAGTTACCGAACAAATTGATGCGATGGAGGTCTCGGGAATAAATCCATTCAAATACATTGTGGTTACACGTATTGTATCAACTACATTGATGCTGCCTTTATTGGTGGTTGCTGCTGATGCTGTTTCCTTGTATGGCGCATATATTGGCGTTAATATAAAAGGAGATGTTAGTTTTCACTTGTTCTTTTTACAGGTCTTTGCAAAACTTTCCTTTTCAGATGTTATACCTGCTATCATTAAAACATTCTTCTTTGGATTTGCGATTGGACTCATTGGCTGTTATAAAGGCTATAATTCCAACACGGGGACTGAAGGTGTCGGAAGGTCGGCAAACACTTCAGTCGTTTTTGCATCATTATCAATATTTATTCTTGATTTGATAGCCGTTCAAATAACCAGTTTATTTATTTAATTGCAAATGGGAATAATTGTAGCGGAAATAGAACATTTGAAAAAATCTTTCGGCAGCAATGACGTGCTGAAAGATATAAATTTAAAATTTGAAAAAGGTGAAAACCTTGTTGTATTGGGTAAATCAGGAAGCGGTAAATCTGTTCTTATAAAATGTATGGTTGGCTTAATTGAACCTGATGGTGGACAGATCATCATTTTGGATAAAAATATTTCTGAATTAAAAAATGAAGAATTAAATCTGCTAAGAAAAAAAGTTGGATTTCTTTTTCAGGGTGCTGCCTTATACGACTCTATGACAGTGAGAGAAAATCTCGCATTTCCACTTCGTGAATTAAAGTCAAAATCAAAAGATGAAGTAGAGGCATTGGTAATAGAAGCATTGAAAAATGTTGCACTCGAAGATGCTATTGATAAAATGCCATCCGAACTTTCGGGAGGCATGAGAAAACGGGTTGGACTTGCACGTGCATTAATATTAAAACCTGAAATAATACTTTATGACGAACCCACAACAGGCTTGGATCCTATCACTTCAAAAGAAATCAGTAAATTGATTTTAGATATACAGAAAAAATATAATACATCTTCCATTATAATCACACACGATGTAGAATGTGCCCGCATTACAGCAAATCGCATAATAATAATAAAAGACGGGATATCCTTTGCTGAAGGAACATTTAAAGAATTATCAGGATCAAAAGATGAATGGGTTCATTCATTCTTCGAATAATTTAAAAAATTAAAATAATGAAAAAGCCAACAGGGAATAAAATGAAACTTGGAATATTTGTTTCTATCGTTACCGTTCTATTAATTGTAGGAATATATTTTATTGGCAAAAAGCAACAGATGTTCGGAAGCACATTCCATGTTAGCGGAATATTTAAAGATATAAGCGGACTTGAGGTTGGCAATAATGTGCGTTTTTCAGGCATAAATGTTGGCGTTATTAAAGACATTCAACAAATAACCGATTCAACTGTAAGAGTGGATATGATAATTGATGAAAAGACAAGAAAGTTCATTAAGAAAAATGCAAAAGCAATTATTGGTTCTGACGGATTAATGGGAAATAAAATTGTGTCAATCATTCCGGGAACAATCGGAGAACATGAACTATCAAATAACGATACTATTGAAACAGCCCAAACAGTGAATATTGACGACATTTTAATAAAAATAAAAAAAACAAGTGATAATGCTGCAAATATAACCGGCGATCTTGCTTTTATTATTAAAAATATACGTGATGGAAAAGGAACTATTGGAAAATTATTTTCAGATAGCGCCTTTGCTCAAAATGTTGATGACGCTCTTGTCAATATAAAGCAAGGAGCAGGAGGTTTCAAACAAAATATGGATGCGGCAAGTCATAATTTCCTTTTAAAGGGGTTTTTAAAGAAAAAAGCAGCTCAAAAATAATAGCGATAAGCAATATGTGAATCATGTAACTTATTTCTAAAGTTATGTAACACTTCCAAAAATTAATGAGATCACCTTTGTATGGTGAAAATATATTCACAATTTAAAAACAAAACAAAATGAAAACACATTTACTTACTGCATTAACAGCAGCGTTACTGCTTTTAATATCAACTTTTACTTTTGCACAAGCTCCTTCTTTGGGCACTGCTGCCAATTTCGTACTATTTTCTACGAACGGAGCAGTGAGCAATACTGGCCTTTCGCAGCTTACAGGCAATATAGGAACGAACAATGGTTCCAGCACTAATTTCGGAAATGTGAACGGTGTAATGTATGATGGCGATGGCGCAAGCGCAGCTTGTGCGGCCGATTTACTGAAAGCATATTCCCAATTAGATACTACAACCGCAACTTTTCATCCTTCGTCACCCATACTTGGGAATGGTGATACTCTTATTGCAGGCGTATACGCTATAAACGCAGCAACAACGCTGAACTTAAACCTTTTTTTAAATGCTAAAGGAAACGCAAATGCTGTATTTATTTTTCAGTTAGGCGGAGCATTTTCCACAAATGCTAGTTCAAAGATAAAATTGATCAATGGTGCATTGGCATGTAATGTATTCTGGAAAGTGGAAGGTAAAGTGATCATGGCCACAGGAACGACAATGAGGGGAACGATCATTGCAAACAATGCTGATATTATTATATACACAGGTGATACACTTGAAGGAAGAGCACTCTCTACTGATGGCGCTGTTACTGTTGACGGATTGTTAGCATATACACCTATCGGTTGTAATAGCCCTGTTCTCAACGGACCAACGGCTCCCGTACTTGGTGCCGCAGAATGTTATGCAATATTTTCTTCTGATGGAGCAGTTACTAATACAGGTGTGACGTATGTTACCGGTGATATCGGCAGCAATACTGAAGCTCCCACAGGTTATGATGCTTTGAAAGTATCAGGAACTATTCATCTTATTCCTGATGGTTCCACAGCTCAATGTGCAGCCGATTTATTAACTGCTTATAACTATGTAAATACATTACCTTATGATATTGAATTATTATTCCCCGCTCAGTTTGGAAACAACCTGGTTCTTACACCACATACTTATATAATGAAGGCAGCCGCTACATTTACCGATACACTTTATCTTAATGCACAAGATAATGTCAATGCCGTATTTGTTATCCAGATAAACGGTGCTCTTACAACAAGCACGTATTCAAAGGTCAGGTTGATCAATGGAGCACAGGCAAAGAATGTATATTGGAAGATCGAAGGTGCAGTGAACATAAACAACTATTCTGTTTTCAGCGGAACAATAATCTGCAATAACGGAGCTTTGGGAGCCTTAAATACAGGCGTTACGCTTGATGGCAGAGCTCTAACAACCGCAGGTGCTTTAACAACTACAGCAATGAATGCGGTTGCCCCTACAATACCCAATAATTGTTTGACTGTAGGTATTCCATCTCTTGATGCAGCAAATACAAAAGAAGTGGTAACAATTTATCCAAACCCATTTACTACATCTGTAACCATCATGTTAAATAATACATCGCAAATTACAAATTGCGAATTGAGAATATATAATATTTTAGGTGAAGATATAATGAATACAACTATCACAAAACAATTGACCACACTTGAAACAAATATTCTTTCATCAGGAATTTATTTTTACAAAGTGATTGATAACAACAAAACCATTCAATCAGGTAAGTTGATTTCTCAATAATAAATAATTCAAAACATAAAGCTCGCTGCATAACTGTAGTGGGTTTTTGTTTTTAATAACCTTTATCAATTATTGTATGAATGATGTAACTTATTTCTAAAGTTGTGTAACACTTTACGTAATTAATGAACTCACCTTTGTAATGTTAAAGTTTATTCATTTCTCAGATATAAATAAAATGAAATAGCCATGAGCAATAAACTTCACAACAACCGTAAATGATTATTCATGGCGTATTCCATGTGACCTTTAAAAACAAAAAAATATACACATGAAAAGTATTATTTTACTTTTTATAACAATCGTTATTCTAATACTTTTTCCGAAGTTTAATTTCGGACAGACTGCGCCCACTTTAGGTGCAACTTCCGGGTTTGCATTATTTACAGCAACTGGCGCATTTGACAATACCGGAACAACATTAGTAACAGGCGATATTGGATCTAATTCAGCATCAGTAACTGGATTTCCTCCGGGAAGTATAGTTGGAATAATCCATGCTTCCGATGCTACAACGGTACAAGCAGCATCAGATGTGGCCACGGCATATAGTGATTTAACACAAGGCGGCTCTGTAATAGGAGTTACATTAGGAAATGGACAAATTCTTACCACGGGTGTTTACCAAACGGGAGCCGCTTCAACATTGAATGGAAATTTAATTTTGGATGGGCAAAATGATCCCAATGCTTTATTTATTATCAGGATAGGTGGCGCTTTTGCGACAAGCATAAATTCAACCATTACTCTGATCGATTCAGCGTCTTTATGTAATGTGTATTGGCAAATAGGTGGACAATTCGATTTAAATGATGGTTCTACTTTCATGGGTACTGTTATCGTTGACGGAGCTATTAACTTATTTGATGGCTCAACTCTTCTAGGCAGAGGTCTTTCAACCGGGGGAGCAATTTCTTTATATAATAATGTAGTAAGATTTTTACCGGCAACAGCCGGAACCATAACCGGAACCGCTGCTGTATGCCAGGGACAAACAGGAGTTATTTATACTGTACCTCCGATAACCGATGCAGCAGGTTATATCTGGACACTACCTGCCGGAGCAACAATAACAGCAGGCGCTAATACAAATAGTGTTACGGTAACTTTTAGTGCAACAAGTGGGAATATAGCAGTACAAGGCAGCAGTAGCTGTGGTAATGGAATGATTTCCGCAAATTATGCTGTAACGGTCAACCCTTTACCAATCGCTTCGGATATCTATCATCAATAATAATATACAAATAATTAATTAAAAAATAGATCATGAAAACAAAACTTCGATTATTAAAATGCCTCGTAATAATGCTATTCCTTGCAAGTACTCTGGGAGCGATGGCTCAAGGACCTTACCCAAATCAAGGTGCTCAAGCTGTTTGTCTCACCGGTGTTGTAGAACCTTATGGAGTAATTAATACAGTTGGCTCAACTTATGCCTGGTCAGTTATTGGAGGAGCTACACCTGCAGACTGGGTGCTTACCAGCACTACATCTAATTTGGCTACAGTACTTTGGAAAACTGCCGGTACTTATACTGTGCAGATCATAGAAACTAATGCAGCGGGTTGTATTTCTGCTCCCGTAACAGTTGTGGTTACTGTTAATCCTCTTCCTGTTGTTGCTCTTAATGGTCCTTCACCGGTCTGTATCAATTCAACTGGTAATGTTTATACTACTGATGCAGCCATGACCAATTATGTATGGTCGGTTAGCGCCGGTGGTACAATAACTGCAGGTGGTGGCTTGAATAATAATACGGTAACAATTACATGGATCACTGCAACTCCTCAGACTGTATCTGTCAATTATACAAACGGAACAAGCTGTACTGCCGCTAGTGCTACAGTTTTCAATGTTACCGTTAATCCATTGCCAACAACTTCACCAATTTATCACAATTAAATAAATAAGGCATAAAGGTTATAGGGATATAGGGCAAAGAAAATTCATCATTCATAATTAAACATTTTCCCTATTTCCTTATGCCTTAACTTAAAAAATGTATGAACTTATCACATTTGCAGTATACCGACAGAAAACAGGTTTGAAAAAAATATTTATATATTTTCTGTACGGCATAACTCGTTCTAAACAGCTTTGCTTTGCAAACCTGATAAAAACGAGTATACAACATCAAATAACAAATTATGTTTAACCGGGTCAGATATTTATTTTTGTTTTACATTTTATTGTTCATCAGTTTCAGTGCTGCTGCTCAACTTGCGATGCCCGACAATGTATGTGTTGATGCCGCAAAGCATTATAATGTAAATCCTAATCCTGTTCCCGGTTCAATATACGTATGGAAAATAAATGGAGTAATACAAAGTGGTTTTACTTCCAATGAAATTGATATTACATGGAATACAGCCGGTACTTATTTATTGGATGTTCAGGAAATTCCTTTAGATGGGTGTCCCGGGCCTTTAAGATCGGGGCAGGTATTTGTAACGCCATCACCTGTTGCTATTGCTACCAGTAATTCTCCGGTTTGTGTAAATAGTCCAGTAAATATATCAGCACAAACAATTCAGGATGGAACTTACCTCTGGACAAGTGAAAATGGATATTTATCTACAGATCAAAATTCAGTAATTCTTTCTGCATCATCAGCAAATGCAGGCATTTATTCATTAGTTGTTTCAGCTAATGGTTGTTCTTCCATTCCATTTACTCTTACAATTATAGTAAACAATTGTGATAATGTTGATTTTAATATTCCCGAAGGATTCTCTCCAAATGGTGATGGCATAAACGATCTGTTCGTGATAAGGGGAATTGAAAGATATCCTTCTAATACGATTGTGATATTTAATCGCTGGGGAAATAAAGTGTTTGAAGCAAGTCCTTACGAAAACACATGGGATGGCACAAACGAAATGGGGTTAAAAGTTGGCGGTGATGAGTTGCCTATAGGTACTTATTTCTATGTTCTTAATTTGGGTGATGGTTCCGCTTTTTATAAAGGAACTATTTATTTAAACAGGTAACGCTGGCTTCTTTTGTATCAAATCCAGCATTATTCTTCACCTCCCTTATCCACGAGCGATTGAAGCAACATAAGTTATATGTCTTTAAAACTTTCCATTGTCGTTCCATTTGAGATTTCCATTTTCTTCTGTTTATTTTTTTTATTAATATCTGATGGTATTATTCACTCCATGTTTTTTAATTAATGTGTTCATGAACTTCGTTTCGCCACAAATAATCACTTACACTTTATATGCAATTAATTGCTTATGGCTATTTCAAGTAATATAATTT
>Ga0224523_1001467_pt1 | contig 9983 bp, 10 predicted proteins | sample CFST50metaG_FD_182732 | JGI IMG/M metagenome (GOLD analysis project Ga0224523, IMG submission 182732) | Peat soil microbial communities from Stordalen Mire, Sweden - C.F.S.T50 | ecosystem: Environmental > Terrestrial > Soil > Wetlands > Peat | place: Sweden: Norrbotten County, Stordalen Mire...
TCCGGCGAAGCGAGGCGAGCTAACCGTTAGACGAAGGGACCATGTTTAAATAATTTTTTCTCTTCGAAATCTGAACTGGCGTCCCCGCTTCGCCGGAGCGAAGCGAGGCGAGCTAACCGTTAGACGAAGGGGCCATTAATTACTGGCTTAAATTTTAATTAAGAAACAAAACTGATTTTATGACCGCGCAAAAATTCGGCGCTCGTCATTATTTTTTTGCCCTCAAGTTGTAATTTTAATATAACAATCGCATCTTGTCCACACTGAATCGCTAAATTTTCCTCGTTTAAAAAAACTTCGCCGCTTTTATGATCATTCAATTTTAAAATATTGTTCTCAACTGCAATAATTTTAATTATTTTTCCATCGCTTTTGGTATATGTGCCCGGCCAAGGATTATAAGCGCGCACTAAACGTTCTATTTCCGTAGCTGATTTTGACCAATCAATTTTTCCGTCTTCTTTTTTTAAAGTTTTAATATAACTGGCCTGTGTTTCATCTTGAATTTGGGGAATAATCTTTCCGGCCATAAAATCTTTTAAGGTTTCGACTAGGGAATCAGCTCCGAGTTCGGCTAATTTATCATGAACCATTTCGAGATTTTCCTGGCCGCTTAATTTAAGTTTAGTCTGCCGTAGAATCGGGCCAGTGTCAAGACCAGCTTCCATTTTCATAATAGTTACTCCGGTTTCTGTATCGCCATTTAAAATCGGCGCGTTTAAACAAGCCGCACCGCGATATTTAGGAAGGAGAGAAGCGTGGACATTAACACAACCATAAGTCGGTATATCTAAAATACTTTGGGGGATTATTTTTCCGTAAGCGATAACAATAATTAAATCAGGTTGTAAATTTTTTATGGTTTCAATTTCTTCTTTAATTTTCTCTGGTTGAAAAACAGGAATATTATTTTCGAGAGCAACTTTTTTTACGGGCGGCAGATTTAAAATTTGCTGACGGCCGATTGGTTTATCGGGTTGCGTAAAGACGCCGATAATTTCAAAGTTCGGCTCATTAATTAAGCTCTCAAAACCGGGCACGGCAAAGTCTGGTGTCCCCATGAAAATTATTCGGATTTTTTTGTTTGTCTTAAGCATAGACATGAGCGGAAAATTAATGATATATTAAATGTATGTTTACGATATTATTTAACTGGATATTAAATGTCACTCAGGGATTCGGCTATGTCGGACTGGGTATTTTAATGACGATTGAAAGCTCTTTTTTACCCCTGCCATCGGAAATTGTTATTCCTCCGGCCGCTTACTTAGCTAGCCAGGGAAAGATGAGTCTGCTTTTAGTTATTGTTTTCGGAATTGTCGGTAGTGTTTTAGGCGCGACCATAAATTATTTATTATCCATGTCGCTGGGACGTTACCTGGTTTACAAAATTGCGAATCATAAATTAGCGCGTTTAATTTTTATTAGTCCGGAAAAAATTGCGCGCGCGGAAAAATATTTTTTGGAAAATTCTAATTCCGCGACTTTTTATGGCCGACTCATTCCGGTCATTAGACATTTGATTTCGATTCCGGCCGGTTTCTCGAAAATGAATTATGGCAAATTTGTTTTATATACGACGCTCGGTTCGACTCTTTGGGTTTGTCTGCTTGCTTCTTTAGGCTATTTTTTGGGAGCCAACCAGGCTTTGGTAGTAAAATATTATCGGGAAATATATTGGGCTCTGCTTATTTTCGGCATTCTTTGGCTTATTTATAAATTTCGCCCGAAGAAATAATTATTTATTTTTGACGATTTTATCAATAAATAAAATTCCGTCTAGGTGATCTAATTCATGTTGAATAACGCGCGCAAATAGCTTCTCGGCGGCTATTTTTTGTTTTAGGCCCTTCTCATCAAGATAAATACAGTTTATTTTTTTATGGCGCTCAACTGGCGCATAAATTATTTCTCCTTTTTTATCCAAGACAGACAGGCAGCCCTCTTCTTCGATTTCTCTAGCCCAAGATTTTTTAGTAATTTGTGGATTAATAAGAAATAAAGTTTTGCTATTTTCATTAATGACTACGACGCGGATATTTTTTCCGACTTGCGGCGCAGCTAAACCGGCGCCATCTTTTTTAGCCATGGTTTCGGCCATATCTAATAAAAAAGACTGGAATTCGGGATGAAGAATTTCTTTGGGACTAATTGGCGCAGAAACTTTGCGCAGAATCGGATTTGGATTCAGTAATATTTTTAATTGCTTAGGCATAATATTATTTTTGGTCGATAATTTTGAAAAAGTATTTCCAGGCCGCGCCATCTTTACAGAGCTCTTTAGTGTCGTTAATCGCTATCTCTACTTTATAGGCAGGAATATCGCGGCAGACCTTAAAGACTGCACCGCGCTTAAATCCGGGAATATTTAATTCTTTAATAACGCGCAGCGCTAAATCTTGCCAAGGATAGGCCGGTGGTTTAATGGTTTTAGTTTTTTGTTTCGCCTTGAGGATGTCGGCGAGAGACAGAAATTTATCTTCAGGCATATCGCTTAGATTTCAAATTCAAGGCTTAAATAGCCTACGCCAAAGTCGGTCTGGTAAGAGAATATACGCGTTTTGCTTGGTATTCCTTCAAGGACGCCAAGTAAAATTGTAATCGGTTTTAAACCGCATTCGCCCGCATCTTTAATTAACTTCGCATCCATTTTTAAAATATTATCGGCGGCGGTTTTTGAGTCGCTCAAATATTCAATCAGCTTATTATCAAATTTTGCCCCCTTCGGAGAATAGCCGCCTGGCGATTTTCTTTTTAAACGATGAGATAGATCGCTTGAAGCTAAGACGGCGATTTTTTTGTCGCTCTCCTTTATTACTTCTTGTAGACATTTGCCTAAATTAAAATGATCTTCAAGGCTAAGATTTTCGGCGGGGGTAATGACAATAATTTTAAAGTCGCCGCTAATATTTTTAAATAGATAGGCAGGAATAGCGCTGCCATAGTCTAAGACCTCCTCGGATATTAGTTGCAGCGGGAAGTCGGCGCGGACTGCGTTTTTAATCTGATCAGCCAGAAGAGAATCGCCGCTTAAGGCGGTTTTTGGAGGGATAAAACCAAAGTCCTGTAGATTAATAGTCATTTCCGGGGCGACGTTTAGGGTAAAGGCATTATCTTGAGTTAAACCATGAGGACTGATGATAATTAGGGTATCAAGTTCTAGCTCTTTTAGACTCTCCCCAATCTGCTTATAAGCATTGGCGGTTTTTTCCAGGAAAATAAAATTAGCCCGGCCGATTTCCGGGATTAAAAGGGGGGAATGAGGAAGGACAAATGTCTTAATTAAAGCCATAAATTTGGTTATTTTTAGGTATTTTTAGTATAGTATAAATATCTCTTTTAGAGAAGTTGACAAATTGATATAAATGTGATAAGGTGACTAGTCTGGTAAATTGCTGAAAATACTCAAAATAAGCATTACTGGGGAATGTTTTTTAACAAAAAAATAAATAAAATACATAAAAAATAAAAACCGGCCTGGAGGACCGACAAAATGACAAATAATACCAATAAAACAAATTCGCTGATGGGCCTAAATAATGGCCACGGAAAAATCCAACTTAATTCTGACGAAGCTTTAGGCCTCGCCAAGGAAATAAAAAGGATTTGGCAGAAAAGAAAAATCGGTGAAAGGGATTTTAAGGAGGCCTTGGCCAGACCGGGAATGTTAACAAACGATTTAGTTGAGTCGTTAACAGTAACCATTGAGCAATCGACAGATGCTCAAGCCAGGGAATTCTATCAATTATGTGATCGCGATTTGCGCGCCTCAATCCTTATTCCTGATGGAGAGGTAAATTTAACTCTATACTCAAAATTAGAGTTAGCACCCAGCGAAATTTCGAGAGCATTTTTGATTAAGAATAAACTTCCTCGGCCACGTTCTTCGGCCTATACTATTCATTTCCAAAATTTCTTTGAAGATGAAATTTATGCCGAGCTGGTATTTTTACTGCAAGGACTTCGTCTGCCGGAAAAACGCCGCGTGCTTGAAGCGATGGGACCAAAAGTTCTTCATCTTTTAGCCGCTTCGGAAATTGATGACGTGACTAACGGAAATCGTCAGTCAGCTAAAGATTTGTTCTGTTGCATGGAACTCAACGATATTGTTCCCCTGGAATTTGCTTTCCTAAATATTTTGCAGGAAGCCGCCCCGGACGTTTACGCTCGGGTAATCAGGGAATTGAATAATATGGACTGGCCGGAATTCCGGACCATGTTTTATGAGCTACAGAAACGGAATGAAACTTTACTGCGTCATTGCCTCGAGAAAGAAGAGGAAACGGGCGGGCTGGAGTATCTTAACAAAATATTGGAGGACTAATATGAAAAATGTTGATGATAAGGGAACGGGTAGTTTGTTGCCCGTTTTCCTTCCGGAAACACCGTCAGGGGATTTCGATGAAATTTTAGCCGGAGAAATTCGGCGTCTCGGCGGTGTGTATATGCGTCATCTGCGCACTAAGTATATTCCCCTTGATGAGATAAGTGAGCAAGTCGCATATATAATGAAAATGCTTTATATATTTTCAACCAATCGGTTAGATGATTTAAAAAATCTAAAGAAATTCAGCGAGATACAGGATTATCTGCGAGTAGAATTAGGTTTAAAAAATATCTATGATTGGTTAAGTGTCCATAAAGCTGAGTTAATTCTGAAACAATCCGGAAAAGAAAAGCAGTTTCAGGAATTATGGAAATTTCGTTATAACAAAAACACGGCTTCATATTTTTCCGATCCGGCTGAATACCGAAGGCAGGTTAAGGATTTGAACGCCTGGTTCCGAGTGGTTAATTATTTAATTACGCAAAGCACTAAGCGCAGTCGCACACGTTTAACCAGTGCGCGCGGCGATGAGATGCGTTGGGAAAAATTTTCTGTTTGCTATGTACTTCTAATTTCTTTAACTTTAAATTCTGAGAAAATTGAATATAGTTTTAAAGAAATTAATAGATTTTTACGCCTAGTTGATAATTATGATTATTGGCTTAAAGATCTGCAAAAGAAAATTATTAATTTTCCACCTGACAGCGGGATCAGAGAACTCTTCGAGGGTGATGACATGAAAAGTCTTTTGGAAAAATTGAAAATTCCAGCGGAGCGTTCATTAATTAAGTTCGCCGAATATTTACCCTTTCGAGGCGCCGAGCGCGATAATCTCACGCAGCTAAATACGATGTTTTCCTTTAGCGTTGGCCATACCTTTAATCATCCGGCTAAAGTTTTCCGAAGTGTCCAGCTCAAAGAGGGACGAGAAAAACTTAGTCAAATTATTAAAGAGAAGTGGTCGATAGAGAGCACGTATGAGTTTCTGCTTAAAAAACCAGTATTCTTTTTTTGGCTTGATGACAGCGTTCTTAGAGAAGTTCTTGTCTGGGATGATTTTGTTTCCGGAGAATTAACTAAGTTAGCTCACCAGTCGCATCGAATTGATCAGAAGCTGGAAGAGATGCTTAGTAAAACCTATAGAATGAGCGAGTTCTTTCACGCCTTAATAAAAAAGCAAGAGCCTTTTAATAAGGTTTTTAGCTGGGCATCAAGAAACGCAAAAATTAGCGGCGAGAGTTTAAGTAAAGGCTGGGAAGACAGACGGGAAAAGGAAGCTTTTTCTGCCATTGCTTCGGAATTATCACTCATGACTTTTAGGGAACTTTTACTGGAAATGGAAAAAGAAGCGCCGGTTAACCCCGCCAGTATTCCGACCTATGCTTGTTTGGGAATTTACCTTGAGTATTTGGATGAAGAAATTCCTCATTGCGTGACAGAAAACCTGTCAAAGCAAAAATGGTTTCTTTATATCAATAATAAATCTACTCAAGATTTATTCCGAAAGCTGATAAATGATCGCGAGAAAGCTCGAAATAAACCGCTCGCAACTAATGCGGAAATGGTCATTATCGAAACCGCCAAAAGTTAAACATATTTTAAAAAGCCCTTCCGCAAAGAAGGGCTTTTCTATTATCCAAAATTTTTATTGAGCGGTTGTGCCGGAAGTAATGATGTCGCCTTGCTGGTAATTATATAAAAATTTGGAAGAAACCGTAATAACATTCTTAGTATTATAACCGAGCTTATTGAGGGTCGCTTCATCAGCGAAAGGTCGTTTCAGTCCGTTAGAAATAAGATAAACGGTCGGGAAGCTGTCAGTCTTAACCAAAGTACCGTCATCAAGTAAAACCGGATCTACCTTTGTGTATTTATCTAAAGTTTTCGTGGTCGCTTTAGTTATTTTTTTACCTTTAAATTTAGTGCTCAATAGTATTTTGTCGGTGACTGGTGCTTTAGTTCCATCAACTACATAAAATACACCACCGGTTTTTGAGTCTTGCATTAAAACGCCGGTAACATAAGTTGAAGTCGCGGTGATTGTTTTTCCGATTGTGTAAAGATCCAAGTCAGAGCTACTGGCTGTTTCAATTTCTTCCGAATTAAAGCCGATTTTTTTGAAAACCGCTAAGTTGGCAAAGGGTCGTTTTTCTTTATCGACCAGTAAATAGATTTTTTTATCCGGCGTCTGAACAAGGGAATAATTTGAGAATCTAATGGCATCTCCCGGAGGGTAATTATCTAAATCATCTTTAGTAACGGTAACGATTTGTTCGGGTTTAAAGCGGGAAGTGAAGGCAGCGTAAGTAGAAAATGGTCTTTTCTTACCGCCTTCAATCAAATATATACCGGCGTCATTTTTAACTTGTAGAATTGTGCCGTCTGGATAAAGCTTAACGACTTTCGGGAAATATCGTTTCCAGAGTTTGAAAACATTATAATTGCCGTTAAAAACATGGGGCGTGTAATTATAAAGAGCGGCTGTCGCTTTATTGGCTGGCGTTACGGTCATGGTTTGATTGGTAGTTGTACAGTAGGGGTCAAGCGTATTATCAATTGTATAAGTTTGGCCGACCTTATAATTATAATGATCTTGCTCGTTTATATAGGCAAGGAATTGCAGGGCGGCACTATTAACTTGTTTGCCAAAACCTTTATAATAAGGATTGCAAACCCAGCCGTCAGGACAGCCATAACCGGTAGCCCAGTCTAAATGAGCTTGGGGCGGATTAGTATCTTCGATTAAGCTTGCCTCTTTTTGCAAAAGGACAAGTAAAAATTTCGGATTAACCGTGGTAATCTTTTTACATTTTTGCTGTTTTTCCGCTTCAGTTGGCGTATCGCTTAGAATCGCGTCCGAGCAATCATAATTATTATGACTGGCGTCATAAATAATTTCCGCGGCCGATTTTACCGTACCGTGAGCGTTAACGGTCGAATAAGTTGCCAAATAACTATTCTTGCTTTGCAGGAAATTTTGGATATCCTGTAAATTCATAGAATCATAATTTAGAAGCTCGTCATCGGAGACGATGTTATTCGGATTAAATTGGGGATCAATTTCTACTTGTGCGAGTGCCGGAATCGGCATAATTAGCATAAATAGAAAAAGAGTGATTATTTTTTTTGTAGTCATGTGTCTATTATAATATAATTTTTGATTTGTCACAAAGTCCGAATTAAATAATTGACAATAAATTAAAAATGAGGTTTAATGTTAGGACAAATTTAGTTCTTTGTAAATATTAAAACCAGTATAAACAGTAAAAAAACAAGATCATGAGAAGAAAACGACGGAAGTATTCACCTCCTTTAAATTTTTCTCCCTGGAGAAGATTTAAAGAATTAACCCTTGAGTCTAGGCTTTACTTAACTTTTATTGCCGTGGCTCTGTTAGTAATTACGTTAAGTGTGCTACTTTTCTTGCCGGGCGAGGATAATCTTTTATCGGCTCAGTTAAAAGTTCTTTTGGGATTTTTGTTTACCTATTCTTTTATCGCCATGATAATTGTCGGATTTTCCTCCTCTTATCATAAAGAGCGTAATGTTATTGCCGCAATGGTCCCCGCCTTTATGACAGCCATTGGTCTGATTATCAGCTTCTGGCTCTATGGTGGGTATATTTACCAAACCATATCTGGCTTTTCAATCGGCGTATCCGTTTTCCTTATTTTTTATATGCCGCTTTTCAATGCTGCTTTAAAAAAGAGCCTTAGTATTAAGTCTTGGAAATTATATTTTTCCGGATTTGCGCAAATTATTGTAACTGGCTTGATAGTCTGGCAAATGCTTATTTGGTTTATATGAAAATTAATTACCAACCAAGCAAAAAAGTACATACAAAAAAGCCCGTACCTTTATCAGGAACGGGCTTTTATAATTTTCCGAAGTTTTTTTAATTGACGCGGATAGCGACTTTTTCCTTATCTTCAAGTTCGATTTTTACTTTATCGCCCTCTTTAACCTTGCCTTCAATAATTTCTAAAGCCAGTTCATCAAGAATCATGGTTTGGATAATTCGCTTGAGCGGACGGGCGCCATAGGTAATATCATAACCCTTTTCCGCTAATAATTTTTTAACTTTCGGGCTAATACGTAAGGCAATATTTTTGGTGTGTAAGCGTTTTTCAACTTTAGCCAGTTCTAAATCAACAATTTTTTCTAGAGCCGCCGGCGTTAAGCTGCGGAAGAGCACAATTTCGTCGATACGATTTAGAAATTCAAGCTTGAAATTATTTTTTAAAATCTTATCAATTTTTTCTTTCATTTCTTCAATGCGCATTTTAGCCACCTCCTGTTTATCACTGCCATCAGAGAAGCCAATTGAATATTGCTTAATAATTTCATTGCCTAGATTAGAAGTCATGATAATGATAGTGTTCTTAAAATTGACTGTTCGCCCCTTCGAATCAGTTAAACGGCCGTCATCAAGAATTTGCAGGAGGACATTAAACATATCCGGATGCGCTTTTTCGACTTCGTCGAATAAAACTACGCTATAAGGATGGCGACGAACTTTATCGGTTAATTGGCCGCCGTCGTCATGGCCGACATAGCCCGGAGGCGAGCCGATTAATTTGGCGACGGAATGCTTTTCCATGAATTCGCTCATATCTAAGCGGATAAGCGATTTTTCATCATCAAACATAAATTGAGCAAGTGCTTTAGCGAGCTCGGTTTTACCGACACCGGTCGGACCGACGAATAAAAATGAACCGATTGGTTTTTTCTCTTCATTAATCCCGGCGCGAGAACGGCGCAGAGCGTTAGCGACCGCCTTAATGGCTTCTTCTTGGCCGACCACTTCTTTTTTTAATTCTATTTCCGCTTCGCTTAATTTTTTAATTTCATCCTGAAGCATGCGGTTAACCGGAATTCCGGTCCAGCGGGCAATAACTTTAGCAATATCTTCTTCATCAACCTCTTCTTTTAATATTCTTTGTCCTTTTTTCTGAATCTTGATTAATTCGTCTTGGAGTTTTTTAATTTTATTTTCTAAGTCAGGAATAAGTCCATATTTAATTTTAGCGACTTCAGTTAAGTCTGCTCCTTGGCGCTGCGTAATCTCGGCGCGGATTTTTAAATCTTCGATTTCTTTTTTCGAATTGCGAATTTGGGAGATAATATTTTTTTCATTATTCCAATGTAACTCTAATTGGGTGGCTTTTTCTTTTAATTTTGCGAGTTCGGAATTAATGGCTTTTAATTTTGAAGATTTTTTATCGGTCGTCATTATGCCGGCTTTATTCAGTTCAAGCTGGTTAATTTTTCTTTTTAATTGGTCAAGCTCATCCGGCATGGAATCAATTTCCATACGCAAAGAAGAAGTCGCCTCATCAATTAAGTCAACAGCTTTGTCAGGCAGGAAGCGGTCGCTAATATAGCGGTTAGATAATTTGGCAGCGGCAATAACTGCATTATCGGTAATGCGGACGCCATGATGGACTTCGTATTTTTCCTTTAGACCGCGCAGCATGGAAATAGTATCTTCAACACTCGGCTCATTAACCATGATTGGCTGAAAGCGTCTTTCAAGGGCCGCATCTTTTTCAATATATTTTTGATATTCTTTGGTCGTAGTGGCGCCGATTGTTCGCAGTTCACCACGCGCTAAAGCCGGTTTTAACATATTAGAAGCGTCCATTGAGCCTTCTGA
>Ga0224523_1001469_pt1 | contig 9967 bp, 7 predicted proteins | sample CFST50metaG_FD_182732 | JGI IMG/M metagenome (GOLD analysis project Ga0224523, IMG submission 182732) | Peat soil microbial communities from Stordalen Mire, Sweden - C.F.S.T50 | ecosystem: Environmental > Terrestrial > Soil > Wetlands > Peat | place: Sweden: Norrbotten County, Stordalen Mire...
ATTTAGGAAATTTCTTTTTAATGGAAAATATTTTTTTAATGGCTTCTTGCCCATTTTTATCGCGAAAATGTGCCTTACCGGACATAATAATTTGCGCGCCGCCGCCATTTTCTAAAATTTCCAGCAAACGCTCTACGTCAGTAAATAATAATTTTGGTTGCTTGTATTCGGTAAAACGTCGGGCATAGCCCAGGGTTAATATATTTTCCGACCATTCTTTTTTTTGTTTTTCCTTTATATATTTTAATAATCGTTGCTTAGCTTCTTGATGCACTTCCCAAATTTCTAGATTAGTAATTTTATTTACATTTTTCAATAAACTATTATCTTCGCACCAACCCGAAATATATTTATCATACAATTTTTTAAATTCCGGAGCGGTCCAAAAAACTGAATTAACCCCATTAGTAACAACTCCAATCTTTTTGTCTGGAAAAACATTATTTAACAACTTCTGATGAATTTTAGAAACACCATTAATATAATTACTAAAATACATACCCAAATCAAGGGTATTTAATTTTTTATTTTTTACTAAATTTGGCAAATCAACCGGAAAATCGGTCTGATTTTTCTGCAAAAGATTTAAAGGAAATTCATCATAAATAGTCTTAATCGGCGTATGCGTCGTAAAGATACATTCTCTTTTTACTTCTTCAATTTTTTCTAAAATGCTTTGCCCTTTTGAATTTTGAAATAATTCAATTGCTGTAAAAGTAGCGTGCCCCTCGTTAAGATGATATTTTTTAATATTAGAATAGCCAAGGGCGGCCAAAATTTTAACCCCGCCTCGTCCTAAAATGATTTCTTGCTGTAAACGAAATTCAAGATCGCCGCCGTAAAGCTTGCTGGTAATTTTCTTATATTTACTTTCATTCCCTGAAATATTGGTATCTAAAAGATAAACTGGAATTTTGAAATCATCTAATCCGTTTATTAAATACTGCCAAACCCCAACTTTGACTTCATCTTTTCCAATGTTAATATTAATTTCTGTCGGCAATTTTTTCAGAAGAGAAAAATCATAATCGCAATCAATCTGTTCTATTTGACTACCAGCAGCGGCTATTTTTTGTTTAAAATATCCCTGCTTATTTAAAAGTGTAATACCTATCATGGGATATTTCTTTCCGGCCGCCGACCGAAGAATATCACCCGCTAAAACACCTAAGCCGCCGGCATAGGTTTTAATATTATTTTCTAGAGCAATTTCCATGCTTAAATAAGCGACCGAGTAGTCTTCATTTTTTATCATATCAAACAAATTTACTATAACAATTTAACAAAATATCTTTTTCCCTTTTGAATAATATCTCCCGGATTAGCAACTTCCTTTATATCTTCAATAATTTTTTCACCAATTTTTACGCCCCTTTGCTCAATTACTCTTTTCGCTTCCGATCGTGTTGGCGCAAATCCGACTTCAACTAAAACCGTTATAATATTATAATCCGTCGGTTTAAACTCCGGAATAATATCGGGAATTTCTTTTTTGGTAAAAGTATTAATAAAATATTCTTCCGCTTTTTGTGCCTCTTTCTCAGAATGATAAAACTTAACCATTTCATGTGCTAATTTCATTTTAATATTTCGTGGATTTTCTCCAGCCGCTAAATCTTTTTTATATTTTTCTACTTCTGCCAAATTTACTCTGGTCGTTAATGTGAAATATTTTATAATTAATTCATCTTGAAGAGACATCACTTTGCCAAACATATCATTGGACAAATCAAATAAATTAATCACATTACCCCAGCTGGAGCTCATCTTTCTTCCATCCAACCCCTCAATTAAAGGGTTGGTGATAATATCTTGAGCTGACTGTTTATAGGTGCGCTGTAATTCTCGACCGGATAATAAATTAAATCTTTGATCCGTTCCGCCAATTTCAACATCCGCTTCAATCGCTACTGAATCATAACCTTGCATTAATGGATATAAAAGTTCCCGTAAAGACACCCTTTTCCCCGCATCTAATCTTTTTTTAATATTTTCTCGAGAAATAAATTCATTAAGCGAAAAGACATCGGCCTGTTTCCCAATTTCATGATAATTTAATTTACCAAGCCATTCGCTATTATAATGAGTTTCACATTCATCAATATTTATAACCTTAGCGGCTTGAGCAATATAGTTTTTTAAATTCTCTTTAACTTTTTCTTCTGATAGCATCGGGCGTTCACTATCTTTATCCGAAGTATCCCCAATAACACCTGTAAAATCTCCGATAATAAAAACAATTTTATGCCCAAGCTCTTGAAAATCTCTTAATTTTAATAAGGGAATCGATCGACCAATATGTATATTTGGGCTTGTCGGATCAACCCCGAATTTAATACGTAATTGTTTTCCACTCTTCAATTTTTTTTCCAAACTACTTCGATCAATTATTTCATCAACGCCCCGTGATAATAATTCTTTAATTTTTTTATCGTCCGTATTTATTTTCATATATTCTTAATTTATATTTTTTCTTTTTCTAACTTAGTTAAAAGTTTGCGATAGTCAATTGTGGTTAAATGCCAGCCTCCTGGTTTTAATGGCTGATCCATGTCTCTCGCCACAACATAAATTGTATACGAAAGAACCGCAATGCTGGCGCTAAATAAAAAATGCAATTCGTAATCCTTAACCGCGATTAAAGGACAAAGAATAATCATTAAGCTGGTGGCCAATTTAAAAGTAGAAAGTAGAATCCGAGGCATATGACTAGAACCGAAACGAATTCTTCTTTCGCGGTAAGAACTTATATTACTAAGTAAGGTAAATAATACCGATGACATGTCAGGGTGTCCTTCAATAATTTCTAAAATTCCTTCATGAATGGATTTAATTACTTCATCCAACTCCTCACTTACTTCGCCGCTCTCAGTTCTTTTCCAGCCTTCATTAATAATAATGATTAAATATTTTTTAATAAGCGGCCTAATTTGCGACTCCGGATATTTTCCCGACCAAAGCCATAGTTCATATAAAGCATTATTTTCCCCCTTAACCGAATCCACTAAATCATTCCATTGCTGCCATTCTTTTTGAATAATAAAAGCGGAAATAATACCAAAAATTAAACCAATAGTTGAATATAACCAAGGAATACTGTCAACATTAGCCTTAAGCAGGCGATAATTGTAATAATTGCTGTTTCTAAAAAAATAAAATAAAACCGAATAAGCGACAATAAAAAAGATTACCTTAAATCTAAGTTTTAATCGATTATGTGTATTTATTGATATTTTCATATATTTGTCTTTAATCATATTATACCATACGCAGAAGATTTGAAATCAATTTATTCAACCGATTATAAAACTGCGCATAGAAAGTGAGCGATGTTCAAAGCCTTCATAAATAAAAGATAATTTTTCGCCCGGCTGTCTTAAGGCGATAATATAAAGCATGGGTAAATAATGTTCGTTTGTCGGTACGGCCCTTTCTTTTAAATCTTCATTAATGTCTGAATAATTGGCAAGTGCCAACTTATTATCAGCTAATAAATATTCTTTTATTTTTTTATCAAACTCTTTTGCCCATTCCGCGGCACCATCATCCCTTTCCCAGGAAATCAGCGCTAAATTATGAACAATATTACCACTCCCGATTATCATTACCCCCTCCTGGCGCAGAGCAGATAATTTTTTAGCAATTGCCATGTGCTCTTTTTCTGTTTTATTAAAATTTAAACTTAATTGAATGACCGGAACGTCGGCATCTGGAAAAAGATGTTTTAAAACTGTCCAAGCCCCATGATCAATTCCCCATTCGGAATTTAATTTAATATGTATATTCTTAAATTGTTCACAAATTTTTTTAGCGAGCCGCAGGTTTCCGAGAGCGGAATATTTAATTTGATAAAGTTCTTTGGGGAAACCATAAAAATCATAAATCTGTTCTGGTTTTGCCGAACCGGTCACAAAAGTTCCCGGCGTTGTCCAATGAGCTGAAATTACTAAAATTGCTTTTGGCTTTTTTATTTTTTTTCCAAAAGATATTAAGCTTTTAGTAAAATTATTTTTTTCAATCGCATTCATAGGCGAACCGTGTCCGATAAATAGCGCTGGCGTTATTATTTTCATATATTTAAATATTGATTATATTATAACATAAAAAAGCATAGCCTTGATTAGCTATGCTTTTAAAAATTCCTTAAGCTTGGGTGCTGTTTTAAATAATGACAGCGCTCTGATCCAAAGAGTTTAGACAATTAACAAATTCACGCCAAACTGTTTCAATAATTTTCTTACCCCGTTTTTTAAATAAATCACTGCTGCGAAAAATAAATTCGACCCTATGACCTTTTAGCGGTTTTTTAGAGTGGTTGTGTGACGTAACTCTTACAATGTCTATGGCCACCGCGTTCTCTTGCAGACTTTCGTTTATTTTCGCCTCCAAATTATTAGTGATAAACTGAATTAGATTATTCTGAAAACTGATTGAAGCCGGGTCTTCGGTATCATCGTTTAAATAGATTAGATAAGGGGCACGGTTTCTTTTGGTGTGACCATAACAACTTTCAATAGAAGTTATTGGAAGGGTCTTAAATTTTTTTATTGGGTGCCTAAAGGGAATTCCGCGCTCACTCGGCGCCAGAATTGCGCCTCGTTCACTTGTCTCGGGTTGGCGTCCGAATATCCCCCGGATATTCGTCCGACGCTCCCCTTTTCGCTCGGTCTTCCGACCTCGCTCAAGACTCGCTTCCAACCTGTCCGATTCCCTAAACATATATAAATAATAAAACACTTGAGATTACTCAAGTGTTTTATTATTTATGGGTGCCTAAAGGGAATCGGACCCTTAATAACAGGACCACAACCTGCTGTGTTACCACTACACCATAGGCACCATTCTGTTTCATTGAAACGTACGCCCGGGGGGAGTCGAACCCTCGTCTAGAGCTTAGAAGGCTCCCGTTCTATCCGCTGAACTACGGGCGCAATATGTGATTTCTTTAATTCTTGTCTTATATTAATAGAAATATTCACTATTGTCAAACAACCTTATATTTCCCTATTTTTCCCGCTGTCGAATGGCCTCATAAAGTAAAACAGCCGCCGAAACAGAAACATTAAGTGAATCAATTCCCTTTAACATTGGGATTTTAACTAATTTATCTGCCTTTTTAAGCCAAGAATCACTCAACCCGCTAGCTTCTGATCCTAAAACAATTGCCAGTGGCATATTCATTTTTTCCTTACTATAATTATTTTTTCCAGTCGTCGCCGCAGCATAACTTAAAATTTTATTTTCTCTTAACCATTTTACTGTTTCTGCTGCCGAGGTAACAATAATTTGCTGATTAAACACAAATCCCTCGCTCGCCCTTATCACGTTTGGATTATAAATATCGGTCTGGCTATCATTAATAATTATCACATCAACGCCAGCCGCATAAGAAGTTCTTAAAATTGCCCCTAGATTACCCGGCTTTTCAACTGCCTCTAAAACAACTATCAATGGATTCTTACTTAATTTAATTTTTTCTAAATTTAAAACTGGCATTTTTGCAGTTGCAAAATAACCATCTGGGTTTTCTTTGTAACAAATCTTTCTAAAAACAGCCTCTGAAGTTTCTATTATTTTTTCTCTTTCTAAACCAAAAAAATCTTTAATTTCTTTTTTAATTAATGATGAACAATAAAATAATTCTTTAATTTCATGGCCGGATTTTTTTGCCAACTCAATTTCTCGAGCACCATCAACAATAATTATTTTTTGTTCTCGTCTTTCTCCGGCTTTTTTTAATTTAACCAGGTCTTTAATTTTTTGATTATTTGTGCTATGTATTATATTCATATTGTTTATATTATAAAACAAATCATTCTAAACGTATAATCATTTATGATAAAATTCTAAAAATATCAATTCTCTGATATAATAAGATTATATTAATAACATATTTTATGCCAATTCCACAACTTAGATCTAGAAAAACAAGCTCTTGGAAAGATAGCGATGGACGTACTTCTTCGCGAAAAATAAACAAAAAATTTACCAAGAAAAATATATTTCTTGCTATTCTGGCCGCCATCGCAGTTATCATTATTATCTCTTTTGTTGCCATTTTTTGGATATCTCGCGACCTGCCCAACCCAAATCAGCTAATTAACCGCCAAGTTGCCCAAAGTACAAAAATTTATGATCGCACCGGTCAAAATATTCTTTATGAAATTAGCGGTGACGAGCGCCGTACCCTAGTGCCACTGAAAGATATACCTGATCATGTTAAACAAGCGACGATTGCCATTGAAGATAAAAATTTCTATAAACATGGTGGTTTTAGCGTTTGGGCTATGATTAGGACGGCTATTACTAATATAATTTATAATCAAAGCGCCGGCGGGTCCACTCTAACTCAACAATTTATTAAAAACGCTGTTCTTTCTAATGAAAAAACAGTCACCAGAAAAGTAAAAGAATTAATTCTTTCTTACCAATTAGAAAAGAAATTTTCCAAAGATGAAATACTGCAAATGTATTTAAATGAAATTCCCTATGGTTCAAACGCTTACGGCGTTGAGGCCGCCAGTCAAAAATATTTCGGCAAAAGTGTTAAAGATGTTACTTTGGCTGAAGCAGCTATTCTTGCCGCCCTACCCCAGTCCCCGAGTCGTTATTCTCCCTATGGTGCCAATAAAGATCTTCTACTTAAAAGAAAAGACTATGTTTTAGATTTAATGGCCGAACAGGGATATATTTCCACTGCCGAAAGAGATGATGCTAAAAAACAAGAAATTGTTTTTAAGGGGAGAGATAATAATATGACTGCCCCTCATTTTGTCATGTATATAAAAGAAATGCTGGCGGAAAAATATGGTGAAAAAATGATCGAGCAAGAGGGTTTAAAAATTTACACTACCCTTGATTTGTATAAACAAAAAATTGCCGAAGAGGTTATTACTGATCGCACTGCTAATTATCCTCAAAAATATGGGGCCAATAATGCTGCCTTAGTTTCGATTGATCCTAAAACCGGTCAAATTCTCGCCATGGTTGGGTCACGTGATTATTTTGATGACTCAATTGACGGTCAGGTTAACGTCGCTACCAGTCCTCGCCAACCAGGATCTTCAATCAAGCCAATAGTTTATGCTGCCATGTTTGCAAAAGGCTATACTCCAAATACTATTTTATATGATGTTGTCACCAACTTCTCTACTGACGCCTCGACTCCATATATTCCTCATGATTATGATCTTAAAGAACGCGGACCCGTTTCCATAAGACAAGCTCTAGCCGGATCATTAAATATTCCCGCTGTTAAAGCAATTTATTTAACTGGGATTAACAATGTTATTGATTTGGCAGAAAATCTCGGATATACAACCCTATCTGACCGCAGTCGTTTTGGTCTCTCCCTGGTTCTTGGTGGAGGCGAAGTTAAATTGCTTGAGCATACTAATGCTTTTAGTGCTTTTGCCCGTGACGGTGTCATGAGCCCAGTTGTTAGTATTTTAAAAGTTGAAGATAAAAACGGAAAAGTAATTGAAGAATATCAGCCCTCAGAAAAAAAGGTTTTAGATTCACAAATTGCCCGGATGATAAATAGTATTTTAAGTGATAATGCGGCCCGAGCCTTTATCTTTACCGCCAAAAACTATTTAACTCTTAGTGATAGACCGGTAGCCGCTAAAACTGGAACCACTAATGATTATCATGATGCTTGGACTATTGGTTATACACCATCGCTAGTTACCGGTGTTTGGGTGGGAAATAGTGATAACAAAGCCATGAAAGGAAAGGCTGATGGTAGTATTGTGGCGGCTCCAATTTGGCATGATTATATGTCTCGCGTTTTAACAGGTACTCCGGTTGAAAACTTTAAGGCACCAGATGACTACACGACCGGCAAACCGATTCTAGACGGTCAAATTCCTCCGCAAGTAGTACAAGTCGATAAAAGCTCCGGACTACTTGCTACCACCTCAACACCGCCCGAATTAATCGAAGAAAGAAGTACGATTGTTAATCATAGTATTTTATTTTACGTTGATAAAGATAATCCTCGCGGTCCAATTCCAACTAACCCCGCTAGCGACCCTCAATTTAATCTTTGGGAAAATGCCATAAATTTATGGTCCTCAAAACATGCTAGTTCATCAATCTCAACCTCAACTATTCCGGTAAATTATGATGACCTCCATAAACCAGAAAATAAACCAACCATCAGCATCCTCTCTCCCCTTAAAAATCAAACCATAACCAGTCCCAGTCTTGAAATTCAAGTTGAAGCTAATTCTCCACGCGGAATTAGTCGCATTGAATATTATCTAAATAATAATCTTTGGCAGACTAAATGGGGAACACCAACTTTATTTACCGAACCAATTAATTCATTAGGTAATGGCTATCACACCCTTAAGGTTAGGGCCTGCGATGATGTTGAAAATTGTACTGAAGATTCTATTAACTTTAATTTATTAATTAAAAACAATCCAATTAGCGCTGGTAAAAATTCCCTAAAAATTATTTCACCAACATCCGATTTAACACTAAACACAAGTGATTTTCCTCAAAATTTTAAATTTCAGATTTCTCGCCCCGAAAGGATTGCCCAAATAAATTTAATTTCTCGCGATAAAGACGGAACTTTAGTAACCATAAAGTCTATCAATGCAAACACTAGTCCAGCTGAAATTTCTTGGGATACCGCACCAACACCGGGAACATATTCAGTTTTTGGAGAATTACACGATTGGAATGGTGATATCATAAAAAGCGGGGAAATTACAACAACCGTTAATTAAATATTTATTAAAATTACACCAATAAAAAACACCCTAATTACTTGGGGTGTTTTTTATTGAATAAATATATTATTGACGAATTGGCATTACGATATATAAATAAGAATTATCTTTTTCCGGTCTTAAAATACAAGGAGTAGTATTATTAATTATTCCTAGTCTAATCATTTCTCCTTCTATATTATTTAAACCATCCAATAAATAACGATAATTGATAGTTATTTCATTGTCGCCTCCTTTTATTTCTGCATCAAGTTCAATTTGGCTTTCACCACTAGCTCCAGAAAAAGAAGAAATTATCATCTTTTCCTTAGAGAGTAAAATGGTAATATCATTTATTCCTGTTTTAGAAAATAAAGCAGCTGCTTTTACCGCCCGAACCAACTCCACCCTTTCAACAATAATTTCCGTTTGAGTTTTTGTTGGAATAATTTGTTTATAGTCAGGATAATGCCCATTTATTAACCGGGAAATTAATTCAACCGAATCAACGGTAAATAATATTTGATTTTCCGCTAAATAAAACCTTAACTCCTGCTCCTCTCCTAATTCACTATTTTCTAAATTATTTAAAACTCTTAAAAGCTCTTGAATTGTCTTGGCAGGAATAATAATTTTTTGATCGCCTGATATTTCATTTGTTTTTATATTTAATTCTCTTTCCGCCAAACGATAACTATCAGTTGCCGCCAAACTTAATTTATTACTTCCAAAGGAAAACAAAACACCAGTAAGTTCAATTCTATTTTCACTATTCGATACTGAAAAAATCACACTATTTAAAGCCTTTTTTAATTCACCACTCTTACAGCTATAATAACCCAATCTTGGCACGGTTGGAATTAAAGGAAATTCCTTTGAAGACTCACCCTTAATTCTTGTTTTATAGTTTCCACATTCAATTTTTAATTCATTATCCTTAACTTCAGCCTTAACCTTTTCACCCCCGTTTAATAAATTTACATACTCTCCAATTAATTTTGAATCAATTGTAAATTGACCATCGCTCTCAATTTTTCCTCTTACTTGATGAGTAATACCTATTTCTAAATTTGTACTTATAAATTCTATATTTCCTTCTTCAGCTTTAATTAGAATATTATTAAGTATTGGTAAATTTATATTTTTAGATGTTACGTGTCCGACTATATTCAGACCTCTTTTTAGATTTTCTTGTAAACAGATAAATTTCATATATTTAAATGTTATATTATATATTAATTTAG
>Ga0224523_1001471_pt1 | contig 9956 bp, 9 predicted proteins | sample CFST50metaG_FD_182732 | JGI IMG/M metagenome (GOLD analysis project Ga0224523, IMG submission 182732) | Peat soil microbial communities from Stordalen Mire, Sweden - C.F.S.T50 | ecosystem: Environmental > Terrestrial > Soil > Wetlands > Peat | place: Sweden: Norrbotten County, Stordalen Mire...
AGAATAAAGTCCGCGTCAACTACAGCTTTGTCAATGGCCGCTTTCGCAGCCGGAGAAATTGTCAGTACGTTCTTATTCTCCAACATCGCAAATAGTTGACGACGGGCCTGTGTGTTGAATGCAAAATACGAAGGCGAGACCCCTCTCATCTCTTCAATAAGCTGTTTCTCTGCATAGTCATAATCCTGTTCAATCCGATACTGTGCAAAGTTCGAGATATACAAACTCAGTTTGCCAGCCACATAATCAATGTTGAACACCTGTTTCTTGGCATTCTTCTTGACCTTGTATTCGGCAACCGCGGCCCGAAACCTATTGACGTTATCGAGTTTCGTTTCCTCATTGACAAATTCAGAAGGATAAAGACTGTGGTCGCGTCTAACACTCTTTGCCAACCGTAACGCACTCTCAAGTTGTTTATCGATACCGGGTGCATCCATATCTATTTCATATTGTTCAGGTTCAATGCCATCCCTGTGACCAGTAAAGAAACAGATAACACATTCGATCTTTGAATGCGGTAAGAACATATTCTTAGCCGTTACGACCAAGTAAACATGATCTTTGATCTCTTCTTTGAGAGAAAGCGAATTCAACCACGTCGATTTTTCGGCGACAAACGCTCCGTGTCCAGAATGAGTCAACAGGTTCTTCGCCATGAGCAGCGTTGCGAGCTGTGACTCTATTTTCTTTTCGTCTGTTCCTGTGAGTTCCGGAACCGTCCAGAACAAAGAAAACGGTGGATTGATTACCATCGCATTGGCTTGAAACTCTACCTTGAGCAGATACGGATATAACTCCACCAGATTCGCGTTATGAATCTCGCATTCGGGTGTCTTTTTGGGAATATTGGATTTGTCGAGTTCAACACCAACGGCCATGATATTCGGATCGACTGAGAACGGTGCCAACAGATTGCCACACCCTGCAGTCAAATCCATTACACACCCACTTTGAAGACCAATTACATCGCGCATGAACGCCGCAATCTTCAATGGAGTATAATACTGTGCCAAACCCTTTGTTGACGTGTTCTTGGAAACAAAGATATTCTCTTCTTGTTCCAATAACGCATTCGTTATTGACGACCGTTTCATCACGACGGTCGACTTGCCAAGTTTATTTTGCTGTGCCATATACTCTCTGCGTTTATTATACTATACAGTTTATACCAACCGCGACCTCTGCAGATAGCGATTGGTTGTTGTTTAAATAATGTAACTTTTGGATTTGGATGGAGTCAAGGTATTGTATTAGTCGGTATTATCGATCGTCTTCGATTGCATTTCGTGCATGCTTCATATCTGCCATACGCTCCACGTTGCACATAGACAAGTCCACCACACTCACATCTAACAACTCTCAACGCCTCTTCCATAACCTGAGCAATGCGTTCTCTTAAAGTTGTCTTCCACCTGTCTGTACGTGGAATCCGAAAGAATACCATCAACTTCATCGAGATCGCATCGTGCATGCACACTCGAATAAATTCTTCACCATAGTTCTCAAGGCGAGGTATCGTTGTCAATATCCTAACAACGACCAATTCAATCTGCTTATCGAATGCGAATTCTTTCTCTACGACAGGATTCCACTCGAATCCAGGCAGTTCCTCTCTCATGTCATTCAACTTGATCGCGACCAATCTATCAATCATTGTTCCCACTCTCGGATTATCATTCTCGCCTTAGCCGATAAGTTCGTATAATCGCACAATTGATTTAATCTGTATCCCATTACTATCAATGCCGAGGCATCATTTGACAATTTCAAACCACTGGCGAAGACTCTTGAAATATAGATGACCATGTTCTTTGCCGTTTCCGGATGATACTGCTGCATGCGCTTCATCTTTGTTTTCGAGTCTTTATCAAGCCAACCCTTGAGTTCGACGTACTTATCCTGTGCAGGTAAATAAAAGTCTGGCTTGTAAAATCGATTGCCTCGCTTTATACCAACAAACTCAAACTCATGTGGTTCATACCAAAATTCTATCCCGGAAAATCGGAACCAGCGAACAATATTGGCTTCCCACGATGAGCGGACATAAAAGCCTATGTCCGGCCTGGTTCCACCTTTGAGCTTTACCGCTTCTGATCTTTTGTAAACGTGCATTTATTAGACTACTACCCGATCAATGATTCTTTTCATTATGCCTATATTGCCAATGCCATATCTTCAACCGGAATTACCGATTGACCGCTGTACTGTTCAAGCAACATCTCCTCAAGGTATGGTGATGGAGATAGCTGTTTATTAAAGCGTTTTAGGTAATACGACACATAGACACGATTGATGGCTCGTGTCAAAGCCACATAACACAGCCTTCTCTCTTCGTCCTTATCCTCCGCGCGAGTATGAGGCAAGACACCCTCGGACACGCCGGCCACAAACACAACCGGAAATTCCAAGCCCTTTGATCTGTGGATGGTCATGATTCTTACCGCATCCATTTCGCCATCCTTTTTCTGTGCCTCAACGATGCCCCTGATAAATTCCGTATACTCGGCAATCGTTCCAAATGATTCCGCACTAGACTGCAGTTCATTGAGGATCTCCAATCGTTCCGCATAGTCCATTTCATTCTGCCGTACCCAGTCATCATAATTGACAGACTTACGAACCAACGCTATGGCTTTACCCGGATTCATTTCCTTGGCATTCCGACGAAGAATCATGAGTTCCATTCCAAAGCCGGAAGCTGCCTTCATCATATTCGACTTTGAATATGCTTCACGCAAACAATCCGTTACAAACGGCCGTTTCCTGAATTTTTGCTCAAACTGCTCGAAGAACACCTTCCCAAGAAAACGATTCGGGCGATTGTAGACACGCTTAAACGCTTCCAGGCTGTCGCCGACAATCAGTTCAAGATAGCAGAGCATATCCTTTACATTTGCGCTTTCGTAGAATGAACCCTCAACCGAAATGTAAGGGATTCTGGACTTGACAAACTTTTCCTCGAAGGGACGAGACTGAGCATTGGTTCGATTCAGAACCACGATATCACCATACTTAACGCCCTCGGTAGCAACCAGTGTTTTTATTTCCTCGGCAATGGAAATAGCTTCACCGCCATCGTCCTCAAAGCATCCACCAAAGGTTATGATGCCAGCGTTCTTTACAGGTTTGGTTCGGGCAAACGGATACTCTGCATGAGAAATAAGGTCGTTGCTCATTTCCACAATGTTGTTTGCACATCTGTAATTGTGCTCCAACTCAATGATATCGCCAGCGGGAAAGTGTTTTTTGAAATCAAGCGATAACGACACATCGGCCTGCCTGAATCCAAAGACTGATTGCCGTGGATCTCCCACAACAAACAGATTCTTATGCTTGGACTGCAACATCTTCACGACTTCGAACTGCACCGGATTCGTGTCCTGGAACTCGTCAACTAACATATAATTGAACAGTTCCGCATAAGTGTTTAATACATTGAACTGTTCGCGCAAAAGAAAATATGTTTCCCACAGCATATCATCAAAACCGACGAACTTTTTCTGTCTGCGTATCTGTTCATAGGTTTCAAAGAAATCCGGGAACCACTTGATGCCGAGCTTGATCAGGAAATCATCGATCCTGCCATCCTGAACATCTTTGAGCGAATACGCCATGTTCTTTACATATGCGATCGCTATCCTGCCGTTGGCGATGTTGGTTTTGTTGTTCAGTTCCATTGAACACGCATCAAGCGAATCCTTTACCAGAATCCGTTGGTCATAATCATTCATTACCGTGTAAGCATGCATGTCCGGTTTCCAGACAATCATGTTCTTTCGCAGGATCCGATTCAACTGGCTGTGCATGGTTCCAATATTCAATAACTCGACATTCACCGGCCCTATGCTTTTTATCAGACGATTTTTCATCTCATCCGCAGCCGCATTGGTAAATGTGAAAGCCAGTATCGATTCCGGCTTCACACCGCGTTGGATAAGCTTTCCAATGCGCTCTGTAAGGACGCGAGTCTTGCCGCTGCCTGCGCCAGCAATTACCATCACCTGTCCTTTGAAATAATCGACTGCTCGTTGTTGACTTGAATCTAATTGCATAATTCCTCTCTTCTCTGCATTAATAATACGGTTCATTAATCATTTTGATATATTTCGTTTGGCGTCTTTGCAATCTCGCCCAGATTCGTTTACCGCACCTACCTTCAAGCGACAACGGATCATCTTCCTTTTGCTTGCGAACGTTCATGATATTCGTTGCAAAGACAACCTTCTTATCCATCTCCGCAAGTTGTTCGAGAATAGCATAAACACGTTCGTATATCCAACTTCGCTCCAAATAATTGAAGAACGAGAACTCATCCCAAAGCACGATGTCAGGAAGTTTAAATATTGACATCAGCTTCTGTTCGCCATCACCATCCCAACTCTCGCGAACACCCTTGAAGAACAAGGACTCATTGAGATATAGAGTTGGATTGAGTAGTCCTATTTGCCGATTGCTCGTAGCGGCTAGTAACCGAGACTTTCCAACACTGTTGTCGCCGGTGATACAGACCCAGCATCTATCCTCAGCATTAAGATTTGCCAATTCCGTGAATGCTTCCTCGGCGCCGGCCCGTATTTTCAGATCCGTAAACTTTATGAAAGCCATCTCTTTTGGCAATGCCGCGCGATTATGAAGCGCCAGTACTCGAGATCTTCGTTCCTCTTTCTTTTCCGCTTCCACTGTCTTTGCCTGTTCATCACGGAACTTTTCCTCGCAATGTTGACAAGCACCGGCAACCCATTTCGGACCGTCGCTACCCAAAATAGCCGCCATCGTAGGCAGGTAATTACTATTCATTTTACCACAGAGGCTGCACTTCCACAGATCTTTTGGCATATCATTCCAACTGATAGGTGTCAAAACATCCGCGATAGTTTTAGTATCCTTCGTTGGTTTTTCCTTTGTCGTTACGGGTTGTTCTGATGTTGTCATTTTTCAGTATCACCTTTAGATAGTTGTGGTTTGTCAGTTCCTTCATCTGTCGCTGCAGCATGATATCAATTGCAATCAACACCTTTTCCTTGGTCGTGCTGTATCTCTGACCATCGTAATCAAAGCTGCCTAATTCGTAGATTTCCTTGATCTCCGATAGAAGCCGATAATGCCGACTCAACTTCATTCGCGAACCTGTGCTGATCTGATTCTTTGTTCTGAACATACCCACATAGGATTGAATCTTGCCACGTCCAACGTCAAGCGAGTTATACATTTCAATGATTTTATCTTTGAATGTGGCATCGTTTTCCATCTGGAAGTCGCCACATTCTGTAAGCTTCTCTGCAATCTCGGCCACCTGCTTTGACGATGATACGGTTTCTCGAATCTTCGCCATGACCGATGAAAAGGTGTTCTCACAATACCGTATAGATCCGGAGAAATAGTCCTGAGCATTTTCGATGAAGTAAACACCGTGGACACATTTCAACATGCCACCCTTTATGAGCGCTTGCAGTGCATATTCATCAATACAGACACCAAGCTCTTTGGCAATATCATCCAATGTGAAAACCTTGCCATTGACAAATACACCATTGACCCTCATCTTCGTCGAAGCCAGCAATAACTTGACGAATACTCCAAGAACTTTAGGGTCCTGAACCTGTGTGCAGAACCCCATCTCAATAGGAATCGATATTTTATACACTGGCCTCAACTCCTTGTTCCTGCATTACCTTCTCATAGGTTTCATCAAATTCATCAATACGCTGAGGCATGACGAGTGCAAGAACTTTTACGTTGGGCTCTTCAACATCCGGAGTAATGACGAAAGCATTTTGATTACCGCGATCAAGGACGGAAACAATAACATTTTCAGTGTCTATGACACTTAAAGCTGTTGACATCAATACCGCGCTGATCTTGGTCAGAATAGGTGAAAGAAGGGTATGCTCTCCACCTGACCATTGTCTGCAGTTCACGCCAAAATCCAGATCTTCTCCACGACATTCAATGCGGTCATGTGTTACAATCATCAACACATCATGTGCAAGATCGTTTGCGTAAATGTTCGCCATGTGGAATAGATCTTCAAGAACCGTCTTTGCAATTACGAACTGATTTGTCGCTTCCTTTACCTTTTCATCGACGACGGCCTCGATATTCGGATACGGTTCCGTAATCAGCGCCGACTCCATTACTCCTAATCCATCGGCGTAATCAATGTGAATTTGTGCTTCATCGATTGACAATTCAAATTCCTTCGTGTCGATATCAAGAAGCAACTTTGCTGTCGCAGGTGGCACCAACACCGCGAACTCATCATCGAATTCAACGCCCACATCAAATCGACACGCGATCGTACCTCGTGTCCCCCAGAACGTGAGCACCCTGCTTTTGCATACCATCTTTATACCGGTCATTGCGATTCGCATCGTATTGACAGGTTCGGTAAACGATAGCGTTTTCCGCAATCCTGCTTTGAAGATGTCAGAGCTAATCCGTATCGTTTTCTCATGCTTTTTCACGAACGAAATCGGTTCCTCTACTTTCTCACCAGTGATTTTGTATTCCTTGTCATCCTGCTCGATCAGCAACCGAATGCCACCGTCATCCTCAACCACGGTCACATCAACATCTCCCTTCAACAACTTCAACGATTGACTCAGCCGCGTGTATGGAACTAAAATGGATTGGTTCGGTTTCTCTAACAGACCATGATCGACTGTATATGCTCGTGCCATTTTAAGCTCGCCATTATTTCCTTTGACAACGAGCTTGCCACCGGCAAACATCAACTCAACACATTCCTTCATCATCATCGACTTTCCGAAGATGGAGAATGTATTGAAAAGAGTAACAAACGCTTTCACGTTCCTGACCGTTACCTTGGTCGATGCCGTCACTTTCTCTTCTTTCTTTTTCACAAATCCTCTCTCTCTCTGAAATGAGACGTGGGGAGTTTGCTACTCTCCCCACGTACTGGTTGATTAAAATGGCAAATCATCGATCTTTTCCGGAGGCGCTTGCCTTGACGAAGCGGCGGGTCTACCGTTACCACCGCCTGCAACCTGTCCTCTACCTGCAACCGAATGTTGCGGGGCCGCCACGGGACGCGCTTTCGCACCTTCCGAGATGTCCGTAGCCAAGTTCTTATCGGCATTGATTTCCGATACGAACAACTTCTCGGTCTTGATTACGGTTCCACCGGTACCATCGGTTTTAGGAACCTCTTCGACCAGTGCCCGCATATACTTGCCCTTGAGCTTCTGTTCGTCAATATCTTGCGATGTCGCATAGCAATTAAGTATATCGAGCATGCCCCTGAAATAGCCAAGCGCATTCGGATGCAGGGACTTGTTAATGAATACATTGCCACCGATACATTCACCGGCAACGACCTTGCACTTCATGCTGACTTTCTGATATCCAGACCCGTTCTTCGTGTCTTCGAGTTTTACCTCGGCTATCTGGACTTCGTGCATACCCGGTTTAACGCTACCGCTTGCACCGGGATCCCATGACTCGATCTCGTCAAGGGGCTTATCTATGTGTACCATACTGTAACTCCTCTCTGAATATGTGATTGTTAGCTGTGGACCGACTGCAATCTATCCAGCCGTTCCTTGATTGTTCCTGTTTCACCGTCCATTCCGACACCGAGAAAATATTCAAGCGCGGCATCAGCGTTCTTATATGTCAACATTTTCTGCTGAACCTTGCTGATGATTCCATCCCACTCATGCCGTTGAACCACACCTTTTTCAAGGTAGTCCTTCAACAGCACCTTCTCTTCGAGCATTTGCAATTGCTCAGGTGTCGCCAATTGAATTTGAGTGGCTTGATTCTTTGCCATTCTCGAACCATCCTCAAATTCATACATCTCCTCGATCGTGGGAATACTGATATTAAAGAAGATGCGGTATGCACGTCCTCGCGCTCGCTTCTGTGCCATCTCCGGCAACCATATCTGCATGGTCGACATCTTCACATTAACGCCACTTGCCCGTCCATATCCAATGGCGGCATACTTCCGTTTTTTGTGATAGACTTTGCAAATCCAGAGATATTCATGCTCAGGTGGAGCTTCCGGATAATAGAATTCTTTCCGTTCCTGCTCATTGCATGGCCGTATTTCCTCGCCCTCGTAATCGGGGTCTTCGTTCGCCTTGCGCTGCAACGCCGCAACCGTAGGATACACGTTGTCACCGAGTATGACCAACTCCTTGAGAAAAGGGTCGAGACCGTAAGCAATAGCCATGCGTGCCAACTGATACGCACCCTTATCGCTTATGCTACCCATCCAGTTTGCTTTGATTTCAAGACGCTTGATCTCGACCATACGTCGGTCCACAACCAATGCCGTCGATGTCTCAACCGATGCATTGGCTTGTTCCGGAATCGCACCAGCTTCTGGTACGACTTCCACTAACTGTTCATTCATACAATCATTCCGCCTTTCTGTTTGATATGTTGAACACTATGACCAAAAAAATAGTCTCGCCGGTGAGACTATTGCCTATTTCGCTTTCCACGCCACCCACTCTATTTTTTGGGTTTATAAATGAGCTTAGTTTAATATAACAAATTAGATGTGGTGTTGTCAAATAGGATATACACCCACATCTTAAACTGCCAGCTTCCTTCTTCTATTTCTTTTCACGACAACCGGAAGATCGGGCTTAATCATTCCCACGTTACTTAACATGCGGTCGGTGTTTTGCGCTCTTTCAATATCCAGTGTATCCGCTGCAGGCCGTAAAAACTCAGGCGTAATACGATTGTAGATTTCAGTCGTACTGATCTTTGCATGTCCAAGCATATCCTTAATGCCCGAAATATCGACTCCACCCATCCTCAGCGCAAATGCCGTTGTATGTCGCATACAGTGAAGGTGAATCTCACTCGACAATTTTGCCGCCTTCGCATAACGTTTGAATCGATGCGATGCGTAATCATCTGTCCAAGGAAACAGTCTATTATCCGGAGCAATTGCAGACGATTCATTGCGAATCTGTATCAACATATCAAAAAGATGTTGATTCATCGGTGTCGACCGAAACTTGGATGACTTTGTCTTCTCAAACATAATAAACCGATGATCGAAATTAATATTACGCCATACTAATCCCAACGCCTCGGAACGTCTACATCCGGTGTTGAATAATAATTCAAGGTATCGACCATAATCACGTCCACGTTTTTTATCCTTATCATTGTGAACTACACCCATCAATGCCTTCAACTCTTCCGGAGTCATGAATCTTGGAGTATGTTCGTATTCTGCTATTGGCTTTGTAGCATCAATGACATTTTTATCAATCCACTTGCGATCACCTGTCATCGCCCAATTGAAAGCAGTCTTGATTGCTCGTCGCTTACGATTGATCGTTGACGGCTTCAACTTATTCTTTACCAACTCGGCAAGGAAATCTCTCATATCCGTTTCCGTCACACTTCTTAATGTGTTGTTCGCACCGTAATAATCGATAAAGTCTTTTAGAGCATACAAATCAACCTCTGCACTACCAGATCTTTTACTAATTGAACAATACTTCGAATATTGTTCATAGAACTCTCTGAGCACAATATTCTTTTCTTCAAAATCAGCAAGCTTAAACTGATTGCTTGCAAGACGACCACGCAGTATTTCAAGAATTCTTTTTGCAAGCGCCTTATCTGATGTGCTAGTGGTTTTTTTAATTCGCTTACCTTGATAAACGAAATTCATGAAGTACACACCATTGCGTTTAAATAATGTTGCCATACAATCTCCTTAAATTCACGTCACGTTTACGTCACAAAACGTCCCGTAAACGTCCCGTTTTTTCTTGAATAAGGAGTTTGCGGTTTCGCGGTGGGGGAAAAGTGGCGTTTACAATCTAAAACTGGAGCGGGAAACGGGGCTCGGACCCGCGACCTCAACCTTGGCAAGGTTGCGCTCTACCAACTGAGCTATTCCCGCATTACCTGCATTAATATACCAAAAACGCTCACACTCCGCAAGAGTTTTTTCG
>Ga0224523_1001473_pt1 | contig 9950 bp, 9 predicted proteins | sample CFST50metaG_FD_182732 | JGI IMG/M metagenome (GOLD analysis project Ga0224523, IMG submission 182732) | Peat soil microbial communities from Stordalen Mire, Sweden - C.F.S.T50 | ecosystem: Environmental > Terrestrial > Soil > Wetlands > Peat | place: Sweden: Norrbotten County, Stordalen Mire...
ACCTGTATGTGGCGTTTGCCAAGGATTTCCCGAAAGATACCAATGCAGTGAATTTTCTTTTTGATGCAGCTAACTTATCGGTAGCTACAAATCCGAAATATGCCATTGAACTTTTTGATAAACTAATTGCTGAATATCCCAACAGTAAAAGAGTTCCCGATTGCATGTTCTATAAAGGATTTACCTATGATGAAAAACTGAAAGATGCGAAACATGCGCGTGAATGTTATAATACATATTTGCAAAAATATCCGAACCATACCTGGGCTAAAGATATTCCCGGCTTAATTGAAATGCTTGGTAAAACACCCGAACAAATAGGAGCAGAGCTGGAAGCAAAACAAAAGAAGACTGAAAAATAACACAGTACTTTTGTTGCTGGTGTATTTATTTTAATCCTAATTTTTTATTTTTCTTCAATAGAACAACAGATTCATCAATTCTCTTTTGGATCGTTTCTGCTCTTTTCGCATTCATGATCCAAAGTAGATATTGCCGCTGACATGAAGTTGATAATTCATTAAAGTTGCGTAAAGCCGGTTCATTCCTGGCAAAAGCATTTAAAATATGGTCAGGTATTGCAATCTCTTTTTTTGTTTTTTCCTTAGATACTTCATTTTCCCAATCGAGCTTTCCTGTTTTTAAATAGACGTCGATCTTATTAAGCCCGGCTTCGGTCATTCTGCCGCTTTTTACCAGTTCATTTATTTTTTTCTTATTTGTATCCGACCAGTTTTTAGTATCTATTCTTGGCGTGAATTTTCTTGCATATTTATCATCGTCTATTTTTTTTATGATACTGTCAATCCAGCCGAAACAAAGGGCTTCATCCAAAGCCTCATCATAATTGATACATTCGGTGTTTGTATGTTTTTTATAATAGACCATCCATATTCCGGGACTCTTTTCATTATTTTTTTGCAGCCACTTATGAAAGCTGTTTGTGTTTTTAAAATGGATGAATTCAAGTTCTTTCATTGAATAAATTTATTTTTTTTTCTGCTATTACTGTAAATGTTTTTGGTTCGTCAATTATTATTTTATTGCTCAATATCTTCAATCACGAGCCATTAAAGCAGCACACATATTAGGCGTAGTTTCATTTCTTCTCTGGACTATCTTTAATGCAGCGAACAGACATTCCTCTGTATTTGTGTCCACAGTCCTGATTAAAATATGAATATCCGGAATATAAACTACATTCATGTGCACAATCTCCTTTTATTGAACAATCGCCACTCGTATCTTCATTTTTATTCCAAAAAAAAGCATAATCACCAATCCTTTCGAAACCTTCAGCTCTATGCCCGCCAGGTAAGGCAGTAAATCCGCTCAAATTAGTAACATCCGGATTTGGTTTATGCCAATGTGTAAAACCTGATTCTTTTAATGCTAAACCTGAACAAGAAGTTCCTCCGTATAAATAATCTAATTGAGCATAATCTGAATCTGATGGTATATGCCAGCCAGCAGGACAAATATTGCGAGAATCATTTACAGCATACCAGTTGTACAATCTACCATAAATATGTACGTAAGTTGTATCATTATTATAATTGCAATAAGCCCCTTTTTTTGTATTCAACCACAAAGTGCTGTCGGTAATATTCGGGATGGGATCGCCATTCCTGTAATGTGTCACTTTCAAATTTTCTTGCATCCATATTTGATCTCCTATTTTTACAGTTTTATAAATGTTGCCATCAATATCACGCATTGTATTTAAAACAAAAGAATCAGAATTGTATTTTTTGCCAGAAAAATTGCAACTAAATATACATACTATCAAAATTGTAAACAGTATCTTTATTGTATAGTTTGAAATATTTTTCATATTTTTCAAATTGTCTTTATAACAACCATGTATTGCTTGTATTTTTAAAGAACACTGTTCTATCCCATCAATAACGAGCCATTGAAGCTAAAGGAAAGTTATGCTCTGTCTTTTTATTCCGTCTCACTATGAGTCAAATTTAATACTTTGTCAATCTTATTTACAAATTCCGATTCAAAAACGTTAGTAAATTCTTTTTTAAGCTGTTGTTTAAATTTAAAGCTATTGTGTCCTTCACTGCCTCCATTCCCGTTTTTGTCATAAGCATAGCAAATGAAAATCTCCGAACTTGTCGAAACTTTCCAGTATTCTTCATCGCCATAATATCTAAAAGTGTATTCGTTTTCTTTATCTGCTATTTTAATTTTTATTGTCACGTAATTTTTGCCATCATTGTAATAGTCATCAATGATTGTGTCGTGTTTACCATTGGTAATATCTATTGTGTAATTTTTAATTGTATCGCGATAAATATTTTTATTGTTTTTAATTACTGTCATTACTGCTTTTTCTAACTGGTCTTTTGTCGTTGCATAATGATAGCCTTTTATTGAACCGTGTGTTCCGCCGCCAATAAAGCAACCTATCAAGGAAATTGTCAAAATAAAAACTAAAAGTCCTTTAATGTTTTTCATTCAATTGTTATTAATTTTGTTTATCTTTAAAAATAGACTATAGCTTATGTATTTATACCATAAATTTAAACTCCTCCATCATCCGTTGTTTTGCTTTGTGCAATTTTTATTAGTTTTATTAATTCGAAAAAATGTTATAGCAAACCTAAATCATTTTTTTATATCACACAAATACTAAAGAAAATATTTTCAATTAACCAATCAACTCATCAGCTAATCAACTCATCCTATTCCGCTTCTTTCAGTTTTTCTCTCAAGTCCATTTTCCTAAGCTTAGGCGAAACTTTGGAAGTAAAGCCAACAATTAAAAGTGTCATGCTTCCGCCAAAAATAACCGAAGGTATAAGTCGCATGATCCTTGCTGCCAGCCCCGATTCGAAAGAACCAATCTCATTTGAAGAGCCGACAAAAATACTGTTCACCGCAGCCACTCTGCCACGCATATTATCGGGCGTATAAAGCTGGATGATCATCTGGCGCAGCACATAGCTTACATTGTCGAACATGCCGCTCATGACAAGCAATGCCAATGACAGGTAAAAATTCGTAGAGATCGCAAATAAAATAATGCATACACCAAAACCTGCAACACAGCTCAATAATTTCATCCCTGATCTTTTTATCGGTGGGTGAAATGCCAGTATCATCGACATGATGACTGCTCCGGCTGCCGGTGCAGCTCTTAAAAAACCAAAGCCATACCGTCCTGTATGAAGCACTTCTGCAGCAAAAATAGGCAACATAGCAATAGCGCCGCCAAACAAAACAGCAAACATATCGAGCGATAAAGCGCCAAGCACAATTTGGTTCTTAAACACAAAACGAATCCCGGTTGATAAACTTTGTATCAACGTTTCCTTTTTTTCTTTCACAGGTATGGTCTTGTTTTTAATTCCAAAATAAAGTATAAATCCAATAAAAATTAATACAATAACAGTGCAATAACTCGAAGTAAATCCCCAAAAGGCACATATAAGTCCACCTAGTGCCGGCCCTGTTACTGCTGCAACATGCCATGCCGTGCTGTTCCATGTTGAAGAATTAGGGTAAAGTTCACGCGGAACTATCTGCGACATCAAGGCGATTTGTGACGGATAAATTACGGAGCGTGCTAACCCTGATATAGCAATAATAATATAGATTGGAGTTGTACCAAACAATATTAAAACACTCGAAAGATTTAATGTAAATGAAAGCAGTGTAAGTGAACAAACGAAAAAAAGCAAAAGGCTGATCATAATTAATTTCTTCCTGTTGAAGATATCAGCAATATGACCTGCAAACAAAGCCATGCTTAAAAAAGGAACGGCTTCTGCCAAGCCAATCAATCCAAGCGAAAAAGCATCCTTTGTCATTTCATAGATTTGCAATCCAACTATCACCGACTGCATCTGCATAGCCACGGTAATGATGAAACGGGAGAAAACAAAAAAACGAAATTCTTTTATTCTCAACGCGGCATAAGGATCGTTCCTGATTTTTTTCGGTGTGTCCATGATATTTTATTCTATACAAAGATAAATATTATCGCATATAATTTTATTTCCAAAATTGTTTTAATAATTAAACCTTAAAATGTAATTTTGCAATCAGAAAAAACAACATTATGAGCCTTACCGATTTTCAAAAAACCATTCTACAGGGAATTCCTGAAATTCTCCCAAACCCGAAACCTTTTGATGCATCGCTGAATCATGCACCAAAGCGTAAAGATATTTTATCAAATGAAGAAAAAAAATTAGCACTGAGAAATGCACTGCGTTATTTTGATAAAAAACATCATGCCGTTCTTGCACCTGAATTTGCTAAAGAATTAAAGGATTACGGCCGAATTTACATGTATCGTTTTCGTCCCGATTATAAGATATATGCACGCAGCATTGATGAATTTCCGCACAGATCAAGGCAGGCAGCGGCTATCATGTTAATGTTATCAAATAATCTTGATTATGCTGTTGCTCAACATCCGCATGAACTTATTACTTATGGCGGTAATGGTGCGGCTTTTATGAACTGGGCGCAATATCTGCTCACCATGAAATATCTTGCTGAGATGACCGATGAGCAAACACTTGTTCTTTATTCAGGGCATCCCATGGGTTTATTCCCTTCACATAAAGATGCACCACGCGTAGTTGTTACGAATGGAATGGTCATCCCGAATTATTCAAAACAAGATGACTGGGAAAGATTCAATGCACTTGGTGTTTCGCAATACGGGCAGATGACAGCAGGTTCATTCATGTATATTGGTCCGCAGGGAATTGTTCACGGAACAACGATCACTGTTTTAAATGCCGGAAGAAAAATTGCAAAAAATAATGAAAGCCTTGCAGGAAAGTTATTTGTAACATCTGGACTTGGCGGAATGTCGGGCGCTCAGCCGAAAGCTGCTGTGATCGCAGGTGCAATAGGTATCATCGCTGAAATAAATCCGAAAGCTGTTCAAACAAGGCATTCGCAGGGTTGGGTTGACGAAGTGTTCACCGATCTTGATGAACTTTTAAAACGTATTGAAAAAGCTAAAGCAAATAAAGAAGTTGTTTCGCTTGCATACCAAGGGAATATTGTTGACCTGTGGGAAAAATTTGTGAAAGAAAATATTCATGTTGAACTTGGTTCCGATCAAACATCATTGCATAATCCATGGGCTGGTGGCTATTATCCTGTTGGTGTGGGCTTCGAAGAATCAAAAGAAATGATGGCGACCAATCCTGAGTTATTCAAAGAAAAAGTCAAGGAATCATTGAGAAGACAAGTAAGTGCGATAAATGCGCTGGCAAAAAAAGGAATGTATTTCTTTGATTATGGAAATGCATTTTTGCTCGAAGCAAGTAGGGCAGGAGCTGATATCATGAAACCGAACGGTGATTTTATTTATCCTTCATACGTGCAGGATATCATGGGACCTATGTGTTTTGACTACGGTTTCGGTCCTTTCCGTTGGGTGTGTACTTCATCAAAGCCCGAAGACCTTGATATTACTGATAAAATTGCAATAGATGTTTTGGAGGAAATTGCAAAAACTTCTCCTGTTGAAATTCAGCAGCAAATGAAAGATAATATTCAGTGGATAAAAGGAGCTAAGAAAAATAAATTGGTGGTTGGCTCGCAGGCTCGCATTCTATATGCCGATGCAGAAGGACGAACAAAGATCGCGGAAGCATTCAATAATGCGATCAGATCAGGAAAGATATCAGCACCTGTTGTTATTGGCCGCGATCATCATGATGTTTCGGGAACGGATTCTCCTTATCGTGAAACATCCAATATTTATGATGGCTCAAAATATACAGCCGACATGGCAGTTCAAAATGTTATCGGCGATTCATTCCGCGGCGCTACCTGGGTTTCCATTCACAATGGTGGTGGAGTAGGCTGGGGCGAAGTGATCAACGGCGGATTTGGCATGGTGCTCGATGGTTCGGCTGACACCGACCGCAGGTTGAAGATGATGTTGTTCTGGGATGTGAATAACGGAATAGCCCGTCGTTCATGGGCACGCAACGAAGGAGCTGTATTTGCCATTAAACGTGCTATGGAAAAAAATCCTGAATTAAAAGTTACGCTGCCAAATTTTGTTGAAGATAAATTGCTGGAAAATTTATTTTAAGAATAATTTTGTTATCAATCTGTACCTAGCGACATAAAATAGACCATTAGAAGTAACATTAGCAGAAATATACTTGTTTCAATTATTCCGAAAACAAAACCAATTACTGCTTTCCATTTTCCTTTCCATTTGGTTGGATATTTTTTAATTTGTTTTCGGCCAATTGCGCTAAAAACAATTGCGAAACTTCCTAAAAAAGGTATTGCAATTAATCCAATTGGCATCATTGCGCTACTTGATAGTACTGAAATAATGATACTAAGGAAAAAAAGGAATGGACCTAATAAACTGCAAATAAAACCAGCCAATGCCATTCCATTAACTTTGCGTTCATCATCAGGTTTGTCTATGGGATAAGAATTAAAATTTTTCTTTTTTATTGTGTTAATTATTTTCTCCAGTTTAATTCTACTTTGGCTTTTCCGGATATTTTTTTCGTCAGAAGAAACAGGTTTATTGAATTGATCGCTCGTTTGCTTTTTCTTTGAAACAGCAGCACTATCAGTGTTCACAGCCAAGTCAGAAGAATTGTCGGGTTGAATTTCACGCTGGCTTTTTTCGGTAACAGCTTCGCCGGTTATTTGCGAATTGACCGGATCAATTGTTTTTTTATTGTCGTTAACTTGAATCTTAGAAACTTCGGGCTTTTTAGAAAATATATTTACAAAGTAGCCATGATTGTATTTTCTCTTTTGAATTAAATTTGAAGATACAACATTGTTTGTGGAACAGCATGAACTTAAAATAAAGGTCAATAAAATCGCTACTCCGATAAAAGTCAAGAATACTTTTTTTATTTTCATTTTATTACATGGATCAGATAACAATAATGGGTTCACTAAATAGTAATAACAAAAATAAACATTTATATTAATAAAAAAAAACGCCACCAAAAATTCGGTAGCGTTTTTAATTATAAATGAAAAAGAAAAAACAATTTATTGATTTATTTATCCTGAATGTTTTTAAATATCTTCGAAATATTTATCATTTCAATATTCGAATATTTACCTTTTTCCAGTTTATCCTTAATTTCCGAAAATGCTTTTAAAGTATAGTCAACATCTTCAAAAGTATGCACTGCTGTGGGAATAATTCGCAGTATGATCATTCCTTTCGGAATAACAGGATAAGTAACAATCGAGCAGAAAATATTATAATTTTCCCTGATATCGAAAGTAAGATTTGTTGCTTCGACAACACCACCCTTAAGTTGTACAGGAGTTACGGGAGTATTTGTTCCACAAATATTAAATCCTCTTTCTATGTAACCACTCTGCAATCTGTTTGCGATCTTCCAAAGATTATCTTTTAATTCGGGCATTGTTCTTATCATGTCAAGACGTTTAAGAGCGCCAATGACAATAGGCATCGGGAGCGATTTAGCATATATCTGCGAACGCATATTGAAACGCAGGTATTTCACGATTTCTTTTTTACTTGCAACAAATCCGCCAATGCTTGCCATTGATTTAGCAAATGTGCCAAAATAAACATCAATACCATCCTGGCAACCCTGATGTTCGCCTGTTCCTGCGCCAGTTTTACCCATTGTTCCAAAACCATGAGCATCATCAACCAGAAAACGGAAATTATATTTTTTCTTTAAAGCAACAATTTCTTTTAATTTTCCCTGAGCGCCCGACATTCCATAAACGCCTTCGGTAATCACAAGAATTCCGCCACCTGTTTCTTTAACAACATTTGTAGCGTGTTGCAACTGTTTTTCACAGCTTTCCATATCATTATGCTTGTAAACAAAACGTTTTCCGATATGAAGCCGCATTCCGTCAATGATACAGGCATGAGCTTCGGCATCATAGACGATAACATCTTTCCTGTCGACCAGGTTGTCAATGATCGAGAACATGCCCTGGTAGCCGTAATTCAAAAGATAAGCATCTTCTTTATTTACAAACGCGGCCAATTCTTTTTCCAGTTGTTCATGATATTTTGTCTGCCCCGACATCATTCGTGCGCCCATAGGATATGCTAAGCCCCATTCTTTAGCTGCTTCAGCATCAACCTTCCTGACTTCGGGATGGTTAGCAAGACCAAGATAATTATTTAAACTCCATACCAAACGTTCTTTTCCCATGAATTTCATTCGAGGATTGATTTCGCCTTCAAGTTTCGGGAACATAAAATACCCGTCAGCTTGTTCTGACCACATTCCAAGAGGTCCAGGTTTCTGCATTACTTTTTCAAAAATGTCCACAACTTTATGTTTTAAATGAATATCACTATTTACTTTGCGAAATTATAAAGATTTTTGGACATATCTTCATTAAGAGTCAAACAAAATATTCTTCTTTTAACAAAATCAATGCTTGGAAAGCATTGATACGACATGAGAATAATGATATACAAATCAATGTAATTAAATCCAGGATAATACCAAAATAAAAAAACATATAATTATTTTTGCTTTATTAAAATAATACCATATAAAATACGTTTTGTAATTCAATCAAAATTTGTACTTTTGCACGATGTTAAAAAAATCCGTTTATATTTCATCAATTATCCTGCTTGTTGTTTCTGCTGTTTCATGCGGCAAATTCAATAAGTTGCTTAAGAGCACCGACCTGAATGCTAAATATGAAGCAGCTCAGGCTTATTATGCAAAGGGTGATTACTACCATGCACAGCAACTCTATGAGGAATTAATACCCTATTACAGAGGCACTGCAAAGGCCGAAATGATCAGTTATTACGATGCCCTTTGTTATTATTCTATGCATGATTATACTTCTGCGTCCGAATATTTTAAAACATTTGCAATGACATTTCCGCGCAGTAAATATACACGCGAAGCACAATACCTGAATGCATATTGCTCTTACCTTGATTCTCCCGATTACACACTTGACCAGTCAAATACTTTAACAGCAATAAAGGAATTACAGCTTTATGTTAATTTATATCCCAAAAGCGATTCTGTTGCCCTTTGCAACAAGTTTATCGATGACCTTCGCTTTAAGCTCGAGACAAAAGAATTTGAGGTATCAAAACTTTATTTTAAACTAGAAGATTATAAGGCTGCTGTTACTTCTTTTAAAAATACGATAAAGGATTTTCCCAATACTCAACGTAAAGAAGATTGTATGTACTATATAATGGAAGCGAATTATTGTTATGCAAACAACAGTATCAATTCGAAAAAGAATGAGAGATACAGGGCTGCTTTAGATGCTTACGAAGCATTGATCGAGGAATTTCCTCAAACAAAATATTTAAAGGATGCCGAAAATGTCAATAAAAATTCGCTGAAAGAAATAAATAAAACAAAAACCACTAAATCATAGGAAGTATGGATTACAAGAAAGTTAAAACAGAAACCAGCACCATAACTCGTGAGACTACCGATTTTGTTAAGCCCACAGGAAATATATACGAAACAGTTGTCGTTATTTCAAAACGTGCAAACCAGATCGGGCTTGAAATAAAAGAAGAGCTTAACGGGAAACTTTCCGAATTTGCTTCTGCTACTGATAATTTGGAAGAAGTATTTGAAAACAGGGAACAAATTGAAATAGCTAAATACTACGAGCATCTTCCTAAAGCTACTCTTATTGCTATTCACGAATTCCTGAACGGACAGATCTATTTCAGGAATCCCGGAAAAGAAAGCATCATCAAGTAACAACTTTATGCTGAAAGGCAAACGCATCATACTGGGCATCAGTGGAGGCATTGCTGCATATAAATCGGCAGTACTGATTCGGTTGTTAATCAAGTCAGGTGCGGAAGTTAAAGTTGTTGCAACTCAGAATGCCCTGAAATTCATTACAAAGATCACTCTCGAAACACTTTCTCAAAATAAAATCTATTCCGAAACTTTCAGCGAGAATAACGATTATTCCAC
>Ga0224523_1001477_pt1 | contig 9930 bp, 10 predicted proteins | sample CFST50metaG_FD_182732 | JGI IMG/M metagenome (GOLD analysis project Ga0224523, IMG submission 182732) | Peat soil microbial communities from Stordalen Mire, Sweden - C.F.S.T50 | ecosystem: Environmental > Terrestrial > Soil > Wetlands > Peat | place: Sweden: Norrbotten County, Stordalen Mire...
CGAGGGCGCATACTCGACGTATGTAACCGAGGAGCAACGCAGCCGGCCGGGATGGATCGGCCGCCCAAACGTGGCCGAAATTCTGACCGGAGGCACTAGTCGCTGGCCGCTCACGCTACCGCTACCGCCCACGCTCAACGGGGCCCGGTCCACGCTCACGGCCTGCCGCGGCCGTCGCTTGATCGTCGGTAGTGAGGTGCATTTCGCCGGGGGTGTGGTACCTTTCCCTCGCCCATGTGCGGCGTGATCGGAATCTACGGCCACCCGGAAGCTGCAAACCTAGCGTACCTTGGATTGCACGCCCTGCAGCACCGGGGCCAGGAGTCGGCGGGCATCGTATCCAGCGACGGTGAGCGTTTGCGCTGGGTGCGCGAGATGGGGCACGTGGGGGAGATCTTCACCCAGGACCGGCTGCGACGCTTGCCTGGTTCGTCAGCCATCGGCCATGTGCGCTATTCGACCACCGGCGATTCTGCGTCCAAGAACGCGCAGCCCATCGCGGTCGACTACTCTGGTGGCTCGCTGGCCATTGCCCACAATGGAAACTTGGTCGACGCCGCTGAGGTGCGGGCGCATCTGGAGGACGATGGTTCGATCTTCCAGACCACCAGCGACACAGAGGTCATCCTGCACCTCATCGCGCGCTCGCGCGAAGGGTCGCTGCCCGACCGTGTGGTGGACGCCCTGCGGTCGGTGCACGGAGCCTATTCACTGGCCTTCCTGTCGGAATCCATGATGATCATCGTGCGCGATCCGATGGGCATCCGTCCGCTTTCCCTGGGCAAGCACAACAAGAAGGGCTGGGTGGTGGCTTCGGAAACCTGCGCTTTCGATCTCATCGAGGCCAGCTTCGTGCGCGACATCGAGCCAGGGGAGATGCTGGTCTTCGACAAGGACGGTATGCACAGGAGTTTCCCCTTCAAGCCGGAAAAGCCCTACCGCTGCATTTTCGAATGGGTCTATTTCGCGCGGCCCGATTCCACCATGGCGGGGCAATCGGTGTACCAAGCCCGCGAACGGATGGGTCGCCGTCTGGCGGTGGAACACCCGGTGCCCGCCGACGTGGTCGTCCCGGTTCCCGACTCGGGCACCGCAGCGGCGATTGGCTACGCGCGCGAGAGCAACATCCCGTTCGGTCAGGGTCTGATGCGTTCGCACTACGTGGGGCGCACCTTCATTGAGCCGTCCGAGTCGATCCGTCACTTCGGCGTGAAGCTCAAGCTGTCGCCGGTGCGCGAGGTCCTGGCAGGAAAGCGGGTGGTCGTGGTCGACGATTCCATCGTGCGCGGCACCACGTCCAGCAAGATCATTGGCATGATTCGCGGGGCGGGTGCGCGCGAGGTGCACCTGCGCATCAGTTCGCCGCCCACGGTGGGGCCTTGTCACTACGGCATCGATACCCCGGACCGCGACAAGCTGATCGCCAGCTCGCACAGCGTGGAGGAGATCTGCCGTTTCGTGGGCGCCGATACCCTCGGCTACCTGTCACTGGGCGGCTTGCGTGCCTCGATCAACTGCGTGGGAAGCACGGACGAGCACAGTGGGTTGTGCGACGGCTGCTTCTCCAATACCTATCCCATCGCGGTCGCGCCCCCGGCGCGCTGCCGGCAATTGCGGTTGATATCGGCGTAGATGGGCTTGCGGGGCGGGTTCGGCTGGACCAGCCGGTTCAGACGGAAGCTAGCCTCTTGACTCCGTCGCGCAGATCCTCAACATGGGGGCATGCTGCGTCCTGGTTTTTCGGGAGTCCTGATCGCGGTTCTGGCCGCCGTCTGGGGGGGGCGGGCCGTGGCGGCGCCTCGGGTGGTGTTGTTGGAGATGGCGGGCGGCGCGCGGGACGTCCGGCAAGAGGTGCGGGCTTCGGCCGAGCAGGCCCTGCGCGCGCTGGGCGTCGAGGTCGTGCCGCAGAGCCAGGTCAAGACCTCGCTCGACGATTGCAACATTCCGTCGTGCCTGGCCGAGCTGGGTCGGCAGGCGGGGGCGAGTCACATCCTGGAGATTCAGGGCAGCTACGTGAACGAGTCGTACAACTTGCGCCTCGACCTGCGCGATGGCGAGACGGGGCGCATCCTGGGCAGCGATGCCAAGGAATGCGAGATCTGTTCCGCCAGAGACTTCTATCGGGCGGTGAAAGATCGTTCCGCCGCGCTGTGGACGCGTGTGGTGCGCGAGCAGGGCAGCGCTGAGTCGGTTCCCTCCCAGGCGGTTCCTGTCACGCCAGCTCGTTCCGATGTGACGGAGGCGAATCCGGCCCCGTCTCCGGCCAAGCCTGGCCGATCCTTCTGGCGGCAACCGCTGCCTCTGTTCGGGTTGGGCCTTACCGCAGGTGCGGGGGTGCTGCTTGGTTTCGGGGCTTACTATCTGGCGGTGGATGGCGATCCCGCGGACTGTAAGGGCGCGGGTGTTGATAAGTTTTGTGCCTTCAAGCGCTCCACCGCGGACCTCGGCTGGGGCCTGCTGGCAGGCGGAGGCGCGGCCCTTCTGGGAGGAGTGGCCATCCTGATCTGGGGTCGCGATGACCCAGACGGACCGGCGATTTCCCTGGGTCCAGGGACGGTCACTTTGTCCGGAAGTTTCTAGGCCGGCATCGCTTGGGGCGCGGATCGAAGTTAGCTGTTTTCACCACAGAGAGCACAGAGGTCACAGAGCCGGATCGGAAAGGGAAGGGTTGGATTGGGTCCGATCCGAACCCCTTCTTCCTTTCCGACCTCTGTGTTCTCTGTGCTCTCTGTGGTGAAAACAGCTATCTAGGACCCCAGGCTTCGTGGGCGAAGTAGAGTCCCGCGAAGATCTTCGCTGCCAGCGGGGTGCCTTGCCGCTCGCGCTCTCTCAGCCAGGCGCGCGCTTCGCCCAGGGCGACTTCGTGCACCTGGATGTTTTCTGACGGGGTTCCGCCGCCGGCGCCGACCTTGGTCAGGTCGGAGGCCAGGATGAACCGGACCATCTCGCTGGTCAGCCCCGGGGAGGTGGCGCTGGTGGAAACCAGTCTCAACGTCGCGGCGTGGTAGCCGGTCTCCTCTAGCAGTTCCCGTCGCGCGGCCTCGATAAGGTCTTCCTGTTCTCGTCCGGGCTCGTCGCCTACCAACCCGGCAGGAAATTCGATCACCTTGCCGCCCAGCGGGATTCGGTACTGCTCGACGAACAAGAGCCGTCGCTCTGCTGTCAACGGCACGATGACCACCACGGCGCGCGCGTTGGCGCGTTCCACGAAAGTCCAGCCGTCGACGTCTACCAAACGCAGGTAGCGAGTTTCAGCGAGTGTTCGTCGAGTCACGTCGATCTACTTGCCCAGTTCTTCGTCGACCCACTCGTTGAGGCTCTCGATGTCGTGGCGGCCGGCGTACTTGCGACCATTGATGTAGATGGTGGGCGTGGAGTTGATTCCCAGCGCACCGCCGTCGGACTTGTCCTTGGTCACGGCAGCCTTGATCTCGTCCGAGGTCAGGTCGCCCCGCCATCGGGCGACGTCGAGCCCTACGTCCTTGGCGATCTTCTCCAGCACAGCCGGAGTGAGATTGTCGGAGTTGTCCCACACCTTGTCGCTGTAGGGCCAGAACTTGCCCTGCTTCTGCGCGGCCGTGGCGGCTTCGGCCGCCAGGCGCGAGTTGGTGTGGCCGCTGAGCGGGAAGTGCTTGAAGCACAGCCTCACCTGCCGCGGGTAAGTGTCCAGAACTTGCTTCATGAGCGCCTGAGCGCTCCGGCAGTGCGGGCATTCGTAGTCCACGAACTCGACCACCGTAACCCGCGCCCCGGACGGACCCTTGCTGGGCGCTCGACTCACGTCGATCTCCGTGTGGACCGGGTCGTGGTAACGTTTTTGCAACTCCTCGCTCACTTCCGAGTCGGTGTAGCCGGCCTCGACCAGCTTGGCCACGTACCTGACCGCGTAGAACGAGCGCTTGCAGCCGGGATCGTGCTTGACCGAGTAGATCAGGCTGTGGCCTTTGCCACAGCTCGATGGCTCGCGGTTGACGACGCGGAAGAAGACCTTGCGTTCGTAGTCGTCCAGCTTGCTGATGTCGATGCCGGGCGGGGGTGCGGTGTCGAGATCAGCGGCGCCCTTGCTTTCGGGGCTGGCCGGTTTCGCCTCGGCGGGCGCGGCCATGGCCGACGGAAGCAGGGGCAGGGCGAAGAACAGGCCTACGGACGCAAGGCTGCTCGCGCGGGGAGCCCGCCGGCTTTGCCAGCGCCGCGCGTGGCGCACCATCGCGGGAGGGCATGGGAACCCTGCGAGGGTTCCCATCTCAGAATGAGATAGGAGTGGGTGCATCGGAGCGAAGATTAGAAACCACCGGGGCACAAGTCAAACAGTGACGCACCTTCTGCTTGAATTGACGAAGCCCGACGGGCCGGCCAGTATTAGCGCACCATGGGGTCGGACTACACCGCCGCCGCACTCGCGATCCTGGCCGGGGTCGGGATGGCGGTTGCCTTCAGCGCGCTGGCCCGATTCGTGGGCGAGCGACGCGTGACCCGGGCCAAGCAGATCACCTACGAGGCCGGCTCGGATCCGGTGGGCAGCCCACGCGTGCGCATCCCGGTGCGCTTCTATCCGGTCGCGATCCTCTTCCTGGTATTCGATATCGAAGTCGCATTTCTCTACCCGTGGGCGGTCAACTACTCGTCCTTGTCGTGCGCGGAGCCGCTGGTCAAGGGCGCGTGCCAGGCGGGCACTTCGTGGTTGGGCTTGGGCGCCGTGGTGGTCTTCATGGCGGTGTTGTTGGTCGCGCTCGCGTATGTGTGGCGCAAGCGCGCGATCGGATGGGACTAGAAAATGCCATTCTCGGTTTACACATCGAAACTCGCGCAGGCGGTGAACTGGGCGCGCAAGTTCTCCCTGTTTGAGTATCCCTTTGTCACCGCCTGCTGTGGCATGGAGTTCATGGCGCTGTGGGCGCCGAAATACGACATCGCGCGCTTTGGGGCTGAGATCCCACGCTTTTCCCCGCGCCAAGCCGACCTCATGATCGTGGTAGGGACCATCACCGAACGGCAAGGGCCGGTGCTTCGCCGCATCTACGATCAGATGTGCGAGCCCAAGTGGGTCATCGCGTTCGGCGTGTGCGCATCGACCGGCGGTTTTTACCAGAACTACTCGGCCATGCCGGGCGCTGATCAGGTCATCCCTGTGGACGTGTACATTCCCGGCTGCCCGCCGCGGCCTGAGCAGATGCTGGATGCGCTGGTGCTGCTGCAAGAGCGGATCCAGAAAGGCGAGGGCCACAGCCAGGTGGTGCTGCGGGCCGAGCGGGGCTATGTCGCGCCCGACGTGAGCATCCGGCCCGAGGGCGATGGCAAGGAAGGGGCGGGCCGCTAGGCCCTTCGCAAGCCATGGCCAAGATCATCCTCGACCGGCTCGCTCAGCAGTTCGTCGCTGGCGAAATCCTGGAAACCGGATCGCAGCACGGCAACGAGTGGGCGCGCGTGGCGCCAGCGCACTGGCGGGCGGTGGCGCAGTTTCTGCGCGATGATCTCGAGACCGCGCTGAATATGTTCATCGATCTGACCTGCGTGGATCGGTTGGGCCGCACGCCACGGTTCGACGTGGTGATGCATCTCTATTCCGTGGACAAGAAGCACCGGGTGCGGCTTTTGGCCGGGGTTCCCGAGGAGGATCCCAGCATCGATTCCTTGGTGACACTGTGGCCGGGCGCCAACTGGTTCGAACGCGAAGCCTTTGATCTTTACGGCGTGCGCTTCGCGGGTCACCCTGACCTGCGCCGCATCCTCATGTATCCCGAGTTCGTGGGTCATCCCTTGCGCAAGGACTTTCCCAAAGAGGGACGTCAGCCGCTTTTGCGCCGGTTGCCCGGTAGCGTGGACTAGACCATGGACGACCCGTCCCAGACTGCCCGCCGCGTGGTGATCGGGTTTGGCGACGCCGCCAATCTTCCCGAGGACGACGAGCTGCCCACGGAATCCATGCCGCTCAACATGGGGCCGTCGCATCCGGCCATGCACGGGACCGTGCGCATGGTTCTCGAGGTCGATGGCGAAAAGATTCGCAGCGCCGACGTGCAGGTCGGGTATCTGCACCGCTGCTTCGAAAAGGAAGCCGAGAACGCCAGCTGGACGCAGATCTTCCCCTACACCGACCGTCTCAACTACGTGTCGCCCATGCTCAACAATGTGGGCTACGCCTTGGCTGTTGAGAAGCTGCTCGACATCGACAAGAGGATCCCCGAGCGCGCGCAGTTCATCCGCGTGATTGTCGGTGAGATCTCGCGCATCACCGATCACCTGACCTGCCTGGCCGCCAGCGCGATGGAACTGGCCGCGTTCACCGTGTTCTTCTACTTGATGAAAGCGCGCGAATGGCTGTGGGAATTGTTGGAAGAACTTTCAGGCGCGCGCCTGACCCACAGCTACGTGCGCATCGGCGGCGTGGTCGCCGATCTGACCGACGACTTCTGCCCCAAGCTGCGCGACATTTTGCGCCGCTGTCGCGCCAGTATTGACGATGTCGACAAGATGCTGACCAGCAACCGCATCTTCCGCGACCGCATGGACGGCATCGGCATAATCACGCGTGACGATGCCCTCGGCTGGGGCCTGACCGGGCCAGTGGGCCGCTCGACCGGGCTCGCCTACGACGTGCGCAAGGACCATCCTTACCTGGTCTACGATCGCTTCGACTTCGACGTGCCGGTGGGCTCGAAAGGCGACAACTTCGATCGCTACGCGGTTCGCCTGGAAGAAATGCGGCAGTCGATGCGCATCCTGGAACAGGCCATGGACTTGTTGCCCGCCGGCCCGGTGCTCATCGACGACGCGCGGGTCGCGTTGCCGCCCAAACGCGAGGTGTACAACACCATCGAATCCATGATCGCGCACTTCAAGTTGATCATGGATGGTATCGTGGTGCCGCCCGGCGAGATCTACTCGTTCACCGAGGGTGGCAACGGCGAGCTGGGCTTCTACATCGTATCCAACGGTACCGGCCAGCCATGGAAGTGCCGCGTGCGGCCGCCCTGCTTCGCCAACCTCGCCGTGCTCAACAAGCTCTTGCCCGGACTCTTCATCGCCGACCTGGTCCCGACTTTCGGGATGATCAACATGATCGGCGGGGAGTGCGACCGCTGATGGCGGGCGGCATGCCAGCCCCGGTCGTACCGCGGGCCAACGTCAAGATGGTCATCGACGGGCAGGCTCGCGAGTTTCCCGCGGGCTTGACCATTCTGGAAGCGTGTCAGCGGGTGGGGATCAAAGTGCCGTTCTTTTGCTGGCATCCCGGGCTGTCAGCGCCGGCAGTCTGTCGCCAGTGCTTGGTCGAGATCAAAGGATTCCCCAAGCCGATTCCATCCTGCTACACGCCAGTGGCTGACAAGATGGAGGTGGTCACCAACTCGAAGAAGGTGTTCGACGTGCGACGGCAGATGCTGGAATTCACTCTGCTCAACCACCCCATCGATTGCCCCATCTGCGACAAGGCGGGTGAGTGCATGTTGCAGAAGCACTACTTCGATTGGGACGCGCGCATTGCCCGCAACGACGGCGGCAAGGTGCGCAAGGCCAAGGTGGTCGACCTCGGCCGGCACATCGTGCTCGACCAGGAGCGCTGCATTCTGTGCACGCGCTGTATCCGCGTGTGCAACGAGGTGGCGCGCCAGCAGGACCTGGTCATGGCTTTTCGCGGAGATCGCCAGCTTCTCACCACGGCGCCGGGGCGGCGTCTGGACAATCCCTATTCGCTCAACACCGTCGACGTCTGTCCGGTGGGCGCGCTGACCGCCAAGGATTTTCGCTTTTCCATGCGCGCCTGGGAACTATGGGCCACGCCGTCGGTGTGTCCCGGGTGTGCCACGGGTTGCAACATCGAAATCCACGCGGCCCGCAATGTGATCCGGCGCCTGGTTCCGCGGCTCAACCCTGCGGTCAACAAGTATTGGATGTGCGACGACGGGCGGCTGACCTACAAGACTTTGCACGAGAATCGGCTGGCAGCGCCCATGATCGCGGGCGCGGCGACGAGCTGGGGCGCCGCCCTGACTGAGGCGGCACGACTCCTTGGCCAGGCTCGCGACAAGTCGCCTGCCACCCTGGGCGTGGTGCTGTCGGCCCAGATGACCAACGAAGATATCTTCGCGTTCTCGCGCCTAGCCACTGAATGCCTGCGAACCGATCGCGTCTATTTGGTCGGCGCACCAGATGGTTGGTGCGACGACATCCTGGTCAGCGCTGACAAGAATCCCAACACCACCGGAGCCAAGCTGATCGGAGGGCCGACCCTGCGCACCGCCGCGGATTTGAAGCGGGATCTGGAGGCCGGGGTCGTGACGGCGCTGCTGTTGGTGGGCGAAGCCGTCGGCCCACCCGATTCGCTGCAGACCCTGGTTGCCGTGACTGCGCACCAAGATCCGTCGGTGGCTGCGGCCCAAGTGGCGCTGCCTCTGGCCATGTGGGCCGAGGTTGACGGCAGTTTCACCAACCGACAAGGCAAGGTTCAGCGCTTGTACGCGGCCCTTGCACCGGCCGGGCAGTCACGGCCGGGCTGGGAAACCGCGGTCCGGCTGGCTCGGGCGCTGGGGGCCGCGTGGACGTATGGCGACGCGAAGCAGGTGTTCGGCGAGGTTTGTGCGAAGGTCACGCTGATAAGTCGGGCCGATTGGGGCAAACCGGAGATGCCGGTGCAACTTCGTTTCGCCAATTCGAGGGGCTAGTCGCAATGTCAGGCGCACAACTCTTGTACGGTCGGCCTGGCTTCGCCATCGTGGCGGCGCTCATCGAGATCTTGGCGCTGGTGGTTGTCTTCGCCATGGGACTGGCCGGCCTGCTGACTTGGCTGGAACGGCGCCAGTCGGCCATGATGCAGGACCGGCTGGGACCCAACCGCGCCAACATTGGGCCATGGCGCGCCTGGGGAATCCTGCACTTCGTCGCCGACGCGCTGAAGATGATGTTCAAAGAGGACTTCATCCCGCCCAAGGCGAACCGGTTCCTGTTCACGCTGGCGCCTGTCTTGGCCATTGCGCCTCCGTTCATCGTGCTGGCCATCATTCCTTTCGGGGCGCCGCTGTGCTGGGGGCACATGCGTGATGCGGTTCCGCTCGGCACCTGTGTGCAGCCGGTGAATTTGCAGATCGCGCGGCTGGATGTGGGCGTGCTGTTCTACTTCGCATTTGCTTCGCTGTCGGTGTACGGCGCCACCCTGGCCGGCTGGGCCTCGTACAACAAGTGGGCCTTGATGGGCGGCATGCGCGCTGCCTCGCAGATGATTTCCTACGAGGTCACCATGGGTATGGCCGTGCTGGCCATGTTCCTGTCGTACGGCACGCTGGAGCCGGGCGCGATGGTGCTGCAGCAGGGGCCGTGGCCCTGGCAGTGGGGGATCGTGCGCGGTGTTCCGCACTTCATCGCGTTCTTCCTGTTTCTCACCGCGGCCTTTGCCGAAACCAAGCGCACGCCCTTTGACCTGCCCGAGGGCGAATCCGAGATCGTCGGCTACTTCGTCGAGTATTCGGGCCTGCGCTTCGGCATGTTCTATCTGGGCGAGTTTCTCGAAGTGATCGGTTCGTCGGCGCTCATGGTGACCATTTTTCTTGGCGGCTGGCAGATCTGGGGCGCCAGCGTCTTGCCCAACTGGGCCCATGTTCTTTTGTCGATGCTGGTGTGGGGCGGAAAAGTATTTCTCTTCTGCTTCTTCCAGTTGCTGGTGCGCTGGACGTTGCCGCGCTTGCGCGCGGATCAGTTGATGCGCCTGGGCTGGCAGCGGCTCTTGCCCTTATCGATCGCCAATGTCGTGCTGGCCGCGTGCTGGCAGATGTGGATCCACTAGGCGATGGCCACGACGGTGAAAATTGTCGACCGGCCCGCGGGATGGAGGCGGCAAAGCTACCTGTGGGGAACCATGCAAGGGCTGCGCGTGACGTTGGGGCATTTCCTGCGCAACTGGCCCCGCAATTTTCTCGGCAGGCGCGCGCAGTCCGACAT
>Ga0224523_1001480_pt1 | contig 9918 bp, 7 predicted proteins | sample CFST50metaG_FD_182732 | JGI IMG/M metagenome (GOLD analysis project Ga0224523, IMG submission 182732) | Peat soil microbial communities from Stordalen Mire, Sweden - C.F.S.T50 | ecosystem: Environmental > Terrestrial > Soil > Wetlands > Peat | place: Sweden: Norrbotten County, Stordalen Mire...
GCGAAGTTACAGGAAGCAAACATCTGATAACGACCGATTCAGGCAAAAGACTTCTTCTCGATTGCGGCATGTTCCAGGGCAAAGGCCTTGAGACTGACAGGATGAACAGAGACCTTGGTTTTGAACCCGAGTCGATAGATCATATTATTCTTACTCATGCCCATATTGATCATGCCGGGTTGATTCCCTATATGTACAAACAGGGATTCAGAGGTTCTGTGGTTTGTACAAACGGCACTCGCGATCTTTGCGCAATAATGCTTTCAGATTCGGGATTCATACAAGAACATGATACCGAAACTTTCAACAAAAGACGGACAAAAAAGGGACTTCCTCCTGTAACGCCCATTTATACCCAGAAGGATGCTGTTGCCAGCATGAGCCTTTTTATCGGGGTTCCAGGTGACATGAATTTCAGGATAGACGAAAATATAAAGGTAAGGTTTACCAGTACAGGACATATGCTTGGCAGCGGTGTTGCAAACCTGCAGATAATTGAAAAGGGTCAGATTAAGAGAATAGCATATACAGGTGATATCGGAAGGCCTGTAGACCCGATCCTTGCACCTCCTGTGCCGTTTCCTCAGGCCGATATCCTTATTACAGAATCGACTTATGGCGACAGGCTTCACGATGATAACACTTCTGCAGAAGAAAAACTTCTCGATGTTCTCATGAATACCTGTGTCAATAAGGGCGGAAAGCTTATAATTCCGGCTTTCAGCGTGGGACGGACACAGGAAATTGTTTTTGCCCTGAATAATTTTTTCAATGCAGGAAGACTGCCGAAGATAGATGTCTTTGTCGACAGCCCACTGGCTGTAAATGCGACTACTGTCTTTCAGATGCACCCGGAATGTTTTAACAGTGAATTCGCAAAAGTGCTAAAAACTGACAGTGATCCCTTCGGCTTTGACGGCCTCTCCTATATTACAAAGGTGGAAGATTCAAAAAAACTGAATGATCATAAACAGCCGTGTATAATAATTTCGGCATCAGGCATGGCAGAAGCCGGCCGTATTAAACATCATCTGGCAAATAATATTTCAAATCCCGCAAATACTGTACTTTTTGTTGGTTATTGTGCTCCTTCAACACTTGGAGCCAGAATCCAAGGAGGGATAAAAGAGGTTTCAATTTTTGGTACTGTTTATCCGATAAATGCAGAGATCCAGAATATAGAATCATTTTCCGGCCACGCCGATTATAAGGAACTGATTCAATTCCTCGGATGCCAGGAAAAGAGCGCTATTGAAAAGACTTTTATTGTACATGGTGAATATGAGACCCAAAAGAAATATGTTGCTATGTTGCAGCAGGAAGGTTATAAGAATCTGGAAATACCTGCAAGAGGACAGGAGTTCGATGTTTTATAATTCTGGTCATCTCATGACATATTTTCTGAGCTCCTTCCTTACTAATTTGTAGTCAGGCAGTAGTTCTTCCAGCAGATTGTAAAACCCCTTTCCGTGATTTGGATGCTTAAGATGGCACAGTTCATGAACTATAATGTATTCATAGAATTTCTCGTCGAGTTTGATCAGTTCTGAGCTTATTGAGATCCTCCCTTTTGCGGAGCAGCTTCCCCACCTGCTTTTAGATGCTCTTACTACCATTGAATAAGGTTCAAAGTGGTAACTTTCGTATTTTCTTAATATTTTCTCAAGCAGCAATCTGAAATATTGCATTGCCTGCTCCCGGTACCATTTATCCAGCAGGGTTTTTACCTTCCTGGTGTTTCTAATATCTGGTAATCCGACTTCAATAATGTCGTCGTACTTCCTGACAAATGCCACTGGCGATGCGATAAGTCTCAGTTTATTCTCTTTCCCCATAATAAAATGGTATTCACCATCCGTGTATTTTTTACCGTAATTTATTCTGACAGAATCCGAATAATTATTAAGATGCTTCTTTATCCAGGCTGACTTCTCATTAACAAACTTGTCAATTTTTTCCGGTGATACACTTTTAGGAGCCCTGACAACCACTCCGTCATGAGGACTTATGCTGATTGATATTGATCTGCGCCTCGAAAAAATTACCTTATAATCAATTTCACTCATACTCGGTTGGCCCCCCATCCCCCCTGAAGGGGGGTTAAATTGGTTAATAAATTTTGATCTATCAACTGAGTCAAGCCCCTTTTAGGGGGCAGGCCATGCTTTAGCGTGGCCGGGGGTTGTCGTTCAATCATTAAAAAATTATAACAATTCGTTAAAATAACTATAAAATGCAAAAACAAAACTTATTTCTGGAATAAACAATTTACTATTGTTGTCTGTTAATAGAATATAAGTTCATAGATTGAAAAAGAGTATAATGATATTTGCCCACATCGATTCTTATTCGTCACTCATGACGACACAGACAATTCAGGCTTTAGGTTAGTCAGGTTAATTAGGTTAATTAGGTTAATTCTCAAATCATGTGGGTGATAAAACGGGAGGCAGTCAGCCCCCCGTTTTTTCTTTATATACGAAGGAAAACTATTCCGCAACAAGGGTTAACAAAGTTATTTCGGGTGGCATCCATATCCGGAAGGGAACGGCCAGCGTACCCAATCCACGATTGACATAGTGATATTGGTTTCCTTCCGAGTAGAGTCCGTTCCAGTGAGGATAGAAATATTTTATGGGACTCCATCTGAACCATTTTGTGATCACACCCATCTGCATACCATGGGTATGGCCTGAGAGAGTAAGATTTATATCTGTTTTTCCTGCGACATCTGTCTCCCATTGATTGGGATCATGGCACAGGAATATTTTAAAATCAGCGCTGTCGGTCCCCTCCATGGCTCTCCGGAGATCACCATGAATCATCCTTGAGTGCCTGCCTCCAGTCACTACACCGATAATTGAAACCTTTACTCCGCCTATTTCCCTGATTATATTACTTTCATTTAAGATTATATATCCCGAGGCTTTGATCTTTTCAGAAACCTTCATCAGAATTTCTGCCTTGTCGTTCAGCGTGGACTTTGGCATATAGGTTCCAATATCATGGTTCCCGATTATGGCGAAGTTGCCATACCTGCTCTTTTCGCGCGAAAGTATTGTATCGCAACTGTCAAATTCCCTCCAGCCATAGCTTATGAAATCGCCTGTATTTATAATTATATCGGGTTTTAGATCATTGACAATCCCAATCGCTTTCTGAAGCTTGTCGTAATGATTATAGAATCCGGACAGGTGAAGGTCAGAAATTTGCACTATCCTCAGTCCGTTAAGCCCTGGTTTAAGATTTTTAATTTTTACGGTTATTTCTTCCGTCTTGAAATTAAACCTACCGATAAAAGTGCCACAGAAGACCAGGAGGAATATTAAAGATGACAAGACTAATCCTGCAACTGAGAGACCCTTCATGTATGTTCCTCTTCTTATTTTTATCAGCCTACCGGTGAAGTGAAATAAACTTAAAAGAAACCTTGGAATTGCAACTGCACATATCATCCCGGTCAGATTCATATGAAAAGATATATTTTCCGGATTATCGTAAAAGCCCTTATATGTCCTGGTCCTTATGAAAAAATACCAGAGAATAATACTCAAAACAAAATTGATTATCAATGAGATATAAAATTTTAGTCTGGAACGGTTCTGATAAAGTTCCCTGAGCACAAGATATGTGAGTATCTCAAGAGTAATGAGGATAATGAATACCGGCATGTTATAATATTTAATTCAAAATTAGTCAAATAATTCTTTACCCGATTTTATTATTTTCACATGTTTTTAACTTAAGCTGATGACTGAAGTAAAATTTTATGATCCTGGGTTTAAACCGGACGGACATCTTGCATATTCGGTTATAACTGCCCGATTTGAAGACAAATGGATATTTGTCCGACATAGAGAACGAACTACATGGGAGATTCCCGGAGGGCATATTGAAGAAGGAGAATCTTCAGATATGGCGGCTTCGAGAGAGCTGATGGAGGAAACGGGTGCAATCGATTTTGTCCTTAATTGTGTTGCGACTTATTCGGTCGAGAATAATGGGAATATTGGATTCGGAAGGCTATATTATGCTGAAGTAGCCAGGTTGGGAGTAATTCCTGACAGTTCTGAAATAGAAGAAGCTATATTGACTGATGATATCCCGGAGAATCTAACCTGGTATGAGATCCAACCCCATTTGTTCCGGAAAGTTAAAGATTTTCTCGGGGAAACAGGAGCGATTTAAATATACTCAAAAGTTACTTGTTTAAGCCACTTTTCTTCCAGCAGCCTTGCAATTCGCTTTACAACCGTTCGCCTGATCTCGAGTTCAACAGGGAGCGTGGGATCCTGATGAGCAATATTGATCCTGGTACCGATAATAAAATGTATCTCATCACTTTCCATCAGCATCTTCACGATCTTATCGGCAGGTCCTTTACCCAGCCTGACACTATTATTGAATGTCTTAAGTATCTCATTCACTTTCTGAAGGGTGAGGATGCCCTCTGTAACCAGGTCTATGCCTTCAAGAAAGCTTTCCGGAGGAAGCTCGGGATCTTCGAAAATAAGTTCATCCACTATTGTCCTGTTCAGTTCTCTGGCCACAATATCGGCTGTTGTTCCGCCGCACAGGATTACTTTCCCTTCGTATCCGCCTATTTTTAATGCCAGTTCCTTATCCTTCTCCTTTTCAAAAGGGGGGCCCGTGCAGATCATCAGTTTACGGGGCTCACGGAAATATATTACAGCGCAGCTTATATCGTCCTTTGCCTTGTATCCGTCGTTCTTGTGAGCCATAGTAACAATTTTACCAGCGAGTACTACCGCAGAAATAGACGATTCACTAGTAACAAGCTGGGATGCATAATAAGCAATATTATCTCTTTCCCATCCGAAAGGGAATGATTCGCTGCCCATTCCGCTCTGTGAGACTCCATCTGTGCAGAAAACGATACGATCCTCTTTCTGGGGCACGAAGGTGCATGATCGCAGCACCTTACCGGCATTCTTACCTTTGTCCAGTACAACCTTCTTCCATTGGACATCAAGCTCTTTGTTCCCCTTCAGGATGATTGTGGAAGGATTGTCATATTCAAGGATATTAGCCTTTCCACTGCTGTCAATATCAACAATGGTAAAAGTCGAATAGCTTATTTTCCTGTCACTGCAGACCGGCAGGGTATTCATGATTATCTCCGCGATGCGGTCAACCTCCTTATGCTCCCGGGTGAAGTTAAGCGCCATCGTGGCTGTAAGTGTAGCCAGGATATTGGCTTTAACGCCATGGCCCATCCCATCAGACAAGACAGCAATAACCCTCTCTTCTTCACGGATATACCTGTAAAGAAAGACATCACCACAGATCCTCTCTTCGTCGTGATTTCGCTGCTGGCTGTTTACCTCTATGAAAAAATCTTTCCTCACAGGGTCTTTTAGGGTTTATTATTATTGGTGCTTCTTTTCTTGTACGATTCAATTATGGAATTGAGCATCTGTTCGGTCTCTGAGGCGCCTTCTCCAAGGAGGAAACCAATCTTCTGAACCATTTCAAGGTTTTTATCGATGACCTCACTTACCCTGTTTGTCACCTCTTCTCCCTGTACTTCAGGTGAATAAAGATCGCGTATCACTGCACCGCACATCTTGTTCTTTTTAATCGGGAATATTGAAATATTGAGCATTTTGTCCTCAAAATGAACATCCTTGCTCACAACCGGATCATCTTCCTTGATAACGTAGGTAAACATATTATAGACGTTGAAGGGAATAAGGGTCTTCAGGTCTGCGCCGGCCAGCCCCGGGATAACCTCGGCGATAGCCTTTGCGTCTTCACCTATAATGTTTATGAAGCTGCGATTTGAATGAAGGATTCTCAGATTGTTGTCAACAATGACAACACCTGTTGGAAGCTTTTCAAGCATATTGTTCATCATGTCGGAGGTATTCTGAGCCACCTCTTTTTCTCTCTGTGCAAGCTCTTCAGACTCCTTAAGCGCTTTCTTTGTTTCTGCCAGCTTCCTGTTTGTTTGCCTGAGGGTTTCAATATATTCCTGCTTGTTTTTCAGGTTGAAGGTATGGCACATCTCAGGGACTGCCAGACCCTTTGCGACGGTGGAGGCAAATTCCCGGCAAGATATGTATCCGCACGCTCCGCAGTTTAATTCTTCTTCAGGATTGTTCTTTCCGATTATTTTAAGCACTTCGTTTATAGCTTCTGCGGACGGTTCCGGTATCCTCTGGTCGTCGGGGGTGAAGTTCTTGGAAAAGTCAAGTTCCAGCCACTTATCCATGTTCTTTTGCCACAGATCTGTATCGAGTGTTGCTATCCTCTTTTCAGCATACCTGCTTACGAGCGCCCTTCTCCTGAATTTTTCCCTGTGATGCTCCATGCCGGGACCGAGAAGACAGCCATGGCAAAAGAATAGGTTAAAATGATGGTGGATAGTATCTGTATACTTATCGAAATCATTTATGGCCTCCAGAACATCCTCCTTGCCGGATGCGGTGATAACCCTGCTGGAAACCATGTCACGCTTTATTCCGCCAGCCTGTATGATACCTGCCGGGACAGGGTAAAGAGCTCCCCAATATCCGTAGGGGGGATCAAATTCTGACATTTTAACCAGGCGTTCCTGGATCTTGAACTCATCAAAAAGCTGCCTGAGCTCGATAAATGTAATTACACTCTCAACCAGCTTGCCATCCTTGAAATTTTTCGCTTCATCTTTTGCATCAATGCACGGACCGATGTGAACGATAGCTACATCATCGCCATATAGTCCTTTAACGACCATTGCAGTGGCTATCATCGGTGAGACCAGCGGAGCAAGGTTCGGAACCAATTCCGGATGAGCCTTTTCAACGAGCTTCACTATTGCAGGGCAGTTGGCAGTTATGTAATACTTGCCTTCAGCTGAACTGAAAAGTTCAGCATACCTGGAGGCAATCAGGTCAACCCCGAATGAAACTTCATGGACATAATCAAAGCCAAGTGAACGGATCATTGCCACGAACTTCCTGTAATCGGTAATATCATCAAATTCCGAAGCTATGCTTGGTTCGATGAGCGCTGCAGTCTTTCTTCCAGATGAAAGGAGCGATTTTACTTCGTCTCTTGAGTTGCGGAATTCAATAGCTTTCGGCGAACAGGATACATAACATAATCCACAACCGATGCACCGTTCAGGGTGAATCAGGGGATGGTCCCTATGGGGCCTTACCTCTACGGCATTCACGGGACAAACACGAACGCATGAATATGAGCTCCTGCAGCGGGCGTCATCTATATACAGAACAGGCTTTTTAATGTCCATTTCTCTCCGTATTGTTTTATTTGAGTTTTGCAAATTCCTGGTCAAGAATCCACTCGATTTTTGCAATGGTCACTCCCTCCTTGATCATATCATTGATCTTAAGGTTTGGACCGTTGCTGCAATGACCCATGCAGCGCCCACCCTTAAAGATGACCTTATCCTCAAGATGATTTTTTTTCAGGTAATCCCTGATAAAGACTACAACATCCTTGTTACCCCTCGAAAAACAGGAGCTTCCAAGACATATATGCATTTCCGTTTCCCTGGTCATTGGGTTACTGTTTCTTGAAAAACAACAAGTTCAAAAGTAATAAATTTTTCGGTGCTGTGAAAATGATATAATTACGTAAAATTCATATAATTAAAGAGGTATGTGCTACTCATCATTTTTGACAGGTCTTTAAGGATTAAGTATGTTACAAGGATAATAGATACATTATCAATACGTTATAAAGAGAAGGCCATAGGATCAATATCCTGTATTCTTTGTTAAAAAATAAACAATGTTATTTTATTAACAATAAAATATTATATTTGTATATCCTATTAATAGGCTGATGGGTAAAGATATCGAGACAATTTTAAAAAGTTTTAAGCCAGGGCGCAGAGAGGATCTGATCCCTCTTCTTCAGGAAATACAGGACGAAAATGGTCACCTGTCTGAAGAAGCTATTGTTAAAGTAGGCAGTTTCGTTGGGCTTAGCACTACAAAAATTTATGGTCTTGCCACCTTTTATGATCAGTTCAGGTTCTTTCCTTCAGGAAAGATAATTATAAGGATTTGTAATGGCACTTCATGTTTTCTGAACGGTTCCCGGGTCGTAATTAGTAAAATCAGAGAAGAGACAGGATTAACTTCTGGTCAGACAAGCCGTGACGGGAATTTCAGCTATGAGATTGTTACATGCATGGGTGGCTGCAATAATGGTCCGGTTATTAGCATCAACGATGAGTATTACCCATATGTGAAGCCTGATCAGATCCCTGAACTGATAAAAAAGTTAAGGTTTTTCATTGATAATGACTAGATGAACGATCTGAAAAAAATACTGATTGATAAGGTTCTTCTGTTTGAATCTGATACTCTTACCGGAGAAACTGAAAAGCTTCTTCAGCAGATAAGGCGGGAGAAATCAGAAAACGCGGTTATTTATATTTCGTCAGGTACAAGCAGTATCATTTCAGGTTCTGAGAAAACATGGGCTGCCGTAAAAGCTTACATTGACGACAATGAACCAGGAACGGAGCTTGTCAAAGTTGGCTGCACAGGGCCTTCCAATTTTGAGCCTCTCCTTTGCGTTCAGCTTCCCGGTAAAAACAAATTATATTTCAGAAACATATCCGAAGAAAAAGTCGAACCTCTTCTCAACGGGGTTTTTCATAGCGACATTAACAAGGATGATCTGGTCGGCCAGCACGGAAGCAAAGGTTTTGAGCTCTGGCCGGGGATACCATTCATCGGGGAGCTTCCTTTTTTTGCAGGACAGAAAAGAGTGGTACTCAATAACTGCGGTTGCTACGACCCTGAAAGCATTGAAGAATACATCGCCCGCGGAGGTTACCGGGCCTATGCAAAGGCAATAAGGAATTATACCTATGAAGAGGTTTGCAATATTATTGAGAGCAGCGGGTTAAGGGGCCGGAGCGGAGGGGGTTATCCTACCGGGATTAAATGGAAACAAGCTTTAAATACTGCATCATCCTCGCGCTACCTTATATGTAATGCTAAAGAGAGCGATCCGGGGGCATTCACTGACAGAACGATGCTCGAAAGCGATCCCCACAGGCTTATTGAGGGTATAGCTATTGCCTCTTACGCAATCGGGGCTAACAATGCAATCGTATTCTTCAGAAATGGATCAGAGCATGCCCGGTTGAAGCTTCAGAAGGCTATAGACAGGGCCCGGGATTTCGGTCTTCTTGGTCATAACATATTCTCAAGCGGGTATAACCTCGATATCGTAATCAGAAAGGAACCCGGTGCATTTGTATGCGGCGAAGAGACAGCTCTTATCGGCACCCTTGAGGGAAAAAGGGGAATGCCCCAGCTGAAACCTCCATATCCAGTCACAGCCGGCCTTTTCGGAAAGCCAACGGTTATCAATAATGTTGAGACTCTGATGAATGTCCCGCTAATAATGCACAATGGTCCTGAATGGTTTCGTACTCTTGGCACGGAAAAAAGTCCTGGAACTAAGGTATTTGCCGTGGCTGGAAAAGGGCGCCTGACGGGAGTTGTCGAAGTTGAGATGGGTATAAAAATAAGATCAATTCTGGAAGATATTGCCGATGGCATTCGTGAAGGAAAGGAGTTCAAGGCAATTCAGCTTGGAGGCGCCTCAGGGTCATTCATCACTTCCGAGAACCTCGATATTACAGTCGATTATGAGGTAATGAAGGAGAAAGGGATCAATATGGGAGCAGGCGGGTTTATCATTATTGACGAGAATACATGTATGGTCGACCTGGTAAGGCATTATATGGAGTTCATGAGGAACGAGAGTTGCGGGAAATGCATTCCATGCCGCGAAGGAACAGGACGGATGCTGGAGATACTTGAAAGCGTCATTAAGAAACCGCTTAACGAGGATTCAGGAACAACCCTTGAACGATTTAAAGGGGTGATGCAACTTGAGACCATTGCCTCAGTAATGAAAGAC
>Ga0224523_1001481_pt1 | contig 9916 bp, 7 predicted proteins | sample CFST50metaG_FD_182732 | JGI IMG/M metagenome (GOLD analysis project Ga0224523, IMG submission 182732) | Peat soil microbial communities from Stordalen Mire, Sweden - C.F.S.T50 | ecosystem: Environmental > Terrestrial > Soil > Wetlands > Peat | place: Sweden: Norrbotten County, Stordalen Mire...
GTACTATCAGTGATGTTTGAAGCGCCACCTCCTCCTGCTCCTGGATACCTGCCTGTAAATGCGCTATCAGTTCCTCCTCCACCATATCCACCCAAACCTGCCAATAAGCAACAAAATCCTCCTTGTCCTCCAACAATAATATTAAGTACATGCCCGCCAGTTACTGCTAAAGTTGCCTGAACACGTCCACCGTATCCACCATCGCTTTGGAAGCCATCATAACCCATATGCCCACCACCTACAGCTCCTCTGATATCAACAGTGATGGACGTAACACAATCAGGGACTGTCCAGGTTTGTAAAGATCCGGTATAATTGAAGGTTATTGAACCTGCTGGTGGCACAATAAATACCACATTAAAACATTCTGGTGAACTATAGCCACATGAATTGCCTGCAACAACACAAATATTACCAGAAGTGTTTCCAAAATTAACGGTTATAGATGTGGTTCCCTGTCCTGTTACTATCGTTGCTCCCGTTGGCACAGTCCAATAGTAGGTTAAAGCTCCTGGAACAGCAGGTATTGAGTAGTTAACTGATGTCTGACCGGAACAAATACTGTCGGGTCCTGTAATTGTCCCTTGGATAGAAGGAGGAGTTGAGCATCCACATGAAATAGATTGCCAGTTTCCAACATAATATTCAAGGCAATTTGTTGTTGTATTAAAGATCATAAGTCCAATGGCAGGAGAGGCAATAGCATTTCGTTGCACAGTGGTCAGCCTTGGGAGTAATAATCCCTGTGAATTGCCTGACACATCAAGTGAAGCTGATGCATCCGGAGTTGGTGTATTTATCCCTACTGAGGTTCCGTTATCATATATCTGGCTACAGGTGGCTGAAGTGCCATTTGATTTCACTACATAATTGTTGTTTCCACAACCCACAGGGCCTGTTGCACCTGTTGCACCATCAGCGCCTGATGGGCCTGTAGCGCCAGTAGCTCCCAATGTTCCGCTTGAAGCTGCATAAAGAGCGAAAGGAACCGAAAGCAATTGTGAAGTTCCCATCAACACATAGTTTGATCCGCCTGTAGCATCAAGTTCCACTTTTAACCAATAAAGGCCAGTACTCCAGTTGATGGCACTGAATGTACCGGTAACAGGTGTTCCAGTTCCAATAGATATTGTAAACAAACCAAATTGATTGGTTGTGGCTGTTTGTGTTTCTTCATAAGAAACCGTTCCTGTTGCTGAACCTGCAAGAATTGTTAGTCTTAGACCTACAAGATGATTGGCAATTAAAGCCCCAGTTGAGTTTCGGGCTACAGCCTGGTAATTCATTGATTGAGGAACCTGTGCAAACGCCGGAAATAATGCGAAAGCAAAAGGTATAAGCAACAATATCACTTTGAGAGAGTTTGCTAGTTTCTTCATGTTTTAGGAATTAATAGATATTTTTTTTTATGAGACAAAAATAAATAAATTAAACGGAATACAGATGACTTCCAGAAGTAAACAAATCATACTATATATAGAAAGAAAAAAAAGGAAAAACCATTCAGACTTTTCCCTTTTTTCTTTGAATTTACAATGCATGAGCATTATTTTGTAATCAGCTTTTCCAGTTTTTCCAATCTTGCTTTCAGGTCATCAATTTCTGTTTGCTGGGTTTTGATTGTTGTTAACTGTCGACTACAACTGTTTGCATTTGCCACATTTTATTAATATCCTCTGTTTACAAATATTTTTGTTACGCTGGTAGTACCCTGGTTTGCAACCCACATATTGGTTCCGTCAAAGGCAATCCCAACTGGTCCACTTCCAGTTCCGGTGTATGTTGTCATCGCACCTGTAGGAGTTATCTTTGTAACGCTGTTACCATTATTGTTTGTAGTCCACATATTTATACCATCAAAAGCAATGCCCTCTGGCATACTTCCAGTTCCGCTGTATGTTGTCATAAGGCCTGCAGGTGTTATTTTTGTTACACTGGTATTATTAAAATTTGCAGTCCACATATTGGTTCCATCAAAAGCAATTGCAAATGGCATACTTCCAGTTCCGCTGAATGTTGTCATAACGCCTGAAGGTGTTATCTTTGTTACACTGTTTCCACTCTCGTTTGCAGTCCACATATTTGTTCCATCAAAGGCAATACTCAGAGGTCCACTTCCAGTTCCTGTGTATGTTGTCATACCGCCAGTGGGTGTTATCTTTGTTACGCTGTTTGCGCCATTATTTGCAGTCCACATATTTGTCCCGTCAAAGGCAATACTTAGTGGCCCACTTCCAGTTCCTGTGTATGTTGTCATACCGCCTGTGGGTGTTATCTTTGTTACGCTGTTTGCACCATTATTTGCAGTCCACATATTTGTCCCGTCAAAGGCAATTCCATTTGGAGCGCTTCCGGTTCCTGTGTATGTTGTCATTACCCCTGCAGGTGTTATCTTTGTCACACTGTTATCATTTTGATTTGTAATCCACATATTTGTCCCGTCAAATGCAATTAATGTTGGCCCACTTCCGGTTCCTGTATAAGTTGTCATGGGAGCCGGTAACCATTGGAAAAGCGGAATAACCGGTGCCGTAGCTGCAGCACCTGTTGGACCGGTAGCCCCTGTAGCACCAGTATTTCCATTTGCACCGGCAGTGCCTGTAGCCCCAACCGCACCTGTTGCTCCTGTTATGCCTTGTGCACCTGTGGGTCCACTTGAGCCAGTAGCACCTGCTGTTCCTTGTGGCCCGGTGGGCCCTACTGAGCCAGTAGCTCCTGTTGTACCTATACCTGTAGCTCCTGTTGCACCGTCTAAGCCTGCTGCTCCTGTTGGACCGGTGGCTCCAGTAGTTCCAGTAGAACCGGCATCACCTGTTGGTCCTGTGGAGCCGGTATTTCCTACTCCGGTAGGGCCTGTGGGACCGGTGATACCCGGTGTGCCGCTATTTGCTGCATATAATGCATAAGGGACAGACAACAATTGTGCGGTTCCCATAGCCACATAGCTAGTCCCTCCTGTCGCATCCATTTCAACCTTTAACCAGTACTGCCCCGTGCTCCAGTTGATGGCGCTGAAAGTTCCAAAAATTACTGCACCTACGCCAATGGGAACCGTAAATAATCCAAACTGGTTAGTATTGGCAACCTGCGTCTCAGTATAAACAACTGTACCGGTTGCTGAACCAGACAGGATAGTGAAACGCAAACCCACCAGTTGGTTGGTTAATAGATTTCCGCTGCTGTTTCGTGCTACCGCCTGGTAGTTCATGGATTGCGGAACCTGCGAAAATGCTGATGTTGCAAAAAACATCAAAATCATTAAATGTAATGTAAGTCTTGTCTTCATAGAAATGTATTTGAGGAAACAAAAATACTTTTTTTAAATGAATAATTATTTGCTCAGGAAAAATTAATTATAAATTTTTGAACAATAAATAAACACTTTAGAAATGAAAAGAGATATTCAAAAAATCGTCTTCCTGGTTGAAAAAACATCACCTATGACGGCCTATATTGGTAATGAAATTAAGACAGTGGGCTTAGAGATTGACAATATAGAATTTGGCCTTGGCATGCTTACGTTAACTTCACCTGCCACGAAGGAACAACTGAAGCGACTCAATACACAGGGCGCCTTAAAAGGGATAAGGTATTCCGAGTGTAATGATTCTTCATTAGTCAAATTCATCAGGATGAAGATAAAGGAGCGTGTGCAGAGGCGCTGTGGAACTATTGATAAAAAAGTGCCTGTATTTATAAGCGATTTTTTCGGTATTAGTTGCCGTAACCTTAACGAAATGCTAAGAAAGTCGGAAGAGCCATCGCTCAAACAGCTTGAAATAGATGAAAGAATGTGCTATGCCGAAGAATTGCTTGCCAATAAGGAGTTGAGCATTGACGAAGTTGCCCGGATTCTGGAATATAAACGCACTCCTTGGTTCTGCACACAATTCAGCGAAAATCATAATGGAGTAAGCCCTGAAGATTTCAGAAAAACACTGTCATAGCTGCACTTTGGGTTTGGCCCTTTAGGTTTGACAAACTTTTAAAGTTTGTCAAACTTATCACAACCCTATCAGCAGAATCAATTGTCGGACGACTTGGAGTCGTCCGACGACGATGTCCCATAACAAAATGTCAAAAAGTGAAATAAATAGCATAAAAAGTGAAATTAGGATATTTTGATTATGTCGAATTTAGCAAACGAAATGATTTTAGAATTTAGATTTAAGATTTTGAAATTTATCATCGCCATAAGAAAGTTATTTTCCAACCTGTGGAGGCTGGTGTTTAAGCCGGGCAAGGCTCAGGTTCCTTTGCACAAGCCAAAGGTGACAGGCCTGGGGCAGCCAAAACCCTCAAGCAGCGTGGGTAACCAGGTTATTGCCGGCAGGCAACGCGGCTCGGTAATATTGAAAAGCAGTGACAGGGGCGCGCACGAATGGCGCATCAGCACCAACGGTGGTGTGGACCATACCAATCTGCCCCCTACACCCAGCGGAACTACCTCCATTGCAGGATTACAACCATTAACAAAGGTGTGGCAAAGCAACAGACGACTGCTGGCAGAAGGAAGGTTTTCTGATTGGACTCCCTGGGTTTCGGGCATGGTTCCTTGAAGGTTAGATTTAAGATTTAAGATTTACGAATTTGGGACTTTATAAAACAATAAAATAATTTACTAACTAAAAAAACAAACAGCTATGAAAAAAATCATCTTCAATTTAGTGATCTTCTTTTTGACGATCAATGAAAACAGTGGAAAAATTAAAGGTCGTGGGCGCAAACCACGCGTCATTACTAAAAGAATACTTGCCACGCTGAGATGGCCTAATAGGATACCTGATCAGCTAAAGAAAGCCAGGCATATAGAGCAAGGTCTTACAGGCAACCCAAAATTTCCCTTACCCTGGGCTAGTCAGTATGTTACCCTTGTTGATTTCGGATCTCATATAGATGACTTCGAGAACGCTATTGGCGCTGGCGATGCCGACCTTGAGCTTTCAACAGGCACTATCGTTCACAATAATTGCCGCAACCTGAAGCCTATGGTGCAGGCGAAAATGGACTCGGATATACCAAATTCAGAGACAATCTGCATTGATGCCGGCTTTGACGTGAAGCGTGAAGGGCAGCACCAGTCAAGAGGCAATTCAGTGTTGCCAGGCAACCAGCCGGGCAGCGTGGTACTTACTGGCGTATTCCCTGGTCCACATGAGTGGCGTATAAGCGCCAACAGAGTTGATATTACTCCACTTCCTTCAACTACCAGCGGCAAAACAGTGGCAACAGGACTGACATCAAAAACCGAAATATGGCAAAGCAACAGGTGTGTGCTTCCAAAAGGTCAATACACCGAATGGACTCCCTGGGTTTCGGGCATGGTTCCCTGATATTTTTACCCAAAGTGCAGATTTCGGAACAATCGTTAATAAGTTCGGAACAATCGTTCGATTGTTCCGAACTTTCTTTAATGGGGACAGAACAATCGAACAATTCTTCTGAACAATCGAACGATTCTTCCGAACTTTCTTTAATGGGGAAGGAACAATCGAACGATTCTTCGGAACAATCGAACGATTCTTCGGAACAATCGAACGATTCTTCCGAACTTTCTTTAATGGGGACAGAACAATCGAACGATTCTTCGGAACAATCGAACGATTGTTCCGTGACAAGGAAAGAAAGTTCCGGGATTTGGACTTATTGTAAAAATACTGTTTGAATTACTGATAGTTACAATTTGTGATTCTCCGCCCAACAGCCGCAGGGAGGTTAATAAGTTATCAGTTTTTGTATAGGTTTGACAAAATTTCAATGTTTGCCAAACCTGAAAGGCAAACATTATTGCCAATAGCACCACCATGACTTTCCCGCACTTTCAGTACATCCTGTTAGCGAGCTGTCTCCGGACGCATACTTTTCTTAACTTTTACCCCGCATCGGGCGGGATTTCATTGCGTTCAACATTTTACATTTTACATTCAACATTTTATATTTTACATTATTTTTTTTTACTTTTGAGTTTTCAATTATGCTGATAGCTCGCTGTCTCTGACGTGTGCTAATAATAGCCAATGGTTTATGAATTGGGGTTTTTAAAGATTTAACTTTTACATTTTACATTTATAATTTTGCATTTTACATTTACTTTATAAGCCCCAAAAACCCATAAAGAAAAAAATAGAAAATGCCCATCCGCACCACTATAGAAAACATGCAACAACACGCCTTTGAGCGAGGCGGCAAATGCCTCAGCAAAGAATACTGGGACGATATAAGCCGCCTTATGTGGATGTGTGCAAAAGGGCATGTTTGGGAATCGCCGTGGAGGGTTATCAACCGCGGGGCATGGTGCCCGGCATGTGTGAAAAACAAATCAAAAGAAGAAAGAATAGAATCATTAAGGGCAATTGCAGCCAAAAGAGGTGGTATATGCCTTTCGAAAGAATATATAAATTCTACAACAAAATTAGAATGGCAATGCAGCAAAGGTCATATTTGGAAAACAACTCCGGGTAATATTGTTCAAAATTGTTGGTGCCCCATTTGCGGCTATGAAACAGTAAGTGAAAAGCAAAAAAACGACATAGAAGAATACCGGAAAATTGCATTAGAAAAAGGAGGTAAACTTTTATCGGAAAAATATATTAATAGTCGCACAAAATTATTATGGGAATGTAGTAAGGGTCATCAATGGTATGCTACAGCGGGTGCGGTTAAAAACACTAAATGCTGGTGTCCACGTTGTAGTGGTACTCAACATGGCAATATTAAAGAAATGCATGAATTGGCTGTCAGGCGGGGAGGCAAATGTCTGTCGGAAGTATATATCAACAGCAAATCAAAATTAGAGTGGCAATGCAGCAAAGGACATGTTTGGAAAGCCACACCTAATAATATTATCAGAAAGAGATGGTGTCGCATTTGCTCGAATGAAAATACACATAAAAAACAAACAGATGATATAGAAAAATATCAGAAAATTGCAGATGAAAGAGGCGGCAAACTTTTATCGGAAAAATATATTAATTCTCATGCCAATCTTTTATGGGAATGTAAAAAAGGACATCAATGGGAAGCAAAACCATATATTATTAATAATGCAAAATCATGGTGTCCTTACTGCGCTGGTCAGCGAATAACCTTAAAAGACATGCAGGAACTGGCAATAAAAAAAGGTGGTAAATGTCTTTCGAAAGAATACAAAAATACCAAAACAAAACTTGAATGGCAATGCAGCAAAGGTCATATTTGGAAATCTATTCCGGGAGTAAATATTGAAAAACACTGGTGTTCCATTTGTGCATACGAAACCAATGCGGAAAAACGCAAAAACAATATTGAAACCTTTCGTAAAATAGCCATCGAAAGAGAAGGCAAACTTTTATCTGATGAATATATTAATAGTAAAACTCAATTATTATGGGAATGTGAAAAAGGACATCAATGGAAAGCAAAACCATATACTGTAAAATCAAATAAAACCTGGTGTCCGCAATGCTATAAGGATAAACGGAAAATTTGAATCAAAAAGAATTCATAAATAAATATGCCCACCCACCCCACCATAGAATCCATGCAGCAACACGCCGCAATGCAGGGCGGCAAATGCCTTAGCAAAGAATATTGGGACGATATAAGCCGCCTGATGTGGATGTGCGCCAAAGGGCATGTTTGGGAATCGCCCTGGCATGTTATAAGCCGCGGAGCATGGTGTCCTGGATGTGCAAAAGAAGAAGCCAAGGAAGAAAGGAAAAAAGCCAGACAGGAAAAATATTTAGAAGCGCTACAGAAATATTCAAATGAAAAGGGAGGCGAGTGTTTATCAAATGAATTTATTGACATCTTTACAAAAATGCAATTCAGGTGCAGTGAAGGTCATTTATTTGAAACCTGTTTTTTAAATATAAAGAGAAAATCATGGTGCCCGGAATGTTATAAAAATAAAATACGGAAAAAACAATTTGAAAAAATAAAAAAAAATGCAATTGAAAAAGAAGGGGAGTGTTTGTCAAATGAATATAAAAGCAAAAAAACAAAAACTCAATTTAGATGTAAGGAAGGTCATAAATGGTTTACAACTCCCCAGTCTGTAATAAATGGTTACTGGTGTCCGGAATGCGGCAAAAAAAAGGCCATTGAACATAGAAAATTAAAGATAGATGTCTTTCAAAAAATAGCTGCTGAAAGAGGCGGCAGACTTTTGTCGGAAAATTATATTACCAGTAGTTTAAAACTTTTATGGGAATGTAGTGAAGGGCACCAATGGTGCGCTGCAGGGAATATGGTCAAATTCGGTAATTGGTGTCCTTATTGCGCCGGACAACATAAAACTATTAAAGACATGCAGGAAATTGCAGCCAAACATGGAGGCAAATGCTTGTCGGATGAGTACATAAACGGCATAACAAAATTAGAATGGCAATGCAGCGAAGGACATGTATGGAAAGCTACACAGGTAAGTGTTGAAAATAATAATAACTGGTGCCCAACATGCGGACGTATATCTACAAGTAGAAAACTTTTTGACAATATAGAAACATATAAAAAAATTGCAAGCGAACGGGGCGGTAAACTTTTATCGGATACATACAATGGTTGTTTCGAGCCTTTATTATGGGAATGTGAAAAAGGACATCAATGGTATGCCAACGGAACCTTAATTAAAAATCATAAATCGTGGTGTCCTTATTGTAGAGTAGATAATGCTAAAACCATTAAAGACATGCAGGAATTAGTAGCCAAAAGGGGAGGCAAATGCCTGTCGGAAAAATATGTAAATAATAAAACAAAATTAAATTGGCAATGCAGCGAAGGACATATTTGGGAAGCCACACCAAATAATATCATCCTTAATCATTGGTGCCCTGAATGCCGTCGTAAAACAATCATGGAAAAACAAAAAGACAGCATTGAAATATACCGTAAAATTGCCATAGAAAGGGGAGGAAAACTGTTATCTGATGTATATATTAGATGTGATTCTCCATTATTATGGGAATGTGAAAAAGGACATCAATGGAAAGCAAAACCGGAGAGAGTTAAAAATCAACAATCCTGGTGTCCGCAATGCTATAATATTAAACGGAAAGGTAAAAGAAGTATAGAAGAAAAGGCTTTGTAAATATTCAGTTATTTAAAAATAGAAAATATTCAAAAGAATATGTCTATCACCCCTTCCATAGAAAACATGAAGCAGCACGCCTTTGAGCGAGGCGGCAAATGCCTCAGCAAAGAATACTGGGACGATATAAGCCGCCTTATGTGGATGTGCGCCAAAGGGCATGTTTGGGAATCGCCGTGGCGAGTTATTAGCCGCGGGTCATGGTGCCCGGCATGTGCGAAAGTGGAAGAAAGAGAAGAAAAGAAAAATGAAAGAAGAGAAAAATGGTTAGAGAAAATAAAAATAATTGTAAAAGACAAAGGAGGGAAATGCTTGTCAAATAAATATATTAACAAGCGAACAAAAATGCAATTTCAATGTAAAGAAGGTCATATATGGTTTACACTTCCTAGTGCAATATTAAGAGGTAATTGGTGTCCGAAATGTGGTCTTAAAATCGCACATGAAAAATCAAAAATCCCGCTAAGATTCTATCAAATATATGCAACAGAAAGAGGAGGCAAACTTTTGTCGGAAAAATATATTAATAGTTATACAAAACTTTTATGGGAATGTAGTAAAGGACATCAATGGTACTGTATTGGGGCTTCTATTAGAGAATATAAAACATGGTGTCCTTTTTGCGCAAGCAAGAAAAAAAACATTAATATCATGCAGGAATTAGCGGCTAAAAGAGGAGGGAAATGCCTCTCGGAAAAATATGTAGATATTAACACAAAATTAGAATGGCAATGCGCGAGGGGGCATGTTTGGAAATCAGCGCCCGGAAATATTATCAGCAAAAATTGGTGCCCTGTTTGCGCTAAAGAAACTATTGGCGAAAATCGAAAAAATGACATCGGAATATAT
>Ga0224523_1001482_pt1 | contig 9915 bp, 6 predicted proteins | sample CFST50metaG_FD_182732 | JGI IMG/M metagenome (GOLD analysis project Ga0224523, IMG submission 182732) | Peat soil microbial communities from Stordalen Mire, Sweden - C.F.S.T50 | ecosystem: Environmental > Terrestrial > Soil > Wetlands > Peat | place: Sweden: Norrbotten County, Stordalen Mire...
GCCATTTTATTTCTTTATGATATAAACGATATTCGAAGTGAATTTTGTTTCATCAATTATTTCAATATCCAATCCGTATCCCAATATAATTTCTTTGATCTTTTTTCCTGATGTGAATGTCAATTTTTTTTCTCCCATTTTATTGAAACCGCTGCGTGTAGAAAAGAACTCGGTAAATTTTGTTCCCCAATGGCGTTTCTTTAAATCGCTATCGGCATCACGAATGATCATCAAACCATCAGAATTCAGATGTTCCACGCATGATTTTAATAGTCGTTCCTGTTTTTCTTCAGTTAGATAATGAAGAACATCACTCAAAATGATCACATCACAATTTTTAAATTCATACGTTAATGCATCCGCGCAAACAAAGTTTACATTATCATTTTTAGCATTACAATTCTTTGCCAATTCTATTTTTTCAGAATCATAATCTATTCCAGTAATTTTTCTTTTTTCGGAAACAAAGTTAAGCATATATGCCATAAATCCATAACCACAGCCAATATCAATAATTTCGGCTTCTTTGGGAATATACGAGTTAAACAATTCATAATTTCCATCAAGTTTTATTTTTATTCTTGCATACCATTCGAGTATAGGGCCTTTGTACAAATAATTTTTGATGAGCTTGTTCCTGTAATATTTAGGAGTAGCATATTCATCCATCATTTTAGCGTATTCGCTTCTTACAAATTTTAAAATTGATTTTGTACGTTCCGAGTAATCATTGCCGAAATTCACGTCATCAGAGCTGATCCGTGGAAATATCTTAATTGTTATCATACCATTTTTCAGGAAATTTTCTCCTTTTGTCATACAATCACCTACTCCGTGAATAAGAATTGGTAACACATCCAGTTTTAATTGCTCAGCGATCAAGAATGCTCCTTTATGGAAACATTTTATTTTCATATCCTCTGAACGGCTTCCTTCGGGAAAGACCAATACAGAATAACCTTCCTCTATCTTACATTTCAAACGGTCAATCAAATTTTCATAGCCGTCATTTGCCGGGTAAAAATCGAGGTACCTGATTACCAAACTATATATCGGATTGTTCCAAACCCAATTATTTGTTACAACAATTATTTTAGGATGAAGCATTAATAACAATAACAGATCAATGTGCGACTGGTGATTTGCTATTATTAGTGAGGGTTTCCTGAAGTTTTCATTTTCAATATTTACAATTCGTTTTTTTATATTGAACATTGCATATACTTCTAACCTACAAAATCCCATCATAAAATAATGCATTATTTTCTTTTTAACTTTTCTGCTTACCGGCAAAATCAATACAAACGGCAAGATAATATTCATTGAAAGGCAACCAAAAATAAAAATTGAAAAAGCAATCGTTGAAAAAATAAAATCAGAAAGTGTCATTGGGACAACTCGTTTTTTTGATCTTTTCATTGTCAAATACCTGAATAAAATTGGCTCAATGGTATACGATATCAACACAACCGATAACAAACCAACTACCGAAATAAAAGCGATTGAATGCAAAGCAGGGTGTTTTGCCAATATCAAAACACCAACTCCAACAATCGTTGTAATTGATGAAAGCAAAACAGAAGTTTTATATGAAGGCAGTTGATCACTTCCATATTTATAATCCATTAACAATCCGCGGATCATCAAAATGCTATAATCTACGCCTAATCCGAAAATAAAAGTTGAAATAAGGATATTAAAAATATTGAATGAAAGTCCGAAAGTGCCCATTATTCCTAATGTCCAAAGCCAGCTTACAAACATGGGCACAGATGCAATTAGGCCAAGCTCTATCCTTCCAAAAGCAATAATCAGAACAATTGTAACAAATATCAAACAAAGATTTACAAGCATATTGAAATCCGATTGAATATCTTCCACAAAATTTGATGTTATTTTTTGCTTGTCAAAAATTACAATATTTTTATCTCCTGAAAAAGCAGAAAATATTTTTTCACGGTTTTTATCTTCCACTTTAATTAACGATACAACCATTGACAAATCAGTTGTTCTGGATATTCTATCATTAAAGAAAACATTTACAAGATTATCAAGATTTTTTCCTGAAGTTGTAAGGAAATCCTTATCAAGCAAATAATAAAATTCAGAAAAAGCATCTTTTGTAAAACCTAATTTTACACTTTTATTAATTATTAATTCTTTTAACTTGCTCTTTCTACCTATATTCCAATATGAATTCCATTTTTGTATCCTTTCCTTTTGAACAGAATCAGCAATGATAATTGAACTGACAGTAGAATATTTCTTGATAATGTTTTGCTTTTGCAATTTCTCAAGCTTTTCCGAATTTTTTTCATTATTATTTAAAGCTTCATCAAGGTTTTTTCCTAATGAAACCAAATAAACCGAACGCAGTGAAATATCGTTTATTCTGTTCAGGTTCTTTTCCGCGCCAGACAGTTTATCCGACAGGAAATTCATTTTGTACATATCTTTTTCAAAAGAAGCTTTATATGATGCATACAGGAACCATGCAGAAACCAGGATTATTAAAAGAACAAGTATTTTATTTGACTCAAATGGATACTTTGAAATTTTATCAATAAACGTAATTCGTTTTTTATTTTCAAAAAAGATCTTTTTCGGATTTATTAAATGTGGTAGAAAGACCAGCGAAAAAAAAGCAGCTCCCAAAACGCTTATCCCTGCGAACATTCCAAGGTCGCGCAGCACTTCCGATTTTACAAACAACAAACTAAAAAAAGCTGTCGCCGTTGTAAGAGAACAAAGGAAAATAGTCATGCTCATATCTTTCAGAACATCCTCAATTGAGTTTTTTATTTTCAGGATACTGAAAATATACAACGCATAATCAACAATGATCCCAAGCAGAACGGAACCTATCGCCAATGCAATTACAGAAATATCCTTTTTAAAAAGAAAGATCAGTGTCAAAGCAATGGCGCTTCCAAAAACAGCAGGTAAAAAACTTATAAAAGGAATACTTACCTTCTTGAAATACCAAGCTACAAAAAGCATGATAATAAGCAATGAAATTATCACGCTGAGCATCACATCTTTTTTTATCTGCTTTGCATTTCCAACGGCAACAGCTGCAGCGCCAAAGTATTCTGCATGAACACTGTTATTCTTTTCAGAAAAAAATTGAATCAGGCGATCTAATTTTTCAATGAATACAGCGTTCTCAGATGTTTTATTTGCAGGATAAACCGGGTCAATGAACAACAGCAAATGTTTTTTATCTTTTGTAAAAACATAGCCATCCTGAATTTCGTAACTGTCATCAAATTGAAGTTTCTTTAATTTGTTGTACGCAAGCGCACTAATACCAATAGGATCGCGCTTTATAAATTTTTTAATTATAAAACTAGTTGGCGATAAAAGTGTTTTGTAATTTGATTTTAGTGAATTCTCAATAGCTTTATCAGAAATTAAAATATCAATTTTTGCATAATCAGAATCGGAAAGAAAAACAGGCAAATGGTTATAAAAAATCTCTATTACGCCCGACATCAGGCTATCACTCATTTTTCCGGTAATACTTTTTATGAATGGAGTGAAAGATCTTGTATTTATTGAATCCATGAATTCATCAGCAAATGCAGTAAGTATCTCGGGACTGATCGCTGCATTCGTATCAGCCAGGCTAATATTAACAATTAGCTTATCAGTGGTCTTTAAATTCTTTAAAACAAAATTTAATCGTTGATCCGCACCGGGAGCGGCTTTTGAAATATCTTCCTCAATCGAAATCTTTGAAGCAAAATAGAAAGCCGACAATAAAATTGCAAGAAAAAATAAAAGTAATAGGAATCTATTTTTTTGAAAGAACCTGTATATGGTAATAAAAAAAGCAGCCATTTCTGATTTTAATTTATTTCAGATTTCCTAAAAATCCTGAGAAGTATAAACGTTACAACCCCAAATAATAATGATAACAATATAGCAAAAATAAAACTACCGACAATGTATTGAATGAGATTTTCCTTAATTACAGCAAACGAAAAATCTGAAATTCTGGCAATGCTATATGAATGTGTATTCAGGAAAAAGCCACCGGTAACATAACTAAAATATAATATGAAAGGAAGCAACGGAACAATACTGATATTGGCGGCAATGATAACAATCAGTTTATTTAATTTAAAAATATAAGCTAATGCAATAGCTGTTATCAATTGGTAACCCCATATCGGCACTATTCCCATAAAAATTCCAAACATGACCGATGCAATGATCTTTGCATTGGAATCGCCGGAAGCCAGAATATTGTTTTTATAAAATTCTTTTATCGTTTTCCTGTTAAAGTTTTTGAAAAAATTATATGGCTTAACATATAAGACCGTAATAAAAAAGAAAATTGTATTTAACAGGCTTATGCGCGTAAAATCAGAGAAAGGGCGAAAATGCGATATGCGTTTTTCGGGAGGAGGGTAATAAACACATATCGGGATGGATATTATTTTTATTCCTCTCCATGCTGATCTCACCAAAATTTCAAATTCAAATTCGTATTTACCTGTACGCAGTTTTATTTTTTTTAAAAGTTCAAGGGAATAAAGCCTGTAACCTGATTGAGTATCGGGCAAATCACAATTTGTAAAAAAACGAAACCAGAAATTGGAAAATTTATTCGCAAAATTATTTTTTTTAATAACACTGTCTTTATTGAAGTTCCGTGATCCAATAATTAAAGTATCAGGTTCTTTCTCAATTTCATTTATAAATTTTATAATTTCTTCCGGATCATGTTGTCCATCTGAATCTATAGTGATCGCATAATGGTAGCCTTTTTCCATTGCTTTTTCAAAAGCTCTTTTCAGCGCAAATCCTTTTCCTTTGTTCTTTGTGTAACTGATAATTTCCACATTATCATATTTTTTTATGATAGATAATGTGTCATCCGTTGAACCATCATTAACTACAATTAAATTATTTGTATAATGCAACACACCATCAATAACTTTTTCAAGCGTAGTGCAATTATTATAAGTAGGAATAATTACGCAGCATTTTAAATTATCAAATTGGGCATTATAATCTTCATTCATCCGATGGTGCTATTTTAGTAATAAGTCTGTTGCTGTATTTTATGCTTCAACTCACAGTTATGGCAAAAATAGTCAATAATCCCAAATTAAATAGTTGAAGAAATAATGGGTATATTTATCTACTGAATATCAGGCAAAAAGGTTTAGGATATCCATTTTATTGAAAAAAATACACAGATTTTTTATAATATTGCACAAATACTAATTAACAGAATTTAAAATTCAAGACTTAAAATTATTTAATTCCTCCATTCATGATCAGCATAGGAAATCGGGAACTGGTATCAAACGATTATTACAATATCCTTTTTAATGACGAAAAAATTGATATATCAACCGATGTGATTAAAAGGGTAGAAAACAGTCATAATTTCCTTAGTGAATATTGCAATAATAAGGTTATTTATGGCATCAATACAGGTCTTGGGCCAATGGCTCAATACACCATTTCCGAGGAAGACCGTATAAGATTTCAATATAATGCCATCAGAAGTCATTGCTCAGGGCTTGGCGAAAGGATCCCCGATATTTATATAAAATCGGCAATGATCACAAGTCTTAACGGATATTTGAAAGGAAATTCCGGCATTCATGTTGAAGTGGTTAAGTTATTAAAAGAGTTCATCAACAAAAATATCATACCTGTTGTTCCTGAGCACGGCAGCGTAGGTGCCAGCGGTGACTTAGTCCAGTTAGCTCATATTGCACTTACACTTATCGGCGAAGGTGAAGTTTCGTATAATGGGAAAATATTGCTCACAAAAAAGGTATTGGATGAAAATAATTTAAAACCAATCACAGTACATATCAGGGAAGGGCTTTCTTTAATTAACGGGACTTATGTGATGACCGGCATTGGAATGATAAATTTGATCAATGCCAAAAACCTTCTGGATTGGACAGTTGTAGCCTCTTCTTTAATAAATGAGATCATCGAATCGTTTGATGATTATTTTTCGAAGGAATTAAATGATATCAAACATCATATCGGTCAGCAGAAAATTGCAGGAACGATTCGTTCGTTGCTCAGCGACAGCAAACTGATAAGGAAAAGAGAAGATCATTTCTTCAATAAAAAAACCAGCGAAAATCAATTCAAAGATAAGGTCCAGGAATATTATTCTATTCGCTGTGTGCCGCAAATCCTGGGTCCTGTTTATGAAACGCTTGAAAATGCCGAACAAATAATTTTAAGCGAAGCGAATTCATCAAGCGATAATCCGGTCGTTGACATCAATTCGAAAAATATTTTTCATGGAGGTAATTTTCATGGCGATTATGTTTCATTCGAAATGGATAAAATAAAAATTGCAACAACTAAATTATCCATGCTTATTGAACGTCACATCAATTATTTGATGAACAACAAGCTGAATGAAAAGTTCCCACCATTCCTGAATCTTGGCAAACTCGGTGTTAACTTTGGGATGCAGGGCGTTCAGTTTACGGCTACGTCCACCACTGCCGAGAACCAGACATTATCTTTTCCAATGTATATTCACAGCATTCCCAACAACAACGACAACCAGGATATTGTAAGCATGGGAACCAATTCAGCATTGCTTGCAAAGAGAGTAATTGAAAATTCATACCAGGTACTTTCCATTGAATTGCTATCGCTGATTCAGGCTGTCGATTACCTGGAATGTACCGGTTCACTTTCTTCATTCACAAAAAATATTTATTCTGAATTAAGAAAGATCGTTCCCTGCTTTCAAGAAGATACAGTTAAAAATAAAGATGTTACCAATATCAAGGATTTTATTCAGTCGTATCGGCTAAATTTAAAATCTGTTCAATAAATAAACTATGAAATACGCATTAGTAACCGGTGGTTCCAGAGGTATAGGAAAAGCTATCTGTATCAAATTGGCTGAAATGGGCTACTATGTATTGATCAACTATAAATCAAATATAGAGCAGGCAAAGAATACGCTGGAAGCAATAAAAGCAAACGGATGTAATGGAGAACTGCTTCAGTTCGATGTTTCAGTGCAGGCCGATGTTGAAAAAGCACTGACCACCTGGCAGGAAAATAATAAAGAAAATTATATCGAAGTATTGGTAAATAATGCAGGTATCCGCAAAGATACTTTGCTGATGTGGATGGAAAATGAACATTGGTTTGATGTCATCAACACCAATCTGAACGGTTTTCTTTATGTAACAAAATTATTATTGAAAGACATGCTGATCAATAAGCATGGACGAATCATTAATATCGTTTCTTTATCCGGATTAAAAGGATTGCCTGGACAGGTCAATTATTCCGCAGCAAAAGGAGGAGTTATCGCTGCAACAAAAGCGCTGGCACAGGAAGTAGGCAAGAAAAAAGTCACAGTGAATGCTGTAGCTCCTGGTTTTATTAAAACAGATATGACAAGCGATTTAAACGAAGATGAATTAAAAAAAATGATACCGCTAAACAGGTTCGGGTTACCCGAAGAAGTTGCCGATGCCGTGTGTTTCCTTGCTTCTGATAAAGCATCATATATAACCGGCGAAGTAATTTCAGTTAACGGAGGCATTTATTCCTAATAAAAATTTTCAACCAGATGAACAGAAGAGTTGTAATCACAGGAATTGGAATTTATTCAACAATTGGAAAAAATCTTGATGAAGTAAAGGATTCGTTATATAACGGAAGGTCCGGTATTTTCCTTGACCAGGAAAGAAAAGCGTATGGATACCAGTCAGGGTTATCTGGGAAAATAGATCAGCCTCAGCTAAAAGGGTTGTTGGACAGGCGTTCCAGGGTCAGCATGCCGGAACAAGCTGAATATGCTTATATGTCCACTCTTGAAGCTTTGAAAATTGCGAATATCAGCCAGGATCACATTGATAAAAATAACATCGGAATAATTTTCGGCAACGACAGCTCCACTCCTGCCTTGATCAGGGCTGTTGATATTATCCGTGAAAAAAAAGATACGATGCTGATAGGCTCCGGTTCTGTTTTCCAATCAATGAATTCAACTGTAACAATGAATTTATCTGTGATATTCCGCTTAAAAGGAGTAAATTTTACGTTGAGCGGAGCATGTGCCAGTGGTTCTCACTCAATAGGCATGGGCTTTTTACTGATCAAACACGGCTATCAGGATTGTATTGTTTGCGGTGGCGCTCAGGAAATAAATTTATTTTGTGTAGGCAGCTTTGATACGTTGGGAGCATTCTCTAAACGTGAATCCGATCCCACAAAAGCTTCACGTCCATTTGACAAGAACAGGGACGGGCTTGTCCCAAGCGGCGGAGCAGCTACTGTTATTCTGGAAAGTTATGAATCGGCTGTTAAAAGAGGCGCTCCAATCTTAGCCGAAGTTTTCGGATATGGATTTTCTTCTGATGGCGTACATATTTCAGTTCCCGATGTTGACGGTCCAAGACGGGCTATACAAATGGCACTGGAATTAGCCGATATAAAACCAGGAATGATCGATTATGTAAATGCACATGCAACATCCACCCCTTTGGGCGATGCCAACGAAGCAGAAGCAATTAATGCCGTTTTTGGAAATGCCAAACCTTTTGTCAGTTCAACCAAATCGATGACAGGACACGAAATGTGGATGGCAGGATCAAGCGAGGTTGTGTATTCTATTTTGATGATGCAAAATTCTTTTATCGCCCCCAATATTAATTTTGAAGAACCCGATGAACATACGTGTAAGCTGAATATCACCAACCGGACAATTGATAAAGAAGTAAATTTATTCCTCTCTAATTCTTTTGGTTTTGGGGGAACAAATTCTTCACTTATAATCGGAAAGTTTAAATAAATTTTGTACTTTCGCGCCTTCAAATAATTTACTTGATGCAAAAAGAAGAAATAATTAAAATTATAAATAATTTTCTGGTTGAAGAATTCGAAATTGACGAATCAAAATTAAAACCGGAAGCATTGTTAAAAGACGACCTTGGTCTTGAAAGCCTTGACTTTGTGGACGTAGCCGTTATCATTGAAAAAGAATTTGGCTTCAAGGTCAAAGGCGAAGATATGGTTAGCGTTAGAAACCTCAATGATCTGTACGATTATATTTTCAATTATCTCAACAATAACAAATAACCAATCGTGTGTCTACATGGAACGGTAAAACCAGAGGTGGAATATCAGGTTACAAATTTTTTGTATTTTCCATAAAACATTTCGGATTATCGTTTGCATATTTTATTTTACGGTTTGTTGTTGTATATTTTCTTCTTTTTTCGCATAAATCCATCCGTGCAACATTTTATTATTTTCATCGCATTTTAAAATTCAATTTTTTAAAATCGTGTGTCAGCATTTATAAAAATTATTTTCTTTTCGGCCAGGTATTGATAGATAAACTAACACTTCTTTCAGGGCAAAAAACAAAAATCACTTTTCAATTTGATGGCGAAGAATTCTTGAAAGAAATGGTTGATAAAAAAACTGGAGGGCTCCTGATCAGCGCTCACATCGGTAATTTTGAGATAGCAGGACAACTACTGAAAAGATTAAACACAAGGATCAATATCGTTATGTTTGAAGCCGAGCATCAACAAATAAAAAAATATCTATCTGATATTTTCAAAGAAAATAATGTCCATATCATTTCCATCAAAAATGATTTTTCACACATTTACGAAATAAATAATGCGTTTGAGAACAAAGAGATTGTCTGTATGCACGGCGACCGCTTTGTTGAAGGCTCTAAAACAATATCAGCTTCATTTATCGGGAAAGAATGTGCATTGCCTGTCGGACCATTTTATCTTGCACAAAAATATAATATTCCTGTATCTTTTGTCTTCGCAATGAAAGAAAAGAAATTTCATTATCACTTTTATGCATCATCTTTAAAAACGTATTATCAGCAACAATTAAATTTAAAAAAACGGGAACTGGAAACCCTTATTA
>Ga0224523_1001483_pt1 | contig 9914 bp, 8 predicted proteins | sample CFST50metaG_FD_182732 | JGI IMG/M metagenome (GOLD analysis project Ga0224523, IMG submission 182732) | Peat soil microbial communities from Stordalen Mire, Sweden - C.F.S.T50 | ecosystem: Environmental > Terrestrial > Soil > Wetlands > Peat | place: Sweden: Norrbotten County, Stordalen Mire...
GGAATAAAAAGAAAAGACACGATAGATGTTTATATAAATGAAAATAAAGGTTACGGCAGTGTATTCGAAAAAATATTAAATGTTATTTGGAAACGAGAAACAAAAATAATTAAAAAGAAGAGAAGAATGCGTTTTGGTGGAAGTATTTTAATTGTTGCAAAAAAAAATAATGAATAATTGAACTAGAAAAAAAATTACAATCATGAAAAAGCCAATAATAACTATAACAACACTTGGTTTACTTGCCATTTTATCATGCGGGCTTTTATTTTATTTATCATGCAAAAAAGAAAATGATTGCAGTGATTGTCCTCAACTTTCAACTGATGAATTAAATTTTATCTGTTATAACTCGGGAGATAAAGTAGTTTTTAAGAATGATTCTACCAATATTTTCGATACATTGACTATTTATATAAAAGTTATTAATCCAACATTTTGTTCTGATCCATGTAATAAACCAAATGGAAGTGTTATAGCAAATTTTTCTTTTTCACATTTATTAAAAAGCGGAGGGATAGGTATTCAATCTCATAATGAGACACCAGAAATAGGGTTTGATGGGCCTTCTTATAATTCTTATAATTTCCCATTAAGTGGAAACACTCAAACTGTTACAGTAAATAGTATAACATATAATGATATCTATTCTGTTCAGATAGATTCTACAACAATTGTTTCTAATGGAGATCAGCTAAAAGTGTCATGGAAAATATATTACAGTAAATCAAAAGGTTTTGTGCGTTTTTTTATGGTAAACGGGCAAACCTGGAGCAAACTTTAGCAGTAATAAAAATTAAATAATATGGATATAAAAAAATATATAAAAATAATCACAGGCATTATATTGCTTTTAACAACTTTACGAAGCTATTCACAAGGTTTATCGCCCGAAGATGCCAATGAAAAGAAATACTGGATATGGCGCGATAGGCTTGTTAATGATTTTATGGTTCCCGGCAATGGTGTTGGTTGCGGAATAATAATGACAAAACGAGGAGGCTCATTTGTTAAAGATTATAATGGAGGATTTACTATGAATGATGAAGGCTGGCCTCGTGGTTATTATCTTGCAGTGCTCGCAACAGAATGGAAATTACTGCATGATGCAGGTCAATCAACCGAACAAACAGATAATGAAATATATTATGCACTTAAATCATTTGACCGCCTTGATAATGATGCCGAAGGTTATTGGATGAATTATTGGGGGAATGATTATCCTGTGGGGGGATGGAGTAACGATAACCCTAATGGTTTTATGATACGCGATGATGTATTTGATGAAAGTGAGTACAATGGTAATGTAACTTTTGTTTCTCCCACACCAAATGCCACTGGTTATAATAATTTTATGCATCTTAATTCGAACAATGGTATCGCAGGGAAATATGTTCCGCAATCTATCTTACCTCAAAATAACAATGGCAATATTTTGAGTTTAACTGATTGGGCTGCAGTCACTGTTAGTTCTGATTTCCCTAACGGTTACAGACCTGGTGCTGCTGCATCAGGTATTCATAATTGCGATGGATTAAGCTGTGGACATATTGAAGGACCCGAAGAATCTTCATTGGATCATTATGTTGGAATGATGATAGGGCTTTGTACTTTGATAAAATGCTTACCTGATGGTTACGTTATGCAACACCCTCCTGATAATTGTTCCGCGGCTCCAGAATATTTTAATACACATGCGAAAAACATTTTATCAAGGATTATTCATTATATGCAAAACTCGTATGATTTATATCATAAAGATAATGATGATAATCCTTTAAAGAAAGAATGTGATAATCTTAATTGTTGGGTATTAACAAACCCAATTACAGGGATGTGTATAAAAGGAGTTGATTTTGGAAAATATTTAGCACAAGGCAGTGATTTAGATGATTGTCATTGCAATGAAGGTGGTTCCAGTGCAACTGTATTGTCAGGACATTTTACAAATATTTATAATACTTATGTCAATAATGGCGCTGGTGATATTTCTGATTGTAAAAGTTACTTAGAATTACATGCAGCTATATTGGGAGGTGCTTTGGGTTTAGCTACGAATTTCGGTTTAGATTTAACTTTTGGTGTAACTAGTGATGCAGCTGGGGCGGCTTTATTAGGATCTGCTTTAATTACATCAATAGCTATGGGTAATAATATAGCACAGGTATATGATAATAAAAATTACTCCACAACATTATATGCATTAACTGGTGACGAAGGGAGTGCATATTGGGGTTGGAAAAAAGATCATATAGGGCAAATTGCAAGTATGGATGATCAATTATCCACAAGTTTTATTGACGAAATGGACGCAAAAGGTACATCTGAATATAAATTTCTTGACTTATTAAAACCTTTTTTGCTTGGAGGCTCTCCATATAGAGGTCACGATGGTCCCTATTACGGTAACTGGGGAGCATATTATGATGACTTTCTTACGACTTTTCCATGCTTAGACACTTGGGATACTATTTATAATGGTTGGACTGCAGGTCCTTATCAATATGACAATAATCTATTAAATGAAATTGGATATTCTAATATGTTGCCACAAATGCTTACTCATAATTTATTAAAATTATTAAGAGGACATTCCTATTCATTTCCGCAAGGAGGAGGGGTTGATATAAATGATAATAATAATTATCCTTATACTGCCAGTGCCGGAATTCAAGGCACAAGCGGTAATTCTTCGTGCGCTATAGCTAATCAAAAGGTCATACTTACTGCACAAAACATTATAACTTCCAACTCTGCAATTGGGCAATTATCTGATGGAGGATGTACCTGGAATGGCTGGGTTCAATACATAGCAGGACAAAAGATAACTTTGCAGCAAGGTTTTAATGTAAGCAATGGAGCTTATTTTGATGCAAAACTTGGCTTAGGTGATTGCCAGGTAAAACAAGGTGGTGATTATTCATGGAACTATGTTTGCGAAGAATGTGATTACCCAGCAACTGCTGAAGATTTTTCATGGAAAGTTGAAATGGGTACAGTTCTTTGCGCCGGCAGAAATGTTACGTTTACACCAGGTATTGATCAGCCTGTTCGTTGTTATCATAATGTAGATAATGGGTATTATAAGTGGATTATTCAAGATCCTGATGGCAGTTATGAGCAACCAGTTTATACGTCTTATTCTTATATGCATCTTTTTGAGGACGAAGGTGATTATTATGTTTCCGAACAATATTGTGATGGACCAAACTGCAGTAATACACTAGGACCTTATCTTTTGCATGTTCTACCCGAATCGGAATGTGATGGTTGGCAGAAAACAGATTCTACTTCAGATAAGCGTGCTGTTTCGGATACATCAAAGACGGGAACTAATAACAATGATAAAAATATAATATCAGTTTACCCTAACCCAACTGATGGAATATTTACAGTTTCTTGTTCAAATGCAAACACAGCATTTTCGGTTGAAGTAACAAATGTATTGGGAGGAATCGTTTATTCGGCAAATAATATCAGTAATAAAACACAAATTGATCTAACTATGCAAACAAAAGGTATTTATATTGTTAAAACAATTACATCAGGAGGAACTGAGTCGTTTGTAAAAGTAATTTACCAGTAAAATATTTAAATGATAAGCATACAAAAATATTTTCAAACCACATCTTTATGCCGAAGGTTGATAGTTATCACACTATTTCTTTGTTCATTCTTATTATCGTATTCTCAGGAAACCCTCATATTAAAGGACGGAACTAAAATAAAATGTTATATAACAAAAACAGATAGCCTTAATATCTATTTTGATATGATAAAGGATAGACAGGAGGTTCATACGTATGTTGATAAAAATGATGTTATGTCCATTCATTATAATAAATCGTCATTCGATACATTATCTCGCAGGCGTTCATTACCATTGAATAGTGTTTATTTTGAACTTTTTGGAAGCTCTTATTATTCTTTAGGCGTTTCATTTTGTTCTTTGGATTACGAGCGGGTTATTTTGCATATTAGATCATTTTATATGGATGGAAGGATTGGTGGATTTTATATGTCAATGTATCAAGGTGGCAATGACCCTTTATCCAAAATACTACATTTAAATTGTTTGATCAATTTTCAATACCAATTTGCTAATTGTTTTTCTGGAGAATTAGGGATTGGATATAATAGTCTTCTTGGCAGTAATAATGATAAATCTGAAGATTATTATAACTGTATGATCGGAATAAAATATACAGGAAAAAGAGGATTTATGATGAGAATAAGTTATGTCCCTTTTTGGGGTGAGTATGATGAAATTAATTATAATAATGGTAACCCTGAATATAAGTTGGTAGTACGTCCGGCAAGAATCCCTGGTTTTACTATAGGCTATAGTTTTGGGAAGCACAAACCAAAAAAATATTAACAGTGTGTTTATGAATTAAACAGGTATTGCAGTGCAAGGTATTACCGAGTAACAGCTTTATTAAAGGGGCATTTCGACTGCGCCCTTTGATTGCGCGCATCAACAAAATAGTTAGTGCTCGTTTGTAACGAGTGCAAAAAAAATAAAGCCAACGCGCCAATAATAATCAAAATAATTTATCTTCGTTCTGCCATGTCGGAAAAGTATAAAACAGCCGAAACAGAAAAGCCATATTTCGTGACTTTTACCATAACAGAGTGGATAAAAGTATTACAGGATGATTCAACAAAAATGATTATTGTTGATGCTATTAAATATTATCAAAAGAACAGAGGCTTGATAATAAATGCCTATTGCATCATGCCAAATCATGTGCATATAATAGCACAGTCAAATGGGGATGAAACATTATCGGCTGTTTTACGTGATCTGAAAAAGTATACTTCAAAAGCGATAGCAAAGAAATTGGAAATTGAAAACAGTGATGAAGGAAATAAAGCATTGAATGTATTTATAGATACAGGTAAAAAACTTAAAAGAATAAAAAAGTACAAAGTTTGGCAGGATGGCAATCGCCCGATGGTGTTGTATAGCAACAAATTCATCTGGCAAAAATTGGAATACATTCATAATAATCCTGTGGAGTATGGCCTTGCAGATGTTGTTGAAGATTATTTATTCAGTTCTGCAAGGAATTATGCGGAAATGGATAGTGTTCTTGATGTTGAATTATTAACAATAGAAATGAAAACGGTGAGATAAAATTGATAATTTTATGCACGCGTCAGGAGACGCGCGCGAACTGGGGATTTATGATGAGAATAAGTTATTTGCCTTTTTTAGGTGAATATGATTATAAATATAATTACGTTAGTCCTGAATATAAGTTTGTAATTCATCTGGCAAAAATTCCGGGTTTTACAATAGGCTATAGTTTTGGGAAGCCCAAACCAAAAAAATATTAACAGTGTATTTATTTCTGAAGTGAAAGCACCACTGCCATCCCATTATGATCGCCGGTGGATTCAGAAGAACTATTGTTTATTGTATTATGCAGGTCAATAGTTTCAAGAATCTTAAATTTGCTTTTTTTGTTCAAATAGTTGGCAAAGGCATCTCTTGCCCTTGTAAATGAAGCGAAATGATGTTTTACCTTTGAAAAAGGAGCCACGTTCTCCCTGCTTAATGATGCAGTGTAATAATAAGCTCCATTATAAAAATGCGGACCAAAAACACGACAATGGTTGTTGTCAACAAATGCAGATGCATTGGAAAAAGCATGGTTGTTTTCTTTAGGGTACTGGTTATAATATGCGTTCCCGATATAACCCATATATCCCCCTGAGTGCAGGCTTCGTGATTTGTATCCCGCTTTTGCCAGGTTTTCAATGAGTAGTTTTTCCGATTGTTCGGGGCTTGTCGAAATGCTGTCAATAAGTATAATATTAATAGGTTCTATGAGTTTTTTATTTTCCCATAGAACACCAAGCCAGTCTGCCCGTTGTTTGTCGCCCTGGAACATCCATTTCCCAATAGAAGGAAGTCCTTTCGGGCATACCGTATCTGCAGGATCAATGCTGTCGTTGTGATCAATTAATTGCTGTATTGGATTATCCTGATAAAAAGAGATAATGGAGCTTTTATCATTTGCAGCAATAATGGAAGTGTAGAAACAAGCACAGATAGCAGCTGTAGTGAGAAACGATCTAATCATTTTTTCGTTATTTCACGCAGTTCAATTTGTAATATTTCAGCGCTTCTTTATCACCAATATCGGCTGCTTTTTTAATATCGGCGCATGATTCCGCATGACGGCCTAAACTTGCTTTTGCCAACCCCCTGTTAAAGTAGGCATCGGAAGCATTAGGTTCAAGCGAAATAACTTTGGTATAATCGGAAATGGCTTCTTCGTATCTTTCAAGTTCGTCATACATAACTGCTCTATTGAAATAGGCATCAAGAAAAGTTGAATCGAGTGTAATGGCCGTGGTATAATCATTTATAGCAAATTCTTTTTTGTTCAATTCATCATAATCGTATCCGCGATTGTAAAAAGATCTTGCATTTGTGGAATCGAACTTTATTGCCGTAGTGTATGACCGTATTGCCTTTTCGAGTTCCTGCATGTCATCGTAAATAACACCCAATTTATAATATACTGGGGCATATTTTGGATAAAGTGAAATCAGTTTTTCATAATCTGAGATTGCCATCTCGTTCTTCCCTGATTTAAAATAGGCATTAGCCCTGTTCATCAATACCGGTGAATACTGTGGTTTCAATTCTAAGGCTTTGGAATAATCGTCAATTGCCAGTTCGGTTTTGCCAAGATGTTCATAAACCTGCCCTCTGCTTAGATAATTTTCAGCAGATGATTGCAAAGGAATGATGGTATTAAAATCAGCTAGTGCTTTTTTGTATTCGCCATTTTTATCATAAGCGATAGCGCGGTTAAAATAGGCATCAATATTATCAGGTTTTAATTGAATGACTTTTGTGTAATCATTAATGGAACCGGCATAATCACCATGCTGGTATTTCATGAAAGCCGAAGAAAGTAATGAATCGGTTTTCTGAGCAAATATTGCAGAAAAGCTTAAAAATAGTGAAAGGAAAATGAAAAAGAGTTTCTTCATATTGATAATATTTGTAATGCAAATATGATAAAATTGAATGAGTAAATTAAATAATTAAATGAAAAAATATTCAATGAGTTTATAAAATAATATAACCACAAAGATCACTAAGGATGCACAAAGTCCACGAAGATTGGTTTTATTAGTTCTTTGTGAACTTAGCGAAATTTTTCTTTGCGAACTTTGTGGTTAAAATTAATTCTTTGATTCACTTTATTCAATCAGGTCAACACTTCTTTTAATAAAGTTTGTGAGCTCTTCACCTCTTAAAAGATTTTGCGAAAGCAAAGCAAGGTCGGTAAGTTGTTTGGCGAACTTGTTTTGTTTGTCTTCATCTTTTTCATCCAGCAATTTGCCTATCAATGGATGATTGCTGTTAACGACAAGATTATATTGTTCGGGCATTTGTCCGAAATAACTTGCTCCACCTCCTGCTGCTTGCATTTCGCGCATCCTGCGCATGAATTCGGGCTGAGTGATTATAATGGGTTGCTCAGTTTCACTCAGGCTTTCAAACTGTACAGTAAATTTTGATTTATCAACTTGTTTTTCAATGATCGGTTTGATCGCATTCTTCTGGTCTTCCGAAAGCTTTGATGGCAGCTCTTCATCCTTTGGAATAAGCTTGTCAATGGTATCTGCATCAACACGTAAAAATCTTGTTTTGTCAAATTTTCTTTCCAGCTGATTGATGAAATGGCTATCCAGGATATTATCCATTACAAGAATATCGTATCCGCGTTCTTTTGCTGCGCTGATGAAGCTGTGCTGTTCTTCAAAATTGGTAGAGTATAGGTAAACAATATTTTTCTCTTTATCCGTCTGTAAGGTTTTAACATGATCTTTGTATTCATCAAGTGTGAAATATTTTCCATCGGTATTTTTTAGCAGGCAGAATTTTTCAGCGCGTTCATAAAATTTTTCTTCGGATATCATCCCGTATTCAATGAAGATGCGGATGTCATCCCACTTTGCTTCAAAATCAGCGCGGTTGTTCTTGAAAAGTTCTTCGAGCTTATCAGCAACCTTCTTCGTGATATGTGAAGATATCTTTTTTACATTCGGATCGCTTTGCAAATAACTTCTCGAAACATTCAGCGGAATGTCAGGCGAATCAATGACTCCATGAAGCAGCGTTAAAAAATCGGGAACAATACCTTCAACGGAATCGGTTACGAATACTTGGTTGCAGTATAATTGTATCTTGTCTTTTTGAACTTCAAAATTTCGCTTGACCTTCGGAAAGTAAAGAATACCGGTAAGTGTAAAAGGGTAGTCAACATTAAGATGAATGCTGAATAATGGATCATCAAAATTCATCGGGTATAATTCATGATAAAAACTTTTATAATCTTCTTCTTTTAGGTCAACAGGTTTCTGTATCCACAATGGTTTTGTGTTATTGATGATACGCGGCTTTTCGACTTCTTTGGTTTTTTCTTTTCCGTCTTTATCTTTTTCACCGGTGGGTTCAAATATCTTTTCTGTTCCGAAAATAATTTCAACAGGAAGGAATTTGCAATATTTTTTCAGTAATGATAATATCCGTTGTTCATCAAGAAATTCTTCCGATTCTTTTTCAATATGCAGAATGATCTCAGTACCCCTGTCTTTCTTTTCTATTTCGTCAATAGTGTAATCAGTGCTGCCATCGCAAACCCATTTCACTGCTTTTGTTCCGGGACCCTTTTTATAAGTCTTTGTCAGTAATTCAACTTTTTCGGAAACCATGAAAGCAGAATAAAAACCAAGTCCGAAATGACCAATGAGCGGATTCGCCTCCGTTTGTGATTTGTATTTTTCAATAAATTCTTCAGCGCTTGAAAAAGCTATCTGGTTGATGTATTTATCAACTTCTTCGGCTGTCATGCCGATGCCTTTATCTTTTACTGTAAGCGTTTTTTTCTTTTTATCAAGAATGACCTCAATGCTTATATCGCCTAATTCTCCGCTAAAATCGCCGGTTTGCGAGATGGTCTTTAATTTTTGCGTAGCATCAACTGCATTTGAAATCAATTCGCGTAAATATATTTCATGGTCGGAATAAAGAAATTTTTTAATGATAGGGAAAATGTTTTCCGTCTGTACATTGATCTTGCCTTTTTGCATAATATTATTGTTTTATTAATTATTTATAAATTTAAATTGTTCAAAGTTTAATGTTTAAAGTTCAATGGACTCAGGTTTAATCAATCACTGTGCCATCAGATGAATTCTGACAAAATGACGGAGTTGGAAGTTGTGAAATGAAGTAACGATTTATTTTCGTGTCAATCTTTTTCTGGTTTTTTGAATTTTTTGTAATTCTTCAATGTCAGCTTTATCTTTAGCTCTGCTACTTAAAAGTTTGTTTATTATTAAATCGTCAAGTTTTAAAACAGGAATATCGTAATTTTTTAATTGTAATTTAACCGTCTGCGAAAATGATTTGTCAAAATCAATCCCCGACATTTTTGTTAGAAAATCAATTTTTTCAGGAGGGTTACCAAAATGAAAAGCAATCATAGTTTTAAAGTCAAGTTTCTTAACTTTATTAATTGATTCTTTTGAAATGCCATGTTTTTCTAAAATAACTAAAAGCTTTTCTTTATTTTCATTATCGGGTTTTATCCAAATATCCATATCGCCTGTAGCGCGCACATACCCATGATATATCACTGCATATCCACCAATAAGAATAAAATGGACATTCCCTTTTATTAAATCAATTAAAAATTCTTTGTGTTTTTCAAGAAGAATATTCATTCGAAATATATAATGTTATTATTTGAGTTTTTGTTTTTTTTGATTTCATCAGAAAAAAAATGAGTGATCAAATTATAATGCAATTCAAATCTTTTCTCAGGTGTAAGGCTAAGCCAGTAAATATAATTAGCTTCTTCCTGTTCGTTTAAAGAAGA
>Ga0224523_1001484_pt1 | contig 9910 bp, 8 predicted proteins | sample CFST50metaG_FD_182732 | JGI IMG/M metagenome (GOLD analysis project Ga0224523, IMG submission 182732) | Peat soil microbial communities from Stordalen Mire, Sweden - C.F.S.T50 | ecosystem: Environmental > Terrestrial > Soil > Wetlands > Peat | place: Sweden: Norrbotten County, Stordalen Mire...
CATTGTATGCGTAGCCCCACGCTTTCGCTCAGGGCTTCGTATGGAACCGGCTATTCGGGAGCCAGCAAACGCCTGAAAAGTTTGCAATACAGCGGCCTCGACACCATTGGGATTACTTCGGAGCTTACGCCTGTGTACGTGGTTACGCCGGGCTTTACCTATAATTATGAGAAAACTCCTTTCAGCAACCAGATAAAGGACAATGTGAACAAATCCATCAGCTTTACGCTGTCGGTGCCCATTTTCGACAACCTGCGAACCGAAGCAACCATCAGCAAAGCGAAAATTGGCGTCACCAGCGCAGAATACACATTGCAAACGACTAAAAACACTTTGTACAAAAGCATTCAGCAGGCTTATGCCGATGCCGTTGCGGCGCTGAACAAATATAATTCGTCAGTAAAATCAGTGACTGCCTTAACAGAATCTTTTAAATACATGGAACAAAAATACGATGTGGGCATGGTGACCACCACCGACTACAACGCTTCTAAAACCAGCCTTGCCACAGCCGAATCAAACCTGCTGCAGGCAAAGTATGAGTACGTGTTCAGGCTTAAAGTACTGGATTTTTATATGGGAAAACCTATTGAACTGAAATAAAAAGGAAATCGAATGTAAGGGCGTAAAATTTTACGCCCCTACATCACATAAAATTTTTAATATATGAAAAATAAGAAAAAACGCAACAGGATCATATTGATATCGCTTGGTGTTTTGATTGTTTTTGCCATTATTGGCAAAAAAGCAGGATGGTTTGGTGCAAGCACCGAAGTAAAAATAAGTACGGATTTTGTTACTAAAAAAACCATCACCGAAACAGTTTCTGCAAACGGTAAAATTCAGCCCGAGGTGGAAGTGAAAATAAGCCCCGATGTGTCGGGCGAAATCATGGAACTTGATGTGAAAGAAGGCGACCATGTAAAAAAGGGTCAACTGCTGGCAAAGATAAATCCTGACTATTACATGTCAAATCTTGATAAAATGGTAGCTGCTGTTAACGGCGCGAAGGCCAACCTGGCCACCACCAAATCAACGCTGGCCACGGTGCAATCGCAATATACAGCCGCCAAAGCTCTTTACGACAGGAACAAAACACTGTACGATTCAGGAGTAATATCGGCCTCGGAATGGGATGCCGCCAAATCAGCCTATGAAGTGGCCCTTGCCGCTGTTGATGGTTCAAAGGAAAACGTGAAAGCTTCGGAATACACGGTTGTCAGCGCGCAGGCTTCGCTTACCGAAGCAACGGATAATCTTACCAAAACATCGGTATATGCTCCCGTTAGCGGCACCATATCCGTTTTGAATGTTGAAAAAGGCGAAAGGGTTGTGGGTACTTCGCAGTTCAGCGGAACCGAGATGATGCGCATTGCCGACCTTAAAGAAATGGAAGTGAACGTGAGTGTGAACGAGAACGACATCGTGAGTGTGAAGATAGGCGACACAGCCAGCATTGAAGTGGATGCTTACCTAAACAGGAAATTCAAGGGCATCGTAACCGAAATATCCAACTCGGCAAACAATGTATCCTCGGCCACAGCCTCCACCTCCATTGACCAGGTAACCAATTTTGATGTGAAGATCCGCATACTGCGCGAATCTTACACTGATCTGCTTTCAAAGACCGATACCAGTGCATCGCCTTTCCGCCCGGGAATGTCGGCCACGGTTGACATTCAAACAAAAACTGTTGTGAATGTTCTTGCTGTGCCAATACAGGCTGTAACCACCCGCGAAGACTCAACGGCCAAAGACAAAACCAAAACAACCAGGAAAAAAGATGCATCAGCCGCCAGTTCCGACGACCGTGAAGAGTTTGTTTCGAACAAGGACCTGAAAGATACCGAAGGCAAAGCACAGGAATACGTTTTCCTTTATGTTGATGGCAAAGTGAAAAAACAAAAGGTGAAAACCGGCATTCAGGACAATACTTACATTGAAATAGTGGAAGGATTGACCGAAAAACAGGAAATTGTTACAGGTCCCTACAAAGCCATTTCAAAAACCCTCAGCGACAGCAGCAAGGTGAAGAAGGTTGACAAGAAGGATTTGTTTGCAACTGAGTAAAAAGTGGTCTTTGAATCTGGTTGAGATGTAAAATTTTCGGGATACAAGAAATGATGCTAAAGCAGAAAGGAATTAAAATTATTTATTCAGTTGCTTGAAAGCAACTGCAATAGATAGAAGCCGCAATGCTGCATCTTCATTGGGAATAGCATCTATTGCAGTCAGTTTCAACTGACTGGAAAATGAAAAAGTTTTCAATAGGCTTTAGCCACATAATATTTAAAATCTTCCCAATAATTGAGTTTGATCTTTTGGGTGATTCCTGTTTGTTTAATTATTATTATAAAAATGACATATATTCTCCATCTCGAAACAGCAATGACTGTTTGTTCTGTTGCAATTGCAAAAGATGGAGTGATCACTGCGCTTAAAGAAACCAATATTGCAAACTCCCATTCCTCGCTGATCACATCTTTGGTTGAAGAAGCACTGGCCGAGGCAAAGCTTGACATTAAGGATATCCATGCAGTTTGTGTAAGCATGGGGCCGGGCAGCTACACTGGATTACGCATAGGCACCTCCACGGCTAAGGGGTTATGTTATGCGCTCGATATTCCGCTGATAGCTGTGAACACATTGCTATCCATGGCCAGCCATTATGCAATGCTATGTGATGCTTTCCTTGACGATAATACCCTTTTATGCCCAATGATCGATGCAAGGCGCCTGGAAGTTTACACGGCCCTTTTTGACAAGAATATTCAGTTTGTAAAAGAAACTTCGGCTGAAATTATTGATGAAAATTCATTCATGGATCGCCTCTTGCAAAAAAGGATTGTCTTTTTCGGCGATGGCGCCGCCAAATGCATGGAATATCTGGGGCGAAATAGAAATTCCGTATTTGACCTTTCTTTTTCGCCTTCATCAAAAGGCATGGTCTCGCTGGCATGGCAGAAATTTCAGAATAAACAGTTTGAAGATGTGGCCTATTTTGAGCCTTATTACCTGAAAGATTTTATGGCTACCATACCCAAAAAACTCTTTTAATTCAAACAGGTTTATCATAATTGAATTATTTTTGGCAAAAAAATTGCTATGTCTTTGAAGTTATTTCTAAAAATAGTAATATTGTTTCCTCAAATTCGTTATTCACCCCGTAGGATTCCTGTTGGCTTGGGGAGTGAGTAAATAAAAAAGAAAAATCCAACGGGGTTAACTGAAATCATAAAAAATGAAAGCTATGAAAAAACTTATTTTTTCCCTGATCATTAGCGGTTTCTGCTTTACTGCTTTTTCTCAAAATACGGTTGTAGTTCCCAAATTCAACATCGACAGTGTGTCAAAAAAGATCACTTACACAGCTGTAGTGCCACAAACGGGCATCAAAGACACTTTATATAACAGGGCTGTTCACTGGGGTGGTAAGTTTTTCAAGAGCTTCCAGAGCGTAGCCAAAGTTATGAGCAAGCCCGATGGAAAAGTTGAGGGTATTGCCAAATTCAAGATATATCATGCAACACAAAAAGACAGCACCAAACTGGACGCCGGTATGGTTTCTTTTACATTTACAATTTTATGTAAAGAAAACAAGTACAAGTATACCATTACCGATTTGAACAGCAAAGGCGTTTCCTATTTCCCGCTTGAAAGATGGCTCGACAAAAAAGACCCTGCTTATACCACCGAATGTGATCTTTACCTCATGCAGGTTGATAAATACATGCAGGATCTGATAAAGAGCCTTAAAAAAGGAATGCTCGAAGCCGCTAAAAGGGATGATACCTGGTAAAAAGGAGTCTGCAGCCCACAGTCGGCAGTCGGCAGTCAATGACTATTGACTAATGACTATTGACTAATGACCAATGACCATTTATTCCCTAAGCTAAAACCCTTACAGAAGAATCTCTTGTAATGTGAAGTGTTGCGAGGTTCACGTCCTCGAGCAACAGTATTCCCGGCCGTTTTCCTTTTTGTAGCGAACCAAAAGTATCGGCTATCTGCAGGAACTCCGCGCCATTGGTTGAAGCCCATTTTAAAAGTTCATTCAGAGGAATAAATGGAACATTTGCACGTATGGTTTTTAATTCATCCAGCAACGAAAGCGTTTTATTTGAAGCAAAACTATCGGTACCAATGGTTATCTTGCATTTTTTATTGAAAAACAAGGCAAAGTCAGGAAGTTTTTGTTCGATGTAAAGGTTGGCGTTGGGGCAAAAGCACCAGAAAAGATTGCCGAAATTTTCCTGTGCATAGGCTATGTCGAAATCCCTGGTCACAGTGTTGTGCACCAGTTGCAGAGCATTGTCTTTAGGCAGATAATCAGCAATAGCATTTAAGGGTCTTAATCCGCAATCAGCAAAATCCGATCTTTCAACACCAAAGCTAAACTGCCTTTCATTGATGGTGCCGCCTTTCGGCATGAAAAATTTATTCTCCTCTTCGCTTTCCTGGTGATGCATACTAAGTATGTTTCCTGTGCTTTCTGCAAAATCCATGATCTTTTGAAACAGGTTTTTCGAAAGAGAGTACGGAGCATGCTGGGTGATTGAAGCATGATTGTTATGCTCATTTAGCCTGATTTCATTGTATAATGCCAAAGCCTTATTAAAAGCAAAGTCTGCCTTTTCAGGATTAGAGGCAAAGGATTCAATAAAGGAATGAAACCTGATGCTGCTGCGGTTTTTCAACGCAAATGTGCTGTTGTCATTGCAAATGTCTGCCACGGCAACAATGCCGTTTCTCATCATCTCTTTTTCAGCTTCTTGGGCTGCCAGGTTCATTTCATCATCAATTGATACTTTTCGCAAAGGCTGCAGGTCAACAATAAAGTTGTTCAGACCTGAGTGTTCTTTTATTTTTCCTTTCAGATATGATAACTCCAGGTGGCAATGCGCATTGATAAAGCCCGGGCAGATGAAGCCTTCATGATGTTCAACTTCTGTAATGGAATAATCAATATTGGCAGGATTGATAACATCTTCGGTAACCTCACCATTCCCGTCAACAACAACGATTCCGTTCTTAACCGGAGGTTGGGTAAGCGGGAAAATATAATCAGCAGATAATTTGCGCACGGTTTGTTTCTTTGTCTATCACAAAATTAAAGTTTCTTCTTTATCCTTTATTGTGCACATCTCATGATTTATGAACAATCTTTCGTTCAGTAACCATTGTTTTTTTGTTGGCGGGCAAATACTTTAAAATAAATTATTTGTCGAATAGGGATTTTTCATTACCTTTGCGTGTACTGCTTTTAGTAGTAATATTGCTGGCTGTTAAGTAATTTCAACCTTGACTGCCAATTAAATTACCTTCTTATTCATTCTTATCCCGGATAAAATGATACAATAAGGGAACTTTTTCAATAAAAAGAATATCAAACAATGCAAACGGATCAAAAAAGCGATATACGTTACCTTACTCTTGAAGAGATTAAAGATTTTTTTGTTTCACACGGAGATAAACCTTTCAGGGCAAAACAGGTGTGGGACTGGTTATGGAAAAAATCGGCCAGGAATTTTGATGAAATGTCGAATCTCTCGGTTGCAACTCGTAAGTTTTTAAATGAGCACTTTGCATTACAAACTATTCAGCCCTCAACGGTGCTGGTTAGTGAGGATAAAACTTTAAAGCTGGCATTTCAGCTCAATGATAAAAAGATAGTCGAAGGCGTTTTGATACCCTCTGAAAACCGCATGACAGCCTGTGTTTCTTCGCAGGTTGGCTGCTCGCTTTCTTGCAAATTCTGTGCAACAGGTAAGCTTGGATTTACCCGCAATCTCGAATTCTACGAAATGCTCGACCAGGTTTCCATCATTGCCAGGTTTGCGCAGGAACGGCATGAACACCCGCTTACAAACATTGTGTTCATGGGCATGGGTGAGCCTTTACTTAATTACGACAATCTTTTGCTGGCAATAGAAAAGATCACTTCACCTGAAGCGCTTAATATGTCGCCTTCGCGCATTACCGTTTCTACTTCTGGTCTGGCAAAGATGATAAGGAAGCTTGGCGATGATGATGTAAAATTCAATCTTGCCTTATCACTGCATGCAGCAAACGACAGAAAACGAAGTGAAATAATGCCTGTAAATGAACATAATTCATTGGATAAACTTGCAGGTGCTTTGAAATATTATTATTCCAAGACCGAAAACCGGGTCACCTTTGAATATTTGATCCTGAACCGCTTCAACGATACACTTGCTGATGCTAAAGAGCTTGCTGAATTTTGCAAGAACGTTCCTTGTAAAGTTAATATTATTGAGTATAATTTTGTTGAAGGAACAGGTTTTAAAAAAGCCACCGACCTTAGCACTAAAGCTTTTGCAGGCTTTCTGGAAAGTAAAAATATTATAGTGAATATAAGAAAAAGCAGGGGCGAAAATATAGCTGCAGCCTGCGGCCAGCTTGCTCTTAAAGCTACCAAAGTATAAACTTTCTTTGAGAAGTTATCTTTTCTTATCAGAAATGACGGAATGCTTGCAGTGTTTCGAATATTCATTAATTTTGTTTCAAATTTGTTAATCCTAAATGTAATTGAATGAATTCACCTTCATTTTCAGTAAGCGGCAATATTGTTGATGTTGTAAAAGGCCGCATCTTTAACGGTATCGTATCTGTTGATAATGGGAAAATAAAAATTGAAGAGAAAGGTCCCGCAGGAGAGGGCCGTTTTATCATGCCCGGTTTTATTGACGCCCACGTGCATATTGAAAGTTCCATGCTTGTTCCCTCCGAATTCGCTCGGCTTGCAGTAACACATGGAACTGTTGCCACTGTTTCCGACCCCCATGAAATTGCAAATGTTATGGGCGTTGAAGGTGTGAAATTCATGATCGAAAATGGCAAAACCGTTCCATTTAAATTTTATTTCGGAGCACCTTCATGCGTTCCGGCCACATCTTTCGAAAGTGCAGGTGCTGTGCTTGGCGTTGCCGAAACAGAGGAATTGCTGAAAATGAAAGATATTTACTACCTGGCCGAAATGATGAATTTTCCAGGAGTGCTTTCAGGCAACGAAGAAGTGATGGCAAAGCTTGCTCTTGCAAAAAAATACGGGAAGCCCATTGATGGGCACGCTCCGGGACTTAAGGGTGATGATGTGAAGAAATATGCTGACGCAGGCATCACCACCGACCATGAATGCATCAATACCGAAGAAGCAATTGCCAAGATACAAAGTGGAATGATCATCCAGATCAGGGAAGGCAGTGCAGCAAAGAATTTTAACGCCCTGTACAGCTTAATTGATGAGTACCCGGATAAGGTAATGCTTTGCACTGATGATACCCACCCAAATGACCTGGTGAAGGAGCATATGGGGAAATTGATAAAAATGGGGCTGGCAAAGGGCTTGAATATTTTTAATTTATTAAGAGCGGTTACCCTGAATGTGGTAAATCATTATCATCTGCCGGTTGGCTTATTGCAAAATAACGATCCTGCTGATTTTATCATTGTTGATGATCTCTCGAATCTGAATGTTCTTGCAACATATATCAATGGCGATATGGTGGCCGAAAATGGGAAAGCCTTATTTGTTGCCCAACCTTCAGAAATAATAAACAATTTCCATACGGAGTTTATCCAAGCAAGTGAAATAATCATGCGTTCGAACAATGAACGGACAAAGGTTATAGAGGTTATTGATGGCGAATTGGTAACCCGCATGTCGGAAAGAACATTGTTTGTTACCAATGGCGAACTACAGCCAGATATTGGCAACGACATATTAAAGATCATTGTTGTTAACCGATATAGAAAAGAGCGTCCTATCATTGGATTTGTCAGAAATTTCGGACTAAAGAGAGGCGCTATTGCCAGCAGCATTGCTCATGACAGCCATAATATTGTTGCAGTTGGTACAAATGATAAAGATCTGGTGACAGCTGTGAACACGATCATCCGTAACAAAGGAGGCATCTGCGCCTGCCTGAACAATGACATAACAGACCTGAAATTAGAAGTAGGTGGTCTGATGTCAGTCTGGGATGGCAAAACAATAGCAGCGGAATATGAAAAAGTACATAACCGTGCCCTGGAGTTTGGATCGGAGTTAAAATCGCCTTTCATGACAATGGCATTTATGACACTGCTGGTGATACCTGCAATAAAGATAGGCGACAAAGGAATTATGGACGTAAACCAATTTAAATATATTATTATGACAATTGATGATGTAAAACACTCTATCAGGGATGTGCCCGACTTCCCTAAGCCAGGGATAATGTTTAAGGACCTTTCAACAGCTTTTAAAGACAAGGATGTGCTTAACTTTATGTGCGAGGAAATTTATAATTATTATCGCGATAAAAAGATCACCAAAGTTGTGGGGATTGAATCCCGTGGTTTTATTCTTGGCAGTGCTCTTGCATATAAACTGAAAGCTGGTTTTATTCCATTAAGAAAGCCCGGCAAGCTGCCTGCTGAAACCTATTCTAAAACCTATGACCTTGAATATGGAACGGATACATTAGAAATTCACAAAGACGCCATTTCTCCTGATGACATTGTGCTGATCCATGACGACCTGCTCGCTACTGGCGGTACTGCCAAAGCAGCATTTGATCTGGTTAGCCAGTTTAATGTTAAAGAGATTTACATTAACTTTGTTGTGGAGCTTACTTTCCTGAACGGGATGAAGCGCTTTGCAAATCCGGAAAATATTTTTGCTTTGGTGAAATTTTAATTTGGTGAATTTTTTCCAGAGTTCACTTTATGTGTTCTTCAAGCTTTTCCGCGGTAGCAGGCTTTTCGGATTTTATACTTAAGATGATTATAATCTTTAACTAAGAAAATAAAAGTGAAGTATTTTATGTTATAAATCTGTTATATTTGTTATTTAATATTATTTATCATTATCTTTGCAACTCAATTCATTTAAACATGGCAAACATAGAAATCAATATTAATAAATTAGAAGTTGCTGCTAGAAGGCTACGTGCCGTTGCGCACCCCATGAGAATGGCAATCATAGACTTACTGGAAAAAAATCCCACTTTAAATGTTACTGAGATTTATACCAAACTCAGATTAGAACAGGCTGCAGCATCGCATCATCTTAACCTGATGAAAAATACAGGGATACTGGCTTCCAAAAGGGATGGAAAACAGACATTCTATTCACTTAGGAATGATTCTATCCTGAAGGTTTTGGACTGTATTGAGAAATGCAGTTACTAAACAAAACCGCCGATAGTATTTTTATTCTGATTTTCGTCAAGTAATCCCGTTATTGTTTTATTTGGTGATATTCTTGTGTCAATTTCTGTGCAAGTTAGGCATTCATTTTTAGAATATCTGAGCTTTCCCTTATTCTTCACAAGTACCTTGTGTTTATAATTGATTAATTTTGCAATTAATTTTGAATGAAATTGATCATTATGGAAAACAATGAAGCAAAATTTTATTGTGCTGAGTGTAAAAAAACATTCATCGCCATTGGAACCCGAAAAGAATGGAAAGATCCGATCTACGGGCCATGTATGAAATATGTGGCTGCATGCCCTGATTGTAAAACAGAATGTAGTGAATACCGTGAGCCTTCGGTAGCAAAAAAATCTACTCCAATGCCTCAAATGGGATGCGGAGGACAATGCCATAACTGTGAATACGCAAATTAAAAAAAATGGAACGCTGATAGTTATGATTAGCACAGATAAAATTATATCATAATTTATCTTAAGAAATCAGCGTCATCAGCATTCTATCACTAATCATAAATTTAATAAATCATATAAAAATGGAAAACGAAAACAAAGAAAAACAGGATTGCGGATGCAGTGGACCGGATTGTTGCCCACCGAAGAAAAATAAGTTGTGGATGAAAATTCTGTTTGGTGTTATTATACTTGCAGCAGCAACAATTATTACAATTAAACTTGCATGCCCTCATTGG